>Ga0181568_10003033_pt1 | contig 15217 bp, 10 predicted proteins | sample 101ome_20_FD_133758 | JGI IMG/M metagenome (GOLD analysis project Ga0181568, IMG submission 133758) | Coastal salt marsh microbial communities from the Groves Creek Marsh, Skidaway Island, Georgia - 101404AT metaG (megahit assembly) | ecosystem: Environmental > Aquatic > Marine > Intertidal... | reverse complement strand
GACTTTCCCTAGATTAGGCTAGATAAATTGTCTCAATCCAGTGAATTCTAATCCCTGTAGTGTCAATCAAAGCATCTCCTCTACCAGAGGCTCCTAAGGGATTTATCCAATATTCTCGGTCACTGATGAAACTAATTTCAAAACCTCCAGAACCAGCAACGCTGCAAATATTATGCCAACCCGAGCCAGAATATTCTTCATCGTTAACTTCGGCATTTACATCTCCAACAAATTCAAGCATAATACAAACCATGTATGCATCGTTTTCATCGACTGCAAAATTATGCACGCCTTCACTAATGAAATGCTTTTTATCGCCAATTGAAAAGGGGTCTAAGCTTCTCAATTTAGCCCATGGGTCGATTCTCATATTATCGCCATCAACAGGTATGAATTCAGAAATCAAATTATCATCTTGTAATGAATAGAGAGTCGATGCCTGACTTTCCCAAATTTTCTTCCAATGAATAGAGGCTGATAGATAATGCATCATCATCCCCTTTGGCGACGCGAATGCATGTGTTATTCCGAGTTCATTTAATCTCTCGATGTTGTCATAAATAATCGCCGTCGTTGCGGCATTTTGAATCGAATGTTCTTGTTTTAGAATTCCAAGTGTTGGAATTGCAGTGACTCCTATGCCATCAGGCACAGAGAAAAGATGTCCCCAGTGGTCGTTTTCTGTATAAATTATCGAATTTTCAGGTAAATCATCTAATATTGAAATTAATGTTATATCTCCTTCTGAGATGACCTGTAATTCTGTATGTTCTGAAAGTTCTGAAAGAGCACTGTGGGCGACTCCACTAATCAGTAAAGCAGCGATCATAATCGCTCTTCCACCATCGGAAGCGATTCCGTTTTCTATTTTCGATAGCCTCATTCCTACCAATATCGCTAACGGGATATGGAATGCATGCATGCTCATCGAATACATTACATAGGACAGCATGGAAAAAATAGCAAATCCAGTGATTCCGTCAAATAAATGGATTAGGGTTACTAACCAGTTTAGAATAGCCCATGCGATGAAAACCCTCGCTTGCATATTTGATTTCATAGACCAAGCTGCCCAAACACCAAGAGGTAGGAGCAACCCTGAATAGAGTATCATCGGTGAACCACCCTGCCACCCATATTCGGCAAAAATAGCATCGCCATCGAATTGAGTTGCTGAAATGATTGTCAACAGAATAATCGAGATGACTAAAATTTGCATTTGTATTTTTTCTGCCAAAGTGATTCGGTCAGATTTTTCCACTGCTAGTTTTGCAAAGACGAATGTAATCAGGTAAACAAAACCTGTAGGGTGAATAACGAGCACTGCAAGTGATGTTAATGCGATGGGGCCCCAGCGTAGTTTCTCATTTGCCATTAATAGAATCACGACTAATCCAAGTTGGCTAGCGACAGTTGGAAATCCTGAATCTAAATTCTTGGCGAATAAGGCAGGTGCTAGAAGCATTGCTAAAATTACCCAATGTTCGTGCCCCATTTTTTCTCCTATTGCAGCAATTGCCAACAACAAAGATGCAAAACAAAGTACTCCTAAAATGAATACTGAAAGATAAATTTCACCACCTAGCCACGCAGCAAGAACTGGGAACGCAGGTGGATAAATCCAATATCCACTAGATGGTTCAGCAATCGAGAATGAAGCATTGCTGGCAAAACTATCTGCTAGGAAAGTGAACCCAATCCAATCTACCCCCATAGGTGAATAATAAGATAGAGGTGTTAATGCAATGTATATTGCAATTAGTGTGAAAATCCAAAACCACGGTGTTCTTTGAATTATTTTCGGCTCATGAATAGGGAGTAATTCAGTTCTAATTGCACAAAATGCGATTATGTTAACCAGTATGAATAAAATAGTTAGATTTTCAACGGTCAAACCAAAGAAGAAAGCGATTCCTGAGATGCCAAGTAAAATCAATAATCCCAAGGCCGGTGCAAGCATAAAATGCCTAATTGCATCGCCATCTGTGTCAATTCGTCTTGCAGTTGCAAACCCTGGAAGGATTGACAACACAAGACCTAGAATCATAGTCACGGGTTTACTTTTCAGATTTCAAACCATTTGCGAACAATCATGAATAAGTCGCTTTTCCGCAAGTTCATGGCAGAAGTCATAATCTTACCCGAGGATTATTGGGTGTATGATTTTACTAAGGGAGTTGATCCCGATTTCATCTGCCCATATCCATACCAAATTGGCAGATATGATGAGACTAGGCCTGGTATGTATGACGATGAACTATTTGGCGGAAAAAGAAACCACCACGTTGGAATAGACCTTGGTGCGCCTGCTGGAGAACCGGTTCATTCATTCGCAAACGGAGTTGTATTCTCCAAGGGAATTAATTCAGAAGAGGGTTCATACGGTCCTACTATTATAATTCAGTACGAATTAGAAAACAAACCAATCTGGGCTCTTTATGGTCATCTCTCACTAGAATCACTCGACATGGTTAATGTTGGAGAAAGTGTGGAAGAAGGTCAGATTATTGCCACAGTTGGGTCGAAAGAAGTCAATGGGGGATGGGACCCCCATGTTCATTTCCAACTCAGTTGGGAAGAGCCGAATAACAACGACTTGCCCGGCGTAGTCGCTCTTGAAGATAGAGAACTAGCGTTGGAAAAATATCCAGACCCAAGAATAGTATTAGGCCCAATATATTAGTCGATTTGCGATAGATATTCCTTAAGAGAATCAATTGGGTCAATTGCAGTAGGGTCTTTTCCAGACAATAAGGCAACTGCGATAGATAACCAATCCATCATTATACAGATGTGGAGCAAACATTCGAGAAGACTTTCACCCTCTCCTTGAATCTTCCATGCCAACTCTGAAGGGCAGTTTGCTACAAACCAATCCATTCGATGGACAACTCTTTCATTCATTCCAGGCCAAGTTACAATTAGGATTCCTTGGTTAGGGGCGTCAAAGTCTTGGTAATTTCCAACACCTCCCCATGCTATCAACTCATTATGGTTCATTTCAGGAACTTCACCAATCCTTGCGAATCTTGCTGCGTTTTCGTTTAGTTGATTTTTGAACCTGCTAAGCGCTGGCAACAATTCTGATGGGCCAATAATTGCTATCGGGTTTTCTAGTAAATTTAGCGCTAAACTAGCAACATCTCCTTCGGGATGTTGAGTGATATCACAATCTTTAGCTGCTTGTTTCAATCGCTCAATCGCATCGATGGATAATTCAGTTTGAAGAATTCCTAATTGATTCATTAGCGCCAATTGTCTTGAAAATAGGTGGCCAAAAGCAGATCTTGGAGGCTGCCCTCCTGGGCATGAAATAAGGTGGGCGGTATTGGATAATTCGCACAGTCCGGATAGAATTCCTCCGCTAGAAATCACGACTACGGTTCCACCTAGCCTTATGGCCTGCTCAGTGGTCGCTACGGTTTCTTCTGTGTTCCCAGAATATGATGTTGCGACGACCAGCCAATTTTGATTCCACCAATTTGGTAGACCATAATTCCTGTGACATTTGACAGGAACTCCTCCTTCTGAATCACATAACGTTGAGATAAAATCTCCACCAGCACCGGAACCCCCCATTCCGACGAATAGCACTCCTTCCCAACCATAATCTAATTCCGTTATCCACGGTAATAGTTCTTCGTTGACCGAGTTGTATCCATTTCGATAATCATCAACAAAAAATCTAGTGAAATCTATCATACCGGTTTTATCAAGAGCAGCGGCAAGTCTGTTAATTCCTTCTTCCATTCATTCACCATCCATTCCCAAGTAAGGTAAGGCAATCCATTCACCTTCAATTCTTGCAATTAGTAATTTTCTCCCTAGAATATGGTCATATGGCAGCCTGACAGCAGTCATTTTCCAATTGTTAGGGTCCAAGAACTCACCTACCGATGAATCCTCATTAACAGATTCAACATACAATAATTCCTCAATTCTGGCCTTGACATGGGCACTTTCTAGGTCTCTCCAAGTAGCACCGGTTCTCTCTTTTCTGGCGACCTTTTCAAGAACAGCCCCATCACCACTCCAAGTGGTAGGCCTCCATAGTTCACCTCTCCATTGAACAACATCACCCAATTCATAACCCGGCTTTCTGTAGAGTAATGTTAGTCTTGTTAGGTCAACGCCATCTTTTCTGCCAACGACTGATGTTGTAGTTGTGACCTGTCCTCCATAATTGGTGACCAGATGTTTGCCCCACGACCTAGCTAGAGATTTCGAGCCGAGGATTACATCGTATCCACCAGTTACAGGTCCTTCTTTGGTGATGAAGAACATAGGGTCATCTGCCATATCTTCGATCACCTTGTCCAATGTTTGCCTCAATTGTAAAAATTCATCTTCAGATAGCCTTCTGGCGCTAGACCTCAATTGAACAGTAGCCTCAAAATAATTTCCAGCTCTTCTGGTGCAAGTTAAACAAACTCCATTCGACATTCTTGCACGCATGGTATGTTGCTCTGAATAAAGCAAATTATCGATAAATCCTTCAATCTGTAAGTGAATTAGGGTATGTCTTCCATCAACTTCTTGTGATTCTAGTCCGATTTCGAGGTCTTCCACTTCCTTATGAAATCCAACGTTTCGTTGAACTAATTCATGCCACAAATCATCGCTTTCTACATTTGTCCATCGACCTTGAAAGTCGATCATGCCACAACGTGCACATTTTGTCCATGGGACATTTTTTGGAACACTGGCAAGAGATACTCGTTCTCTTGTACACTTTTCGCACATTCTGTCTGAATAAAGGGGTGAAGTATCACCGCAAATCAAACAAAAATCGTGACCTAAGCCCATTCAATCACCTTCGATTGAATTACTCTGATTCATCATTGGTAATAGCCTTCTCCAAGGAACTAATCTTCGCTTCAAGGGATTTGGACCTTGCGAATACAGTCCAAGTCCAAATTGCCAAACCAGCAATCATCCCCAGATATGCGACTGCGAGGTAGATGTTATTGTTCATTTCTGCCCCTCCTCGTATATTGCCTGTAAGTCTTCGACTTGCATTTCTAGTTTTGTAAGATTCATACCTGCAATTACGTGACCAATTACCATAACTGAAAACGAAATTGCACCGATTAGTAGAACGATTCCCATATCTGAATTAAGGGATCCTTCCGAGGTGGCAACAACCGGTCCAGGGTGGCGTATTTGCCAAAGCCTTGTTGCAATGTAAGTAATTGGCACTAAAACGAATCCATACATCCCGAATGCGGAGAATGTATCTCTGGTTTCGATTCCATCAGGTTGGGATTTCCTTCCAAGAACCAGATAAAGTGACAATAATGTAAGTATGGCGAATGTATTCAATCTTACATCAGTCCAATCCCAAGGCACTCCCCACTCTGCAGCACCCCAAATACAACCTGACCAAACTGCCATCAAACCGGTAGCAAGACCTGCTTCAGTACTCGCTACGTGCATTCTCCATGCCCATTCTTTGCGTTTGAAGAACCAAATGATTGAACCCACAAATAACAGTGTGAAAGATATCATTGCAGCCCATGCGCTAGGGACGTGCCAATAGAAAATGCGTTGTGCTTCTGGAGCTTTGAAAGCGCTTATCGAAACAGAAGGAGCCCACATAAATCCAAGCCACAAAGTCAAACCTGCACCAGCGAGGCCGACCAAGGCTAGGGTTTGCCCCCAATTTCTCATATAGCAGCCTCATTTGACTTCATTTTTCAATGTTCATGATGATAGGGTATCAACTACAAGCGCCCAAGGTAAAATCAAAATCGGTGTAAGCAATCTTATCATTACTGAATTTGGTCTTGAAAGGTTCAAAGTAGAATAACTAACCCAGCCTACGAGCCCTTCAGTAATTACGCCAAGAATAGCGCCTGCAAAAACGAGTTGAGCGTTGATTTCTCCAGTAATCGTTGATGCTAGAATAGTAAGTAGGCCACAGATAATGAAAGAATGAACGATTGCGTTAGGTGGGATAGCAGATCTTGTTTTCCACCACGCGAAGGCACGATTTTCAAGAGTCAACTTATGGATTGGATTTCCAGCCATTCCTGCTGCTAAAGCCGGAGCGAGAATAAATGCGGTTTCTAATCTCGAATCTAAATTATCAGGTTGTAGCAGTGCTAGCATAGCGCCTAGAGTGATTAGTCCGACTATTGCATTGTTGGCAATTCCTGCCATCGTTCTGAGATTCAATCTGTGACCGATATTGGATTGCCACGCACCGGTGGATTCAATTTTCTCAAAAACACCCTTGTTTACCTCATTTTCAGTCATCTCAAAAGGAAATGAAATTGTTTTATCAGCACATTTCTGAACTTTTTTGTTGTGGCTAGAAATCAATACTGCATGGCCACCAGCAGCAAGATTTCTCAAAGTTGTGCACAACAAATCAACCGATTCCTCATCAAGTCCACTATCGGGCTCATCCAATAAAATCGCTACAGGGCTTTGTGAGATTAATGCCGGTAAAATACCGGATATAACGGCCACTTTTCGTCGCTGACCTCCAGATAACATCGCAATTCTGTCATGTATTCTGTGAGATAATCCCCATTCTTTGAGAAGTTTTTCTACATCGAACTTGCATTTGGCGACATCCAATAATCTCTCACCGACCAGTTCGTCTCCCATCAAACAATCACTTTGAAGACACAAGCCAAAATTTTGCCGTCCTCTTCTTCCATCTGAGTCTCTAACCAGATTTCCGTTGATTAACGCTGAACCATTTTCCATTGCAACTAGACCGGCAGCCGTTTCAATAACCGTGGATTTTCCACAGCCATTTTCACCTTCTAGGCATACAACTTCTCCGCTGTCTAGTGAAATTGACCATTTATCCAAAACTTTGGAGCGCCCTCTTAGGACGGTGACCTCGTTTAGTTGGATAATGCCCATTGTTCCTGTCCAAACACCGCAGTGGCTTCAAAGCACCTACTCATCGGCCTGCACATGGAGGGCGTATTGTTTGCGATTTGGATTATTGCAATTATCGGCCCTCTGGCATGGGCTTGGTATCACAAAGCCTCAATCGCAATGGGCATGACGTTGTCTCTTTTGTTTGGATATATTGTCCAATTAATATGGAATTTTTTCGGGGCATATAACCTATATTTGCATGTTGTGATGATACCCGCCCTAGTCGAAGACGGCCATATTCACACTTTGATTACAAGTGGATTTGTTCATTCACCTGGTGATGCACTTCACGTTTTGAGCAACATCATCATTATCGCATTGGTTGGGATTCCATTAGAAGATCGCCTAGGTCGAAACAGATGGCTAATCTCATATTTCATCGGATTATTAGGTGGTTCAATTGCTTGGACCGTTGCTAATTCCGGCTCCTACACTCCTGCTCTTGGCGCCTCTGGTGCCGCATTTGGAATATTAGGGGCATATCTTTGCGGGTGGCCTAAAGATGAGGTATTTTTCCCATTCATCTTGATTCGAAAATGGCCAGTCCAATTTATCGCACTGATCTATTTTGGACTTGAAATTGTAAAGGCATATCAAGTATATGGATTGTCAGAAATTTCTCATGTAGCTCATATTGCTCATTTGGGTGGATTTATTGTTGCATATGCTGCTCTACCTCAACTGAAGAAAGGAATCGAATGGGAAGGAGAAATAGAACTAGTAGAAATTAATCAAGAAAATCCGTTTGAAGGAGTGGATGAACTCGTCAAAAAATTGATTGAAGAAGGTGACGAAAAAGAGACAAGGCAGGCTTGGTTGGAAGAAATTGCTGATAGAGCGACTTGCCCTGTTTGTTCTTCAAATCTCGTAGTAAAGAAAATGCAGGTAAAATGTGAATCTTCGCAATCTCATGTTTCATGGCCTTGATGCGATTCATGTCACTGATACACCCAAGGTTAATTGGATATGATGCCCGCCCGTAGGGCGGGGTGGCAAAGTTGAGAGGCCTGAAAACAATCCTTTTGGTGATGGTTTTTCTAATTGCAGACCTCTCATCATTCGCTAATGCATCCTCTAATTTCTCTGATGAAATAATCGAAGAAACGCACGACAGGATGCCTTTCAGAGGCGATAAAGCCGCTTCTGAAGATTATGGTTGGTGGTTTTCATATGGTCCTGATTTGAATTTTGATGGCATGGACGACCGCCTTGAATTGGTTATCTCTGGCCATGAATCTGTTTCAACAACAGCAATTCTAGGCGCAGATGGTAGAAAAACAGTTGCGATTGTAGTAGATTACGCATGGCATCCAGGTAGTGATGAAGTCGAAGAATTGGTCGCAATTCTTAGAAAACATGGATGGGAAGCAGAAGGTTCTTGGCTCCAAGTAATGGATTCGATTGATTCAATCGTCGTTGACCATGTTCCTGTAAGCGCTCTTTGGGAGATTCACGCAATTGAATCGGTTGTAGTTGTAGAAATGCAAAATGTCATGATTCCTTTCCTTGCAAATGCTAATGCTGCAACTCGAATACAGCCATCTGAAGTCTACTCAGGTTCTGTATATGACCGCGGTTATGATGGCGAAGGAATAGTCATCGCAGTACTGGATAGCGGCGTAGATAACGAACACAGGTCTCTGAATGATTTTGACGATGAGGATGATGAACCAGACCTAAATCCAAATTCCTATGATGACCAAAAGTGGGTCGCAGGCTACGACGCCACTTCCCAAGCATCTAATCCAGATGGTTCGCAAGATCCTGATGATGGACAAGGCCACGGGACTCACGTTGCTGGTATTGCGCTGGGAACAGGAGATTCATCCAGAATTCACATAGGAGGCGCTCCGGGTGCATTTCTCGTCGATGTCAAGGTCTTAACCGACAGTGGAGGTACTAACTCTCAAAATTCTCTAAACGGAATTCAGTGGATGATTAACAATAGAGATACTGATTGGGGGAACGGAGCAAAAGGAATCCACATTGGTCAAATGTCGTTTGGTTCAATTGGTAATGTGTTAGATCCAAATGATTCCGGTGATAACGGAACCGGAGCGGAAGCCCGGTTAGTTAACAATGCTACTCAAAACGGAATAGCATGTATTGTTGCTGCAGGTAATGATGGTAGGAACAGAATTGCATCTCCTGGTAGCGCAGACGGAGCAATTACAGTCGGTTCAGTGGATGATGCTGATACAATCAACCGAACAGATGATTTCGTTGCATCTTATTCCAACTTCGGTCCTAGAGAAGGAGATAATGATGATGATGAATGGGATGAATTGAAACCTGATGTCACATCTTATGGAAGCGGAATTTTATCTGCCTCTGCAGCGACTGGCGCATCTTTGCCTGGGACTCCAAGGCCAATGGCTGAAGATGGATATGAGTCTAAAGACGGCACCTCGATGGCCACTCCGTTGGTATCTGGAGTGGTAGCGTTGATGTTGCAAGCTGATTCTAGCCTGACCCCGTATGAAATCAAAGATATTCTAAGAAATTCTAGTGAGAAGAGAGGTAATCCAACAGAACCAGATGTTTCCAACAGATGGAACGATAAATGGGGATTCGGATTGGTCGATGCATCATGTGCGGTTGATACAGTATTGGATAGAAATTGCACCCCATTTACAGGTGGAGGCGGAATAGTAGTTCCTCCAGATAATGATACATCCATTGGTGTCGAGATCACCTCTCCCACGAACGGTTCTTGGTTCGTAGTTGACGAATTATTGAGAATCGAAGGAAATCTCATCGAAGGGACAGGTCCTTGGGAAGCCGTTAATGTGAGAGTTTTACAATACTTGGAGGATTTCGAAGAGATAGTTTTGTTGGATTGGACAAATGCTGGTGGCGAAGATGATTATTGGTATCTTGATGTTTTAATCAAGGAGGAATGGTATGATTCCGAAGAATTGAACGTGGTAATCGAAGTCAAGGCAGTAGGATCTGGGGATTTAGTATCCAGCGATTTGAGGTATGGAAATATTGGGAAAATGGTTGCCAATTTCGGCTCACCTTCATCCGGTTCAACTGTTGACGGATTTGTGACATTTAGTGGAACTGCACAAGGAATTGACCCTGATTACCTAATTTACAGAGTAAATAGCGAAGAGTGGATTAATGCATTTACATTCGACCAAGAAGACTACGGCCCTCAAGATTGGTCATTTACTTGGGATTCAACAGAAGTAAATGATGGCTCGCACAAGATTTCTATCCGTCTGGTTAATGCCAGTGGTGCAGAATCAGATATTACGAGGCGAACCTTCACTATCGACAACCTTCCAGCGGCTCCTGAATTAAGATTCCAAGGTACTGTGGAAGTGTATGACCAAGATTTACCTGCACAATCTGCAGTCGCTGGCACAATTCTCGAAGTCCACTTCGGTGTTGTTAATACAGGAGACGCAGATGCAAGTGATTTACACTTGAAATTAGACGCCCCGGGTTCATCTTCAAACACATACCCGAGCGAGGGACGACTCCCATCATTAGGTCAAGGCGAGACAATCTCCGTGATTCTTTGGTGGTGGGCTACTGAGCCAGGAACTCACACAGTGACCTTGCAAATAGATCCTAACGGCGTTATGAATGATGATGCGTCAGATAATGAATATTCATTCACCTTTACAATCGAAGAAAGACCTGTTGACCCTACCCTTCGATTTATGGCAAGCGCTGTTAGCGTGTCTCCTTCAATTCCGTATCCTAATACTGCCGATGCAGTGAACTCTTTCACTATGAATGTCAGAGTTGATAATTTAGGTCAAAACGATGCTACGAACATCAGGGTCTCATTGTACAAATGGGAAGATGGTTGGGTTGCAGGAGATTCTAGGACCCTTATTGTTGTCCCAGGGTCTTCTCTATCAACTGGATTTGCAAAGGCTCAATTCTCAGATAATAAAGACGAAACCGGTGTTTACTCATACAGAGTAGTTCTAGAGGGAACAGGAGTAGAAGCACAATATTCAGAATTACGATTCAAGGTAATAGTTGATGATTACTCAGTCACTTCGAAGACAGGACTCACTCTGTCAGATGGTGAAGTAGTGTTAGGATTCGTTGGAATACCAATCACGGACGGTGATAAATCAGATGGTGGTGGATTACTATTCACCACAATAGATGGTGAATTACACGCCAGAACAATCACTGACGGCCTTTCTATGCCTGGAGATACCCTGATTGAGGATAACTGGGCTGGAGAATTCGCTTACACTCTTCGCGATGATGACCGTGTACACCTAGCTTGGACCAAGAGATTCGTCGACCAGCAAGGATACACAATGGTAGATGTGGGTATGGCACACATTGGAATCCTAGGTGAATTGAGTAGTGTTTCATCGCACCTTAGCCCGTTGAAAACCTCCGAAGGGTCATATTGGGGACTTGACATGTATAGCAAAGGAGATGAAATTATTCTTGCAGGGTATCATCGAGATATCAAAACAGGTGGTTCATGGAATGACCTTACCAATGTATTCATGATGTACAAAGAAGACTATTCCTCCTCGTCTCCATGGACAACCAAGATGAATGTGGTAATCGATGTTGACATTAAACCAAGTGATGGGGATTCGCTCGCAGTCGCTATTGGTAGCGATGATATTCACCTCCTATACCAGGAGATTAGAGACGATGTAACTGGCATTGATAGAGTAGGTTTATTCTATGCACATGGAGATTTATCTCAGACACCTTTCGGTTTCCAAGCGCCTGCTGGAGATTTTGCTAGTAAGCCTGAATTGTTGATAGTAAGACACGATGGTAAAGACCAACTTATTGCGGGATGGATAAAAGGAACTGGAAAATCGGCAGAAGTAATCGGTGTTGTACAAAATACAATCTGGTCTAATGATTTGGTCACCAATATCTCAGCACCAGGCGCAACGAATCTTGTAATTTACAAAACATCTAGTAAAGAAGTTAAATTCCTCTATGATGAAATCGGTGTTTCCTCAACCGGAGCTAAACCATTCACGCGCTATGGAGTGTATAATGCGGGCGATACTGAGATTGGTCTCTCTAACCCAATCGGAGAAGGATATGTCGTCGGAGCAGGTTCAATAGGATATGATGGCATCGTAATCATGGTCTCACCTTCCGGTCAATTGAGTGCGAAAGAATTCCTTTACACCGGACAAAAGGAGGATTCAGGTAAAGGTAAAGGATTCCTGTACGATCTTCTAGCGCCACTTCCTGGTGAAGGCGAAGAAAAATTATGGATACTTTCTGGAATAGGTGTATTCTTACTAGGCTTATTTTTAGTAGTGATTGTTGTTTTGAGAAGGCAAACAGAGGAGGAGGAGGTTGAAGTTTCTGTAGAATCCAATGACCTTGAGTTATTGATTGAAACAGAAGATGACGATTTTGACTCACAGGAAGATTCTGATTTAGTCGTCAGTATGACAAATCCTTCCGATGAACCTGATGAGGACGTTGAAGAATTGACACTTTCAGAAGAATTAGAAGCCAAGGTTGAGGCCGGTGCAGCATCTAAGAGATTGGAAAGAAGAATGAAGAGAAAAGAAGAAAGAGATGCCAAAGAAATATTCGAAAACATCACCAAAAATCTCCCTCCGCCTGGCTCTCTTCCTCCATTAATGCCACTAGGCGAAGGTCTAAACCCCGAAGAAATAGTTATTCCATCACCTTCCGAACTTCCAATGCCTGCACCACCTGCGCCTGGAAGTATGGCTTTGCCACCTCTACCAGTTCCCGAAAGAATAGGCAAGTGCAGTGATTGCGGAGCAAATGTAACTGTGAAAGATACCACAATTATGACAATGAAATGTCCAATTTGTTCTTCACAAATCAACCTATGAGGTTAAATTATGTGTGGCATTTTTGGATTCACTGGAAAAAGAGCCGCAGCACCATTGCTACTCGAAGGTCTAAGGCGACTTGAGTATCGAGGATATGATTCATCAGGAATAGTAGTCAAGAATGGCTCACTCAGTGTCCACAAAAAAGTCGGAAAGGTTTCAGAACTTTCCAAGGTTCTACCAAATCACATTGAGGGCACCATGGGGATTGCTCACACACGTTGGGCAACCCATGGGTCGGTCACAAATGAAAACGCCCATCCGCACTTATCGAGCAATGAAAAGATCGCTCTTGTTCACAATGGCATAATAGATAACGCCACTGGAATAAGAAATCGTTTGATGAAAAAAGGACATCATTTCAAGTCTGAAACGGATTCTGAAGCGTTGGTACACATGATATCGATTGGTTTGGAATCTGGCCAAACACCAATTGAGTCGGTAAGACAGTCCTTGAGAAGGGTCACAGGAACGTGGGGGTTATGCGTTTTGTTCAAAGATTATGACGAGATTATTTGTGCAAGAAATGGTTCTCCACTGATAATTGGTAGAGGTCAAGGTGAGACATTCATATCATCTGATCCGCACGCATTATCTCAGCATACAAGTAATGTATACTATCTTGAAGACGGAGATTTAGCTGTTGTGACGAACGACAATGTCGAGATATCAAGATTGGATGGAGGGTCATCCAGTACTACCATTTCTGTAATCGAAGAAGATTGGGGAGAAGCTGATTTAGCAGGCTATCCCCACTACATGCTAAAAGAAATTCATGAGCAACCAGATGCCCTTAGAAGGTGTATATCCGGACGATTAGATTTGGCTAATGGTAGTTCAAAATTGGGCGGTTTAAATCTCGACCCAATTCGTTTACGAACCTCACCACACGTACGATTAATCGGCTGTGGAACTGCACTAAATGCATGTAAGATTGGACAAATGGCTATCGAGAGCCTAGCAAGGATTCCAGCAGTTGAGCACGTTGCAAGTGAGTTCAGTTATGGTGACCCCGTAATCAATCCGAATGCAATTCATTTTGCAGTTTCTCAATCCGGTGAAACAGCAGATACGATTTCTGCTGTAAAAGAAATTCAACTAAAAGGTGGCGAAGTACATGGAATTGTCAACGTAGTCGGTTCCAGTATCGCAAGATTATGCGGTCAAGGAGTATACATCCATAGCGGTCCTGAACAATCCGTAGCATCCACTAAGGCTTTTACAAACATGGTTGCTGCTCTAACATTATTCGCAATTCGAATTGGAAGAACCCGGTCATTTTCAAGAGAAAGAGGTCAATCAATAATCAGGGATTTTGAAAAAATTCCAAACCAAATGGAAAATTATCTTTCAAACCAGGGGCCAATCGAAGAGGCTGTTGAATTATTGCAAGATGCAAAGAATGTCCTATTCCTTGGAAGAGGGCTTTCTTCGGCAGTAGCAGCAGAGGGTGCGTTAAAATTAATGGAAGTAGCATACATTCCTTGTTTAGCTTATCCTTCCGGTGAGATGAAACACGGCCCGATCGCACTTTTGGAAGAAGGAAGTCCAGTAGTCGTAATCTGTCCTGATGACAAACACAAAGAAAAGACGATGTCTTCTGTCCATGAATGTAAGGCAAGGGGTGCAAAAATAATTCTTATTCATACCGAGGGAGATGATGTAGCAAACGAAGCAGACATTTCTATACCAATTCCAAAATGTGATGAACTTCTATCACCTATGTTATCGGTAATTCCTACACAATTAATGGCCTACAAGACAGCATTAGCAAGAGATTGTGATGTAGATCGGCCTAGGAACTTAGCAAAGTCAGTCACTGTCGAGTGATTACTTTACGCTAAATCTCTGCTCGGATGGGCTCCAATTGATTGGAGAATATCCTAATCTGTGGTGTGTGTGTCTCATTTTGATAACACCAAGTTTTCGAGTGATTTCATCCCCACTTCTTTCCATAATGAGGTGCATTACACCATCTGAAAGATAATCTTCAACTCCGTATTCACCGAATTGTTTGTGGTCTTCACCAGTCATTTCACAGATGAAGAAAGAAGTCAGTTCCAATCTCCTGCAAGCCTCGAATAATCGGAAAATTTCATCACGAGGGTTTTCCATCTTTGTTAATGTGAAGAAAGCCCCTAGTGAATCGAAAACCAATAGTTCAAATCCAATAGATTGCCTGTAAGATGTTAATTGTTTGATCAATTGCCCCATCCAGTCAACTCTATTGCTCATACCTTGTTCATCTAGTTGAACTCTCAAATCTGACAAATCGATGATTGCGATTCGATTCCTGACCCTAGGGTCATCAACGTTCATTCCCATGTTTGACATGTGTGACCTCAAGGAGTCTTTTCCTTGTTCTAGGGTAACATAAATCCCGCTTGTTTCGCCGTACAAAACAGCGTTGTAAAGCAATGAAAATGTAACAGAGGATTTCATTGCTCCGGACTGTCCTGCAACTATGCAAATATGTCCTTGTG
>Ga0181568_10003029_pt1 | contig 15224 bp, 23 predicted proteins | sample 101ome_20_FD_133758 | JGI IMG/M metagenome (GOLD analysis project Ga0181568, IMG submission 133758) | Coastal salt marsh microbial communities from the Groves Creek Marsh, Skidaway Island, Georgia - 101404AT metaG (megahit assembly) | ecosystem: Environmental > Aquatic > Marine > Intertidal... | reverse complement strand
TCAATGTACGAACAGGTAGAGTAGTATCTCCCCTAGTGGGCGAAGATGGCCTAGCCCCTTATCATATCAGAGGATCAGATGGAGACACAAACTCTGACGGACACATATTGTCGCTTCAGCCATTACTGTTTTCGTATGATTGTAAGCACGAAATACCACTGGAGAGCGCACACTCGGCAGTTTATGCACCACACAACTGCCAACAGTGTGCCAAAGACTCAGACTTTTCTAAGTTCGAAGATGAGCTAGCTAAGCACGATGGTTATCCAGTATCACCGAAAGCCGTACAGCATATCAAAGACAAGATTGCAGGTAGAGAAGTACCTGCTGCCACTCTCAGAAAGATGGCTAAGTCGCTACACGACTTCACTCAGGACTCTATCTGTCGCACAGGAGAAGCCATTGGAGCAACAGCAGGTGGTTGTTTGGGTGAGCCAGCGACACAGGCAGCACTAAGAACATTCCACTTCGCAGGTAAAATGTCTTTCCAAGGCTCCGTTGATCGCCTTGAGCAAATGCTAGAAAGCCCAAACAGACCAAACGACATCTTTGGAGCAAGAACTTCATTTTCACTGAAACCCGAGCACAGAAACAAGAGTATGGCTGAGAAAATAGCAGCCGTTTGCAGAAAAATCACCATGGATCAGATTGTTGATTACATCGCTATCGACCCGAACCAAATGCGACTTAGAGTAATGTTTGATGCAGAGAAGCTACCCCCTCTTAGACTGACTAACAGCCAATCAGTTATCATCGCACAGGTCAAAAAAGCACTCGAAAAAACGAACAAGGGTGCCTATGAGGTCATGAGCGAATCATTCAAGTTCAGTCAAGGTATACCGATCCAAATCTATAGCGAGCATAAGTCGGATCTTCTGAGAGCAAAAGAAAGTATCATGGCTTCTGTTGTTTCGGGTATCACGAATGCTGAGCTAGTTATCGTAAACGACGACCACTCGTTAGATATTAGAGACTCAGATGTTAGCTCGCTAAACAGTATCGTCAATAAACTGGGAGATTACATCGACTTTTCCACTTTCAAGACCAATAATCTGTACTGGGTGTACACAAATTACGGACTGGAAGCCATGTTGACTCAGTTTGTAGACGAGCTCGATCAACAAATGAACGGGGCACCCGGCGAAAAGGGTGTTGGCGAATACGACGTGAGATACATTAGAACGATAGCTGACTTGATGGGAGAAGAAGGAGTACCAACAAGCTTAGGCCCGAAGTCGTCAAGCGGTCTGGGCTCTGGTGGAAACTACTCGATCTTGTCTGCTTGCTCCACTGAAGGTGTACCTAAGTCACTGATGGGTGGCGCTTTGATGGGTAACTTAGACAAACTCAACGGTCCCGCCGAAGCAGTGGCTGCCGGATCGGTTCCAGCTATTGGAGACTTCGTTCCCACATCCGATTAAAGTACACTTCAAAGCGGATAGAAGCTTCTTTGAAGCATTCTCTGACAAAAATTGGATCGCTCGTTCTATAGATCTTCAAAATAACCAGGGCGAGCTCCCTCCAATCGTTTATTTCGTTGCGCTTAACCAACAAAAAACCCTTTTTGAGCATCCGATGCATCGAGTTTACCGTAGTTTCACGTAGCCATCGATATCTGCACACTTGACAGCCTCTCGTAACATACTGATTGCTCTGTAGCTTGGTGGGTTTATATTGTATTAGATAGAGACAATCGCACCAACTACAGCGATCCCAGTAGTCGTGTTTAGGAAGACTCATTGAAAATCACTCATCGATAACTGCTTTCCATCATACTTGCCCTTTGGTCGCAGCATATCGTTACTCATACCAATACCATACATGATGTGGTCGAGCTTCCCAATGATGTTCTTCTCTATGATTTTTTCAATATCTAACTCGTAGTTTTTGATTTGCGAAAGCTCATGGAATCCAACATATCCTCCCTCGGGAATCCAAGTGGGCCCATCTTTTACGAAAGTGTAGCTAAAAGAATCACCACGATCGATTGCCGGGTAGCTATCGTTAGCAAGAACAATGTTATGCCAAGCCGCACCTTTTTGATTACCACCAAGGTTGGCATACGACTTATCGACTTCATCGAAAGCTTCTGGGTCTGCACTAGGGTTGGTCGCCCCGGCTGAGTAGTGATCATCGGTAGTGGGTAACCACTTACCTAGTCTCGCTCTAGCTATCAGCTCTTCGGTAGGCACCTCTCCTGATCTGACTTTTGAAATAACGCCAGTAACATAGTTTAGAACGCTTTTAGGTGATTTGTCGTCCCAAATCATCTTCATAGATTCGATCTGAACTTCACGACCAATAGGGGCGGTGTTAGTGTGTTTTGCCTCCAAACCCTGCATTTTGATTCTGGAGTCCACAGGCTCCTCCCCAATGTCAAAAGGCGTCTCACCTGTGTCGGGCATCCAGACGATTCTACCAGCATATCGGTTGCGCCGAGGCAAATAAAAACGGTCCATGATCAATTCGGGCTCCACGATCACTGCGTCAGACTTCAATTCGGTTTGGCAAATGTCGGTTAGCAACACACCAAGCTCTTCAGCGACTTCAGCACACTGGTAAACATCCAAATCGTCACCGAGTTTAACGAAAATAGAGTCGGTGTGACCATAAATGACAGGGTAGCCGAGTTTCTCACACTCGTCCTTGATTCTCATCAGTGCAGTGCGACCACCGTAAGTAATCGTTCTGGCAATATCAATGTCGCCCCAAGCGTAGCCGTGGCGACCAAAGCCCATCAGCCCGTAGAAAGTTGCTCTGAGACGCTTTACAGTCTTCTGTGCGTCGTCCCACTTGCGGTACTCGTCAGAACCCTTACCGTGGGCGTTAGCGGCATCTGCACGCTTCGCTTTGTACTCATCACGCAGAACGTCAAGCTCCTTTACGCAAGCAGGGAGAATACCTTCTGGCTCTCTTCGGAAGCGGCAACCATCACCGATGATATCGTCATCTCTTTCCTCCCCGGGCTTCACCTTGGTTTCCCAGCTGGTGTTGTAAGCGACCATCATCGAAGGATACAGACCAGCGAAGTCGAGAATGCACACGTTCTTGTGGACACCAACCGAATCGAGGTCTTCCGGGTCCATGACGATAGCACCTTGTAGATCTTCGTCGTAGGTTTCCTGCCAACCGGTCTTTTGAATGAATCCAGCCTTACGCATAAAGTAAACACGGGCGTAAGAAGAACCATAGAAGGTAGCGTTGAACTGACACTTAGCTAACTCTTGTAGCGCTTGTTGCCCTTCGATCAAGTTGTACTTTTCTTCAATGTCTATCATAAGCTCTACATCTCTGTAATTGTAATAGAGATAATCTTGAATAAACTCATCATAGTCAGCGTCGTAAAAGTCTGGTCTAAAGTCTGTCTTACCACGACCAAATAGCTTCTCACCGACAACATCAAGTTTGTTAGAAGGAAGGTTAGCTGACTTGGAGTCTTTGTAGATTCGCTCAAACAATCTATCGAGCGAGATAACCAGTCTCCCGATAACGGGCTGAGCCTGCCAGCGATACTGATTGCCCTTGAAGGTCGGCTTCATGGTGTGGCGGTGCTTACCAAGCGACGAAGGAGACAATCGCTCAGCCCCGATACCACAGGACTCAAGGCGATAGTAAAGCGTGGGCAAATCGTAGAAGCCCATACCCCATGCGAGGATGCAGTCGGGATCTGTTGCTTCAACGAACCCAACAAACTCTTCCAGTAGATCCTTTTCATTGTTGAAGTAATAGACCAGCACTTTGTCTCCGTCAAACTCTTTCACTTCGCTACGGGTATCGAAGGAAGCATGTTGACACCACTGGACTCTTTGCTTGCTAAAAGAGTCGTAAGCACCAATCACGTTGATTTCTTGGAAGTCTCTGGGATTGGATTCGTTAGCAGCGTGATACAATGGCCCCTTGTCACCATCTCTATATTGCAAAGCTTCCAAGTCGATGAATAACTTACGCATTTTGTACGAGTGGATCTCATCCACATTGTCAATCAGATAGCGATCTTCGTAAGCAACATCTGCTTCGAACGAAGGCTTGACTCTTCGACCAAAGATTCTGGCCATCCACGGCTTGTTGAGAATCACTTTCACTAACTCTCTGCCGTCTGCAGATAGCTTGTTGGTAGGCTCAATGCGGTTTATCATCCAGCCAGCATTCTGATGCTCTGGAAGCTGCATAGCGTAAGCATAGGTAGACGTGTTATCCTTAGCACCCACCCAGAGCTTCTCTGACTTAGGAACGTAGCAGTAAGGCTCGAAGTCCTTGACGGTCTTCTCAACTCGCTTACCCTCTTCTCTCCAACGGATGTGAATGTCGTTAATGTCCGACATATCTCCATTGTGATCCGGGCCGTAAAGTGTGTTGATGATCATTCCTTCTCCTCCTTGTAGTATCCTTCAATGATAGAGAAAAACTTGCACCCTGCGTAGCAGTGAACAACTCCCTCGCCAGTAAAGGCAAGGTGGTTCTTGTCCGAATCCCCACCTCTTCTTGCACAGGAGGGACACTGGCCGGTGTAAAAACCATTTGAATCGGGGCCACGGACTTCTCCGAGAGACTCCCGCCAAGCCTTGAAGTTGAATCCGAGCTTCTCCATCTTCGACTCAGAAACCGCATTGATTTTAATCGTAGAAGGAGGGAGTCTGCCCGTGTTGTGGTAGTCAAGGATATGGCCGAGTATCCTCAGCCTTTCCTCACTACGAAACTTCACCCAACCTTGCTCAAGGTCTTGGTTGCTGAAGTTGAATCTTGGATCTTTTTTCAAGTCACCAGCGAGCTCCAAGTAATCTCGCAAGGACATCTTTGGTACTACGATTCTCATGCAGGTTGTCCAGAAGGATTATCCTTATCAAACCTTTGATTACCGTGGGCATCTCACTCTTTCTGTTCCCAGAAATAGCGGTTCATTTGAGAATTACGAATCACAGAAAAGCCTTTTTTCTTCATCCAAAAAGCCAAGGCCCGTGGGGAGCGTCTCCAAGAATCTTTTCTGCGGTCAATGTGAGTGCGACCTAGCAGATAATTGAACGCACCTTCGGCAGTTAGTCCATCGTGCAAGTATGGGTGTTCAAGAAGCATTTCTAGAACGACTCGATCACGGTCACTCTGCACCGTCATCAGTTTCACCTTGATTTTTCTTACCTAGACTTGAAACTGCAGTTAGTCCGCCGCCAACGACTTTGCCGACAGGGGTAGTGACGGTATCCACAGCCGATGCCGTGGTGTTCTTGACCTTAGCGAACAGGTTTCCTTTGGTAGAAACCTCATCGTTAGCGCTTTGAAGCACTTCGGGGATTTCATCCTTGAGAAGTTCCTTGAGGATGATCCATGCTTGCGCTCTGGTGACTGGAGGGTGGCCTCCAGCAGAAAGGATTCTAGCAACAAGTTCGAGCAAGGGATCGTAGCCATTCTTAGCAAAGTGCTGACGGACCTCGTTAGTCCAAGCATCTTCGATGAGAATTACATCGTCGACCATTTTTCGTACAAATCCAACTTGCTTTCCAGAGTAGGTGAAGTATTTCGCCATGGTTAAGTCTACTTTTCGGCGGGTATTTAACTATCACTCATGTTTTTGAGCTTCTTTTTATGTACTACAGTATAGCGAAGTCTCTCCACAAGCTCTCTCGCTTTTGTCTCAGGCAGCACCGACATGTGACGAAAGACATTCATAGCGTCTCTTTCTCCGAATAGCTTGATCAACAGCTCGGCGTTGTAAGGAAACGACTTGGTGAACTTAGACCAAGCCATATATTCTTCATAGGCTTCGTAGCCTGTATAGTCAATGTCGTGGTAGTTTTTTGGGTTAATCATCCCTCGGTTAAAGTAATCCTTCCCCTTCATACTTACACCATATCCTCAGACACCCATACGTTAGGTTCTACTTTACTTACTTGGTCGATTATGTTAGCAAAGCGTGTAAGTATTTCAGCAACCTTCCGTGCTTCGTCTGCCATCAATCTTTGCGTGTAGATACCCTGTTTTGTGTGAATAGAGATACCTAAAGTAGCGTACATCTGAATGTTTCCACGATTTTCTTCGCAAGTAGGACAGTCGCAGTCATCTATGTCGATCGAAAGAGCAGAGCTAATCGTATCGGGGAGGTCCTTTTCGTCAGAAAATTCATGCTTGAACATTGTGTCTAGGACTACGTGTCCTTCTTCGTGTCTCAACACAATTCCTCCAGTTGTATAGACTTACCAAATCTAACGTAAGCAGGTGATGGTAGGCGAAGGTAAAGCTCTGGTAGCTCCATAGATCTGACACAAAAAATCATATCTTCTCCAGAACCTTCGAAAGTTACCATGTACTCATGTAGTGAGTAGTTTACGAACATAACCGAAACACCTTCGAGCTCTTGCGACTCGCTGATTTCGATCTCATGCCCTTCGCAAAGAAGCTTACTTAGGGCAAAAAGCCGCTCCATTTCCTGTGTCAAGTGGCTAGTCATGAGACTTTGCACGGGTAATCGTAAGGATGCTTGGTTAATATGGGTTTCCTTTAATAGTTTAGCACAAAGTAAACAGGTTTTTTCCCATCTCCAAGGAACCGCTTTACCATTTTGTATACGTTTTTGACGTCTATTCCGTCATTTTCGTAAAACCCAAGAGCTGGAAAGGCGATAGAATACTTGTTGTGTAAATCTAAATCAGCCATACGCCGGAGAGCCTTAGTGATTGCATACAGATCGAACTTTCTTCTGATGTCTCCTCTAGCTATCATGACTCCTACATTGGTAGCGTCTATTCTTTCGAAGAGCAAGAAATCCCCTCTCTCTAAGCCATCTGCTTCTGCATACTTGAAGAAAGAATACGCAGCTGGGTAGTCTATCTTACATAACTCTGGCAACGCAGGGTGCAAAGTCAATGGCTTCTGCATGGTCCTTGCATGCATAGGTAAGATCGTTAGGTCTGCGTTAAGCTCACGCATGTTTAGAGTGGCTTCTACTTTGACTCCCATACGATAGCCCCCGCAAACTGTCTAGTTGGATCTCCATAAACTGAAATCACCTCATCTCCTAGCATTGGAACAAGCTCATTCATGAAGTAATCAATCTCCTTTCTAGCTAAGTTACCAACGAAATATTTCTTCATCCCATCTTTCTTATGGTGAGGTCGGATCGTTGCAAACTTCATGTTCAGCAAGCAAGATATGTCAGAAAGCCAACTGTAGTGCTGCTCTGTCATAGGAGTCAAGTCTACAAGTTCCAAGTTACCTAGTCTAATCGTTTCACAGCTCTTTGCTAGCGCCATAGCAGATCCAAACTCGGAAGCAAACTTCTTTGGTCTGGAATTACTCCCAAAGTAAGACATACGGTACGACTTAAAATCATCTTTGTCTATACCCGGGCACATGCTGTGATACGCTGCATACAAACAATGATCTCCCGCAGCAATCATCCTAGCCTCGTAATCACTTTCCAATCCTAGAAGGTTATACACTTGACCTATGGAAGAAGCATCCCAGTACTCAGCAGGAGGCTTACCGTAGCCTGGATCGCCTTCATAGTGATGGTCTACAATGTCGATACCTAGCGAGTACATCTCTCGCTTGGTATAGTCAGCATGCTGGCACTCCACCCATACGTCGTTAATCCTCGGCACGGGGTAATCTGCCCTGTAAGCTTGCCCTCTAGTGACACGAATACCCTCTATCTGTGCTCTGATCACTTCGTGACCCTGCTCCGAAAGCACTCGCTCAATGTGTTTCATCTCAGTGTCAGAGCCACCGAGAACGAACCTCATTCCTCTTCACCCGATACATCGACTTTGAGAATCAGCTCAAGCCATCGCTTACCCTTCATGTCATAAGAACCATCAGCGTTAGCTTGGTTAGCAATCGGCGGATGGATATACGGATCCTCTAATCTAGTCTTAGAAGGATTTACTACAGTAACCGTGTGAATCATACCACCGGTGTTAAGCTTGATGATTTCAATAAACTCCATGATAGACTCTATGTCGTACTTATCCTTGACTTGCACATCAAGAATCATCCCGCCGCTACCACCAGCAGATGTACCGTCTAAGAAAGCTATGAGTTTCACGCCTCTACCTCCTTCAAATACCAAAGTGTTACAGTCTTATTCGCTTCAGTTGTGAAGGTACACTGCTTAGTACTGCCGACTTTCTGAAATCTCTTCTCTCTCAGAATGTTGCTCACTGCGTAGCTGGAAGGTAGGTTCTTCCACTTCGCATCTACTAACTTACCCATGATCTCATGTGTAGTCATCGGTCTCCCTTCTTCTCTGAAGATCTTCTCGATCTTTTGCTTGATTTTTGCGTTTTTCTTTGCCATGTTGGTTCACCTCTTTGGAAACAACTAGGGCAAACACCATCAAACGAAGGTGATCCACAATGAGTACATGGGGACGCTACCAGAGGAGGGCTAATTCCCAAGAAAGCTTTCACTTTGGATAGCATGTTATGCCTCCAAAATGGCTTCCCATTCGTATCTTCTGGCTTCGTTTTCTGCGTCGTAATATACTCCTTCGTAGAATGTTTTTCGTTTAATCATGTCACCGATTGTTGCGGTACTCCAGCGTAGTTTTCCTGATTTTGTGAGGACGCCAACCGTTGTTAAAGCTTCCGCAATCGCAGTTAGGGACTCGCCCTGATCGTTCAATTCGAACACCATTCTGACAACCTCGGCCTCGCCTTGATTCAGCTTTAAAAGGCCTTTATCTTCGTCATTCCCGGTTTCCTTGAAGATCGAATCGTAGCCATAGGGAGGCTTCCCGACCCATCTGCCTTCGTTCTTGACACCCTGCAAACCCATACGGGTTCTTTCCTTTGTCAGCTCGACTTCCATCTCAGCCAACGCCGTGAGGATAGTGTAAATGAGACGACCATGAACAGAAGTAGTATCAATATCATAGTCAATAGCTACAAAGTTTCTACCCACTTCGTTTAGGTGCTTAGCCCATAGCTGAGCGTTAGCAGAAGAACGATGGAAACGGTCTAGCTTGTAAGCGATAACCACGTCCCAATCAGCTTCCATGAGTGCTTGAAAGCCTTCTCTTTCAGTGTTCATACCAGATCCAACATCGGTAAACTCCTCAACGACTTCCCAGCCTTTCAAGTCAGCATACTGTCGGCAACGGCGAAGCTGCTCTTGGACAGAAGACTCTGACTGCATGTCTGTGGAAACTCTTGCGTATAGTGCTGCTTTCATTGTGAAGCCTCCGTTATTCTAACATGGGTGTGATTTGTTACCTTGATACACTTTGAAGCTATATCTCTGGCATCATAGATACCGAGAGCCTTACCATAAGGGTACCAGTTAACTCCGTCTGGAGATCCTTCGATTAGAAACATTATTCTTCCTCCTCCTTGACTGTCCACAGGTTGATACCCGAGCTGCTTTTAGTGCGATTGAATCGCTTACACTTTTTCAACACCGTGTTCAGTCTATGCTGGTTCGGTATGTTGTTTAGCTTACCATCGCCGTCTGCACGACGAGCATCGAACAACATATCTACTGCTTGGCTAGCTCGAAAAGGTTCTTCTTGGCCTAGTCCAGAGTCAAGTATACGATTGACCCATGCTGTTTCGTAGCGGGTCATGCGACCCAGTCTTGGTTTTGCGTTTGCCATGCTATCACTCTTCCTCGTCAAACTTCGTTACTTCGTTGCCTTGTGCAATCCAATCGTCACCACGGCTAGCTCTAGCGAATAGCTCAAGGTATGGTCCGTAAGAACGTTTTTCGACCAGATCGTAAAACTCCTCTGGCTTTCTAGAGTGTTCTCTCTTAGGTGCGGTAATAAGTGATGGGATATTGTTCACCGGCTTACGCAAGTCTTCGTCAAAGCCTCGACCCTTGGTAGCAAAGAGACAAATCTCATGCTGTCCTCTAAAGTATCTACCGAGGCCAAAACTAGGCTTGGCCCATACGATGTTAGTGATGTATCGAAAATCAAGTGCTTCGATTACCTGTAGTCCGTCTTGCAAGTAATTGTTAGTTACCCAGAGGTACAGATGTTGATTATCTTGAGAAGGGTGTTCATCTATCCAGTCCTTCATGAGATCAATGATATCATCAGTCTTCATGAGGTTGTAGTGCTTATCAGCACCACGCTTGATTTGGCCACCGCCCTGTTCGTTCCATGGGGGATCTGCTACGATTGTTCTAACCATACTATCACTTTCCTGCGATTACCTTATCCAGCTCAGCTTGAATAGCCGTGTTAGTACCGTGCTTGTTGTCCCAGAATTGTAGGTTCAAGTCCTTCCAGATCTTTTTCCAGTGAGCGTATTGATCCTTAGCAGAGGTCAAAGCCTCTCCACGACATACCGCTACTCCATGGGTGATGTCCATAGCCGCCATGTAGTTAACCAGCTGACCCACATCTTTGCCTGTAAAGTTGTCTTTCTTAGCTTCGAACACGTACTTTTGGCCAGAAGCAACCAGCTTAGCACTAGCGTCTGCTTCTAGGTTAGTGTCAGTATTGTCAGCGAGGTTGACATCGCTCCACACATTGCCGCCAGTAGCTGCATCTGGAGCACTCTTCAAGTAGTTTCTAAGAGCTTCATGGAGATCTTTTTCACTCCAAGAGTCTTCTTTGGTGTGGTCTAGCCCGATGGCTTCTCTAATGTCTGCCCATTTAGTAGCACACCACTCCTTTAGCTCGTCGAGATCAGGAGACTCTTTGATTTCTTTCTTGGGCTTGGTGACAAGATGTCCATCGGTGATAACGACTTCTCCTACCACGCCGTTGTAGGTTGGGTGGTCGAGTCCTTTGAGTAGCAAGTTAGAACGCTTTCCGATAACGATGTCGTGCTGAACGATTTGGACACCTCCTTTGCCCGTCTGGGCTTTCCAGATGCCCGAGTCTGCATTCGTAAGACCGACTCTCAAGTACCCCTTGAGTCCGCTCAAGTCAAAGTCTTCGTGGTACATGTGTACTTTGGTCTTCGCTTTAGCATCCCAGTAAGGGATATCACCAGCAGACAAAGTGTCGCTTCTAAGCTCACTAACAGTTTTGTTATCCATCATCTCTAGAGTGATGGTATTACCAGCAGAGAGATAGTGTCTATACTTATCTTTTAGGTATGTCTTGAGTGCCTCGTACTTCGATGCCATGTAATCGTCAGAGTATACATTTGCATACAGAATACATCCTGTCTTCTTTCCGAGAGGTAGGGTGTCGTCGATCTCAAGGTAGTTTCCTTTGTAGCCTCGAATCTCAAATGTTTCGGTGGCGGTTGTAGAGTGGATACTCATCAACCCCTTCTGGATGCTACCTCCTCCAAAATACGAGAAGGCTACTTTCATACCGACACCGTGCTCATGAGCTGTATCGCTCTTCACATAACCGACTGCTAGAAGATTCTCAATGCCTTTTCTGGGCATACCGGGGCCGTTATCTGATACAGAGATAACTTCTAGCTTCTTCTGTCCACTATTTTCTACGAAGCAGGTGATCTCTACTTCGGTCGCTCCTTGTGCTACGCTGTTATCGACCCATTCGGCTACTGCCGAATACAAGTCTAGTCCAAAGTCCTGCAGCGTGTTTGCCATAGCCTCGTTACTCGAAGGCATTTCTACTCGTGTTAGCTTACTCATCTTTTTTCACTTCCTTTTCCGTTTGGGGTAGTTAGCCGTAATCTCCGTCAAGGGTAGCTCGCCGGAAATCATCAGCTCCAAACATCCCACCTAAGAGGCGGTACTTAAAGATACGGTCGGTTTCCGTTCGGGAAGGGGGGTTACTTGAGGTTCCTTGACGGATACTGGGCACTATCCGTACAAAGAAACCCGGTTTCCTTTACCCCCGCATACTATAGATACGCACGGCATACTTTAGGTGTAGGGGAGGGGGTGAAGAAGAGTCCGAAGCCAAGACACAGGAGATCCCCTCCCCTACGGTACATTGTACACACTTTGCGTATATCACGGTTGCTTTTTGGGAGATTCCGCCGAGGTACCCCTGCCGTACAGGAGATTCCGCCAAGGTACCCCTGGCGAATGTTGATATACCGTAGGTTCGTAGGAGAATTCACCAAAAGGAGTGAAAGTATGTCAGAAGAACTACTGCAAAACATAGATGCGAAGTTGGGCGTTATCGTCGGACTGATGGAAAAATACATGGGAATGGACACGAGACCGGCAGCGATCCAGTTTGCTGAGCGTGTGCTTGAAGAAGCAAATGCTGTGGTCGAACAGACCATAGCACCTGTCCCCACTGTTAAAGAACAACTAAAAGCCGCTGTTGAGTCAAACGACGAGGACTTCCAGGTTGGCGACAGCGTCCTTTACGTTGGTACGAGAAAGGAAGACCTCAAAGGAAAAGAAGGGACGATTCTCCAAGACAAAGAGGGTTCTCCATGGTTTGTTGTCATGTTTGACGGCCAACCTGCGAACGTAAGAAAAGGCGAGATCAGCAAGACGTTGGTCGAGCAACCACCTGCTCTGTCTCATGAAGAAGAAGTGGCCGTTGAGGAGCATCTCGAAGCCCAGCAAGAAGCTTCTGAAGGGTCGATCATCAAGATCGATGAAGAAGCCGCTGAGTACAAAATCGACAAGGGTTCCTTCAAGGAATACCGCAACATTCACGCTATCTACACAGACATGAAGAAGGCAGATGCTAACCGCAAATACCTGCGCTTCCGTGCCTCCAAGGTCATTGGTGGAGACGAAGTCACCAAGGAAATGTGCCACCGCTACCTCGTTTCTGTTCAAGACGAGGAATACATGAAGGGGGTGGGTGCTTGAAGGTTCTGCTGACACTTGACGGTGGATTCTCGAAGGAGATCTTCAACGGTGAGAAAGCACAGGTAAAAGCGTTCCTTGAAGGCTTCAAGGACGTTATGCCTTTGATTAACACTGCATCCACCAAAGAAGAGGCTGTGAAGTCTCTCCTTAGTGTAATCGTGATGGCTGGAGATGTCGCTTGGATGCTCGGTGCTATTGCCCGACTTGACAACAGCCAAGGTAAGCTTGAGGTGGTAGAGTGAAGTCCAAGGAAGAAGCATGGGAAAAGGCGTTCGAAGAGGAGTTGTCTCTGTTTCGTAATGACTGCGATTCGCAGGTTTATTGCGCGGAGTGTGACACCCACTATCCTAACTTCGTAGATACCGACGTTTCGATGATCTTGGAAGTCACCTGCTTTGACTGCTTCAAGCCGGAGGTGAGCGAATGAGCGACTCACCATACGGCCCATGGGAACCCACCGATGTTTCCCCAAGCAAGCTCAAGCTGTTCAAAGACTGCCCTAAGAAGTACGAATACCGCTATGTTCGTAGAGAAAAAACGTACACAGGTGCGGCTTCCCTCCAAGGATCTTCTGCTCACAAAGTGTTCTTAGAAGAGTTTCTCGATGGCGGCGTTGATGATATCGAGTTTCTCATTGAGATGATGCTTGACGATCTCAAGCATCGCCTTGATACCCAAGACCCTAGAGACTACAAATCGAAGCTACCACTTACTTCTTCGGAGAAGTTTGACGCTATCCAAGACCTCAAGGTTTGGGGAGAAGGGTTGCTGAGAGCATACAAAGAGCGCAAAGATGCTTACGGAAATGAGCTTAAGCTACCCGAAGTAAAGGAAACGGAAATTGAAGGGTGCGTTGAAGTCTACCTTCCTAACCTAGAAGCTACTATACGTATTAGAGGGTATATTGATCTAGTCTTTGAGGATGGTTCTCTCGGTGACTTGAAGCTAGCTAGTGACTACTGGAAAGCTATCTGGACACTCGGTAAGGCCATTTCTGAAGACCAGCCAGCTATGTACTCCAAGATGCTGGGCACTCGAAAATTCCGCTACCTTATCGTAGATAAGAAGAAGGATCGAATCAAAGGTGCTAAGGCTCCCGTAGTTAGAACGATTGACTTTGAAGTCACTGATGCTGACATGGATCGATTGATGGTCGATTTGGAACACTTTGCTAAGACTGTGGACTTGTTCAACAACCACGAGAACGGCTACTTCCCCCCACGACCAGAGTATAATGGACAGACGAAAGACACCGCTGGTAAGCCAGAGATGCAATTCTGTGGTAAGCTGTGTGACTTCAAAGAGATCTGCTACCGTGAAAACTTCAAGCGTGATTGATTGTCATGGAGAAGCGTGCTCACTTAGAGAAGCTTATTCGGGACACCGAATGGGTTGATCGATTTATGGGTAAGATAAGCGAAAACCCCGGCCCCCTTGCTACACCTTGCTGGGAGTGGCAGGGTGGGCTGGATCGTGCAGGCTATGGTCGTATTCACGTCAAGAAGCATTGTGAAAAAAAGACAGGCCGTAACTTCTTCGCTCACCGTGTATGCTACATGATTCACAGAGGCTACATTGAGCCGGAGGAGTATATCCTCCATCAGTGTCACAACCGCCTCTGTTGTAATCCAGAGCATCACCAGCTCGGTGACCATAACGAGAACATGCAGGATCTTGCTGACTCACGCAGAGTCGCTGGAGAGAACAACCACAACAGTAAGCTAAGCGCAGAACAGGTGTGGGAGATTCTTGAGCTATACTATGCCGGAGATGCTGATAACATTCTTTGGAGCATAGCTGAAATAGCCGAAGAATTTGAAGTGGGACGAGGGACTGTTTCTGATGTTCTCTACGGGCGGTCATGGAAAGACACCTATGACGAGTTTTGGGGTGATGAAGATGACAAATGAGACTACACCGTTTGAGATTCTATACAATCCTAGCGTCGACTCGTTTGCACAAGCTGCTTCTAAGTTTGCAGCAATTGATATCTTATACAACTGCCCGCACTGTAGATCCGAGCGAGTATTCACTTGGCTATTTCCAGACGAAGAAGCTTCTTACGTAGATACGTGCTGCAATATCAGAGTCAGATTCCAACCTATGGAGGCTAGCGCATGACGAAGTGTGAAGGATGCGGAATTGAAACAGCTAGCGGTATGTACTCTCTTGGTGCAGGCAAAGTGTGCTCTAACTGCTTAAACAAAGCAGTTAAGATGTACCTTAAGCAGATCCAGTTTGTCAAAGACATGAAAGCTGAAGACAACTCGATAGGAGCTTGGTGGGCATGAGCAAAGTAGTCGTTAACTGCTCGTGCGGTCAGAGTTGGACTTATGATGCAGCTCGCTTTTACAACGCAGTTTACATTGGTAGAATCCAGGGATTCGCCTGTGACTTCTGTGATAAGGTTCCTGTGATCAACTACGGAGGCATGGAAGCGTGAGTAAGGAAGATTCGATATTTGACGTGATTGTCGTCGGTGGAGGCCCCGGAGGTTCTTCTGCTGCTTATTTCCATGCTCAAGC
>Ga0181568_10003027_pt1 | contig 15232 bp, 13 predicted proteins | sample 101ome_20_FD_133758 | JGI IMG/M metagenome (GOLD analysis project Ga0181568, IMG submission 133758) | Coastal salt marsh microbial communities from the Groves Creek Marsh, Skidaway Island, Georgia - 101404AT metaG (megahit assembly) | ecosystem: Environmental > Aquatic > Marine > Intertidal... | reverse complement strand
CTTCAAGCGGTTTGTACTGGGGAGTGTAGCCGCATTTGGAGGCGGTGTTGACAATCAGGACGCGCTTGCCTCGGAGGCTTTCAAATGAAAAGGCCTCGCCCTCGAGGGTTTCGGCTTGGAGATCGTAGAACGAAGTCATGCTGGGAGTGGGGTTGTGCCAAGTGGAACCGTTGAAGGTGTTCCAGGCCACCAAACCGGCGACGACGAGCACCGCGGCGCCGGCAATCAGGAGGGAAGTAATCATTTTCATGGATGCTCAACGCCGTCTCGGGGAGAATTGTTCATTGGGTCCACCTTGCGCGAGCTGCACCGGGAAGCCAGCGAGCGACGGAAGTTCGGATTTGGGCATCGGGATCCGCCCACCGTGGAACTGCGAGGGACGGAGAAGCCACCAAAATCCCCAAGGCAAGGAAGGCAGCGACCGTGGCCTCAAGCCACCAAGGCAAGGTCATTGCAGCCATCGACCCCACCACCACAAGGCCCAAAACCAATCCCGAGGCGAGTGCGTGGAGGACGGCGACCGGAGTCAGCTTGAGTCGGCTCATGACCCACGCGGTCGTCAAGGCCCATTGAAGGGCGGAGGCGCCCACCACGGCCCACGCCGCCCCGGTCATGCCCATGCCTCGGTCCAAGGCCACGTACACCCCGGAACCGACGGCAGCGAAGAAAACCACCTTGATGCCAATGCCGAGGCGCAACCCGTCGAGCGCACGCAGGTTGGCGTCGCCCAACTTGGTGAGGGCACGGAAGGCCACCGCGGCAAACAGGATTTGGACCACCGGAGCCGCCTCGGAAAAACGGTCTCCCAGGAACAGCCAGGTTACGCCTTCGGCCTGCAAGACCAATGCCGCTGCCAAAGGGATGGTCAACAGGGCGATGACATGCATGCCACGAAGGGTCACTTGGCGCATTTTGTCGAGTTCGTGTTGCAAGGAGGACAAGCCGCTGAACAGCACGCTGTCCCCGAGCTTGCCAAGCACGGTGATGGGTTGACCCATGAGGTTGACCGCCCGGTCGTAGACGCCGGTTTCGCCGGTACTCAGTTTTTCCCCCACAAGCCATACGTCCACCTTCGCTGCGGCGTAGGTCAACAAGTTGAAGGCGGTGCTTCGGAGACCGTAGCCCACCATCTCACGTATGCGCGAAAACCGAAATCCATTCGCCACAGGGATGCGGGCGTACACAAGGTATCCCACACTGAGGACGGCGTTTTGGACGAGAAGGGCGCTGACGTAGGCCCAAACCCCGGCGCCGTTCCACGCCAACACCAACCCCACGCCGAGGTTTCCGACCAGCATTCCGGCAAGGGCGCAGGCGGTCAGCGCTTTAAAATTCATCTCGCGAATCAACAGGCTTCGTGAAACCACACTGAATCCGGAGATCACGAAGCTCAACGAGATCCACCTCAACACGGGCTGCAAAACGGGTTCGCCGTAGTGCAAGGCGATTTCGGGAGCCGCGACGAACATCGCGCAGAAAAACAGAAGCCCCAAAACGGCACTGAACCACCATGCCGAAGACGTGTGCTGGGACTTCAAGCCTGCGTATTGAACCACTGAAGGGCCGATGCCCACTTGAGCAAAAATCTCCACCACGCCCACGACGATCAGGGCGATGGCCATGATGCCAAAGTCCTCTTCCGTGAGCAGGCCCGCCAAGATGCGGATGTACACGAGCTGAAGGACAACCTGAAGCAGCACGTTGAGGCTTTGCCAACTCAGCGAAGCCCCCCACGAGGGCGTGCGGCCCCCGTCCGTCATCAGCGTGCGATGCTTACAGCGCGACGTTCACGGATGACCGTGATTTTCACCTGACCCGGGTAGGTCATTTCGTTCATGATGCGCTGGCTGATGTCAAACGACAACTGATCGGCCTGATCGTCACTCACCTGGTCGCTTTCCACCATGACGCGAAGCTCACGTCCCGCTTGGATGGCGTAGGACTTGGTGACCCCGGGGTATTCAAGTGCAAGGTTTTCCAGGTCCCGAAGGCGTTGGATGTACGCTTCAACCATTTCTCGACGCGCACCGGGACGCGCACCGCTGATGGCGTCACAGATTTGGATGATCGGCGACAGGAGGGAGGTCATTTCGATTTCGTCGTGGTGGGCGCCGATGGCGTTCAACACGTCTTCGCGTTCGCCCGCCTTTTCCGCAATCTTCATGCCGAGAAGCGCGTGCGGCAATTCGCTTTCTTCGTCGCTGACCTTGCCAATGTCGTGGAGCAGTCCGGCGCGCTTGGCGGCCTTGGCATCCAAGCCGAGTTCTGCCGCCATCGTGGCACAGAGGTTGGCGACTTCGCGGCTGTGCTGCAGGAGGTTTTGGCCGTAGGAAGAGCGGTACTTCATCCGCCCAACCATGCGGACGAGTTCGCCTTTGAGGTTGTGAATTCCCAAGTCAATGACCGTGCGCTTGCCTGTCTCCGCGATTTCCTCTTCAATCTTCTTGGTGACTTTATCGACCACTTCCTCGATGCGTGCAGGGTGGATGCGTCCGTCGGTTACGAGTTGGTGGAGGGAGAGGCGCGCGATTTCACGACGCACAGGGTCGAAGCAACTCAGGATGATGGCTTCTGGCGTGTCGTCCACGATGAACTCGACTCCCGTTGCGGCTTCAAGGGCGCGAATGTTGCGGCCCTCACGGCCAATGATGCGTCCTTTGACGTCGTCGTTCTTGATTTGGAACACCGACACGCTGTTCTCCACGCTGTGCTCGGTTGCCACGCGTTGAATGGTCTGAATGACGATTTTCTTGGCTTCGGAATTGGCGCGTTCCTTGGCCTCGTCGATGATGTCTTGAGCTTGTGAAGCCGCCATGGCGCGAGCTTCGGTCTTGATTTGCTCAACCATCGCAGACTTGGCGTCGTCCGCAGTCATGCCACTCAGTTTCTCCAACGCCTCGATGGCTTTGCTGTGATCGGCCTCGAGGTCCTTCTGCTTCTTGTCGAGCGCATTTAGGCGTTGCTCCACCTTCTCTTGGTCTTGCTTGAGCCGGTGCTCGGCGTTCTTGTTTTGGTCGATGGTGCGCTGAAGGTTGGACTCGGTTTTTTTGATGCGCTCTTCGCGCTCGTTCAGTTTCCGGTCGAGGTCCTTGCGCTGGTTGGCTTGCTTTTCCTTGAGTTCGATGAACTTCTCTTTGGCCTGGAGGATTTTCTTCTCCTTGATGGATTCTCCGCGCAATTCGGCTTCACGGACAATGCTGTCGGCTTTGCCAGTCAAAACGCGCAAGAACAAAAAATAGCCTGCGCCTCCTCCCAAAAGGAGTCCGGCGGCTGCGGCGAGGATGGGTGACATGGGTTTCGAATTCAGGCCTTGGCCTCAGCTTTGAAGGGCGTCTTGAATTCGCTGGAGCAGGAGGTCGACTTCCTCTGCGGGCCAAGGTGGGCCTGCGGCAGGGGGGGGTTGCGTGGTGCCTGAGGTGCGGGATTGCACGGCGATTTGCAGGGCGGCCATGGCCATCAGGTCGATGCGGTCGGATATGGCATACTGGGACTTGAGTTGCGCGATTTGCGCTTCCACAGCCTCCGCGGCAGCGCGCACAACATCCACTTCCTCGGGAGAAAGTGTCAGAGGGTAGGTTCTTCCTCCAAGCTTGATGTCGAGCGTTTCCATGGGTTCGTTTCTCAGGTTTTGAGAAGGGCGATGCAAGAGTCGATTTCCTCCACCAGCGCATCCAATTCGTGAGCCGTCAAGGCGGGGGTTGGGGGCGTTGGGGTTGAAAGGTTTAGAGCGGACTGGGATTCCTGACGCGCCTGAGACAACGCTTCTTCCGCTTGCTTCAATTGCCCTTGGAGCTCGGCGTTTTCCCGTTGCAGGGTGCCGTGCGCCTCCAAGAGACGTTCCACCGCTTCGAGCAGAGGTTGCAGTTGTGAATGAGGTTGCGACATGAATCCAGTTCGTGAACAAAAGTAAGGGAAGCGCCTCAAGAAGGCAGGCAGCTTCGCACGTAGTTTTGCACCATGATGCGCCAACTCCTTGTCAATTCCCCGTCGCCGCAAGGTTTTCGACGAATTGTGAAGTGGGCGTCTTTTAACGTGTTGACTTTCATCCCGTTGATTTTTGGCACTTTGCAAGCATGGGGGCAAGTTGATTTTGACAATGCCTCGCGAGCAAGGGCGTTTCGAGAGGCCAACGCCTGGGTGGCGCCGTTGCGCTTGACGCCTTCGCTTAGCGGCAACTTTGGCGAATTGCGAGGGAACCACTTTCACACCGGAGTGGACCTCAAAACGGGCGGGGTGGAAGGTCACGTGGTACTCGCGGCAACGGACGGCTGGGTGTCGCGTGTGAAGATGTCGCCGTGGGGCTACGGCAACGCGATCTACCTCGAGGGGCCCGACGGCATCACCACGGTGTACGCGCACCTGCAGCGGTTTTCACCTCAAGTCCAAAGTTGGGCGGTTAGCCGAACGTATGAAGGTCGAACCTTGGGGCTTGACGCATCCCCGCCGCGCAGTGCTGGCCTGAAGTTCAGTGCCGGCGATACGCTGGGGTGGTCGGGAAATTCAGGTGGAAGTGGAGGTCCTCACCTGCACTTCGAGGTGCGCGACACCCGCACACAGCACCCGCTGAATCCGCTGGACGGCTGGCTTGACAAGGAAGATACACGCCCTCCTCAGGTGCCGGCCTTGTGGCTTGAAGGGAATGGCGGGTTGCGAAAAATCACGTTTCCATTGACCGACACGGTGGAGGTTCCGTTGCGCGTGAGGTTCTCCGCGGAGGCGTACGACTTGCTTGACGGGGCCGGGAACGTCTGTGGCGTGAGGAACTTGGATGCCTTTCTTCGAAATGAATCGGGGGAAGAGGTGGCGGCGTTTGGGTTTGAATTGGCGGAATTGGATTTCTCCGTGAACAAGGACATGAACGCCCACACCCTGTTTCCCGTTTGGCGGTCGGAGCGAGACCAGGTGCATCGGCTTCACCGATTGCCCAGCAACCGGCTGGACATTTACCGGGGGAAGGGGGCGGACGGATGGGTGGACCTCAAAGAAGGAGAACTGCGGTCGCTGACGCTTGTGGCGAGGGATGCGGCGGGAAACGAGACGCGTCGACATGCGGTGCTTCGGGCAACCGCACAAGCGTCGGAAGTTGGGAAATGGATTCCGAAGGAGTTGGCCGAGGGGGGTACGTTTGAGGTGCTTCCGGACAGCCCCGGCCAAACCGAAGCGCAGGGCGCAACGTTGTCGTGGCAATCTGGCACCTTGTTCGAAGCCGCGACGTTCTCGTGGGACTGGGTTCACCAGGGTTGGCAAGCTCGCTTGGAGCCGGTGGACGTTCCGTTGCGCAAGGATTTTGAGGTTCGGTGGCCCGTCCCGTCTGCCCAAGGGCAATCGTGGGCTGGATCTTGGGCAGTCATGCCAGGTTCGCCGTGGCCGGCCGACCGCTGGTTGGCTGCACGAATGGAGGACGGGGAGGTCGAAGCGGTTTCAAAAGCGGCGTGGAACGACTCGCATTGGACGGTCTCCCTCCCGGAGGGGGGCGAATGGATCCTGACTCGGGACACTGTTCCGCCACGCGTGTTGCCGTATTTCAGCGGAACGCCCTTGGTGGAGGGTGGGGATGCGGTTTGGTTTGTGGAGGACCAACTCGCGGGGGTGGACCAACTCGGCTTGACCCTGAACGGGAAGTGGGCGAGGCTGGTTTGGGACCCCAAGCGCAACATGGCCACCTACGAAGCGAGCGACGGCATTCACCCTTCAGGCGAGCCGTGCGTGGTTCGGTTGGTGGTGACGGACGAAGTGGGGAACGAAGCGGTGTGGGAGCGGTCACTGACGTGGCCGTGACGCCACGAGGCTGTAATCTAGGTAATACAACGCGCGTACGGACAGGGAATTGGCAAAGCCGGTGTTCAGCATGCCTTCCCAATTGTCCCAGTATCCGGAGGGCAGGGCGTTGCCGGATTCGTTCAACGTGTTTTTCCACACGACGCTGAGTTCGCTTCCAGGCGAAAAAATCCAACTGTAGACCAAGTCGACGCTCCAGGCGTTGTAGTTCACGTCCTCGGGCGACGTGGAGGTGGCCTCGTCAAAATACGTCGACGCCAGCAGGCTGTTTTCGAGGCTTCCGTCGGGCCGGAGTTCAAAGAATTCGTGGTAGTCGACGACGCTCCAATAGTGCCGGATGCGCGCCGAAAGGCTCGACATGGGGGTGAAGATGCAACTCACGTTGAGGACGTGGGTGTGGCTTGTGTTTTCACGTCGCCCAAACAAACTCACCGGCGGGCCATAAACGTCCTCCACCAATTTGACGTACCCCCGTTCGTTGTGGCGCACTTGCCAACTCCACACGTAGTCGGCGCTCCACCGGTCGCTGAACCGGAAGCGAGGCGCCAACCGCAAAAAAGATTCGTTCCAGTCTGGCACGTCGGCGCGCCAAACGCGCTTGGCAAAGGCATCCAACGCCACGGCCTTGCGGTAGTCGGTGGAGGTGACGAAGTCGACGCTCTGCCAGCGGGGCGTGGCAAACGCCAGCCCGTCCAGCCGAGAAGCGAAGAAGTCTTGGCCCTCCCGGGGTTGGCCTTCCACGGTGAACTTGTTGAACCAAAACGTGCGTGACACGGCGGCCCACTCCGCGCTCCACGTCCAGTTGCTGTAACTGCGTGGCGCGTACAGGTGGACGAGTTCGCTTCGAAGGTTCCACCACATCCGATTGAAGGACCCAAAAGGCTTGTAAATTCCGTACTCGAGGTCCCCCCAGGTCACAATTTCGTTGGGGGCGGCAAGGTAGCCGAGGTCGTTGGGGTTGTATTCTTCCGACTCGCGGTAGTGGCCCAAAGACCCCCGGAACTGTCCGGAGGTTCGTGCCACATTCAACCCCCATCGGTGCCCTTCCTCGTGCGCCGACGTGTCTCCCTGCGCCATGGTGTTGCGCGCGGCACTTCCCCCGAGCGCCCAGCTGTTTTCCTTGTTTCTGAGGGAGAATTGCGCGCCTTGGACGTAGGCATCGCGGCCGTCGTCTGAACGGACGGTGGCCGTGCTGAGCGCCGTGACAAACCCGTTGTTGGGGAGGTTTTGGTCCACCACAGACACGTTGTACGAGGTCAGGGCATTCTCGCCGTTGGTGGTGTCTCGAGCAAAGGCTTGAAAAACCCCGATCCCTGTGCTTGAGGCGGTCCGGCCACTGAATTTGGTGGCGTTGAAAAGCTGCCCCTCGGACCCCACACGCCGGCTGTAAAACAGCCCGCCTTTGTTGAACAGGTCTGTGCCCTCGAGGAAAAACGGACGGTTTTCGTTGAATTGGACTTCGTACGGGCTGAGGTTGAGCACGAGGTTGTCGGTCACGACTTGACCGAAGTCGGGCACGAGGGTCATGTCCACCGTGAACGCGTCGCCGAGTCCCACTTTGGCGTCCATTCCTCCGTTGAAAGGGGTGGCCCAAACCCGGTTTCCTCCGTCGTCGACCGCCGCAGTGGCATAGGTGCTCACGTACGGAAACAGCGCGATGCGAGGAGGGGTGTCCACCCCTTGAATGCCGCGCAGGATTCCGCCCTGGTTCACCATCCCGTTTTGGGTTGGGTCGAGCGCGTTCCAAACCGACTCTTCTCGGTTCCGCCGGACAATGCGCCAAGCGTTCATGCCCCAAACCTGCTCCTGTCCGTCCGCGAGTGTCGGCATCCGGAATTGGCTCCAAGGGATGCGAATTTCCGTGGACCAGCCGCCTTCGTGAATTCGACTTTCCACTTCCCAAACCCCGTTCCATGCGGAGTCGTCGCCCCCAGAATTCATCAAAAAGTCCGCCATCAACCCACGCGGTGTGGTCGTGAATCCGATGGCGTTGATTCCGTCGTTGTACGGGCTGAACCAGAACCCAAACTCGTCGGAATTTTCCACGTTGTCCCGAACGCTCATTTGTTGGAGAATGGAGTCCGGGGCCGTGTCGTGCATTTGGGCTGCGACGTAGAGAAATTGATCGTCGTACGCCACCCAAAACTCCGTCGCCCACGTCGGACGGCTGTTGGGGGTGGGCCGACTTTGTGTGAAGTTTCCTGCGGAAGCGCCTTGTCGCCAAACGGCGTCGTCAAGTCTTCCGTCAAGGACGGGAGGGGTGTCCACGCGAAAGGCGGTGGCCACTTGGTTGTTGAGGTTGAACGGGCTTTGGGCACGGACGTGCGAACTGGCCATGGCCAGAAGCAAAGCGAGGGCGGGCGGCTTCAAAAGCCACCTCGCCCACCTGTTCCTCACCTCGACGCGCAGAATCGACCTCACCTGAAGATGCGTTGTTGGTTCAACCACGATTGGTAAGCTCGTGCGTTGCGCAAATGTTCGCGGTAGCTCGTGGCGAACCTGTGCCGCCCGGTGCCCCCGGGTTCTGCGCACATGTAGAGGTGGCCGTGGGAAGCCGGGTTCAAGACGCTTTGCAGGTACCGCGGGTCCACGTATCGGATGGGCCCGGGCGGCAAGCCGGTATGGAGGTACGTGTTGTACGGGGAGTCCACCTCCTTGTGCACGTCGAGAACGCGGCGGATGCTGGGGTCGCCTAGGGCAAAAATCAACGTCGGGTCCGCCTGAAGCGCCATGCCCTTGTTCAGTCGGTTCAGGTACAGGCCTGCCACAACAGGCGCTTCGTCGAGCACGGCCGTCTCGGCTTGTACGATGGAAGCCAACACCGTCGCTTCGCGCGGCGTCAGGCCTTGGGCTCGAGCCGCGGCGACGCGGTCCGAGGTCCACCAGGTGTCGTGTTCTCGGAGCAAGCGGTCCACAAGGCCTGAAGCGTCCGTTTCCCACCAAACCTCGTACGTGTTGGGCACCACCCGCCACATGACCGTGTCGAGCACGAGAAGCGAGGCGATTTCGGCGCTGTCGGCCCAAATGTTTTTCGCGCACGCACCGGCAACAGGCCCCACGTCGCGCCCGGAGGGCACCACAACTCGTGCCGTTTCACGGTTGCCCGTGACCAACCGTGCAGCGCTTTGGCTGACGGCCTCGCCGGCGGGGAAGGTGTACTTTCCGGGTTTCAATCGCGCTTCCCAGCCGCGCCACGACAGGTGATCCAATACGCGCTGCCCGTCCGTGGGAAGAGCCAACGAAAGAACGTGCATCCGGTCTTCTTCGGCCACGTCGGGAGGAAGTTCCACGGTGAGGTCGGTGGCGCTCCACGAGCCGCGTACCCAACGCTGAAGCCCGAGGTAACCCACAATCCCTCCAACCGTCAACACCACTCCCAAGGCGGCAACTCCTGCTTGGATGCGTGAAAGGCTCATTCGGTCGGCGAAGTTGGGTAGATGCGTTGAAGGGTGACCACGTCGGACCACGCGCCCTCCGGAAGCCGGATCCAAGACAGGCGCCGACCCGTCTCCACGAAACCGCATCGACCAAACAGGGCAAGGGAAACCTCGTGGGTGGCAGGCACTTCGGCGTAGACTTGGTGCAGGCCCAGGTGCTGTTGAACGTACGCGTCGAGCAACGCCAGGCCAGCCCTCGCGTGGCCTTGCCGACGACAAGCACGGTCGATGTGAACGGCGACGCCGGCGCGCATTTGCCGGGGGTCAAAGTCGTACAAGTCGACGGCGCCCACGCGCTGCCAAGGTTGTGCTGCGTCGCGCCGTGCATCGAGCATCCAACGCAACTGCCGGTCGCGGTAGAGGTCGTGGTTTCCCGAAGCGAAGGCAGTCATCGCTTCCCTGCTGATGGGGAGGACGGTTGCGCCCATCCACCAATCGGCGCTTTCGTTCTCCCACGCACAGAGCGCAGGCACGTCGCTCGTTTCGAGCGCACGAAGTCGATGGCGGTCGGAGCTCAACACGCTGCGAAGATAGCCGTACCTTCGCCGTCATGTGGAGAATCGCACTTCCCATTTTGGTCGCCGTCTTTGCGACCGGTTGCACGGTCAACCAAGACCTGATGTTTCGGACGGAGGCAGACTTTGCGTTTGACACCTTGACCGAGACCGGCAACGAAGCCTACACCTTGGCACCCAACGATCGATTGCAACTGCAGCTGTTTTCCAACAACGGACAGCGGTTGATGGCCATGACCGCGGGGTCGGCTGAGGCCAGCCAAGGGGCCAACCTGCTTCAGCAACAACAGCGAACCATGTTCACGTACCGGGTTGAACTTGACGGAACAGTTGAGCTTCCCGAAGTCGGGGCGGTGCAACTTGCCGGCCTGTCCCTGGACGAAGCCGAGCGCAAAATCGAAGAAGCGTACGAAGCCGAATACGTGGACCCGTACGCCATGCTTCAGGTGGTGAACAACCGGGTTTTGGTCTTTCCAGGCGAAGCGGGACAAGCCACTGTGATCACCCTGCAAAACCAAAACACGTCCGTCATCGAGGCGTTGGCCCAAGCCGGCGGCATCCGTCAGCGTGGGCGCTCCAAACAAATCAAGCTCATTCGTCAGAAAGGGGAGGACAACTTGGTCTACGAAATGGATTTGAGCACGGTGGAGGGATTGCAAGCTGCCCGCACCATCGTCCAAGCCAACGACATCATTTACGTGGAATCCAATCCGCAGGTGGTGCGCGAGGTGCTTACCGACGTGTCCCCCGTGGCTCAGTTGATCACGACGTTCACCTCCCTTTACTTGACATACCAAGTCTTGCTTTCGCAATAAGCCATGGAAGTCCAAACCACGCCCATCGAAGGTCTCTTGCTGGTGCGCCCCAAGGTGTTTTCAGACGCACGTGGTTCGTTCTCTGAAACGTGGAACCAGAGTGCCTTTGACGAGGCGGTGGGGGAGCCCGTTCGGTTCGTTCAGGCCAACGAGAGCTGCTCCAAACTAGGCGTTTTGCGCGGGCTGCATTTTCAAGCCCCTCCGCATGCCCAGGGAAAATTGGTGCGCGTGGCGCGGGGACGGGTGTTGGACGTGGCCGTGGATTTGCGCGCGGGGAGCCCGACTTACGGCAGCCACCACGCGGCGGTTTTGACGTCGGAAAACCGGTGGCAGTTTTGGGTTCCTCCCGGATTTGCTCACGGCTTCTTGACGCTCGAGGACGACACGTTGTTTCATTACCTCTGCACAGAATTGTATCGTCCTCAATCGGAAGGGGCCTTGCGGTGGGACGATCCGACCTTGGGGATTGAGTGGGGAATGGAGTCGCCAAGTGTGAGCGACAAGGACGCCGCGGCCAAGGACTTTGCGTCGTTCGAGACGCCGTTTGCACCCTGAACTTATCCCTCGGGGCGTGTTGGAAAGGAACTCTTCGAGCCTCCGGAGAGTCCAGTTTCGGGTGGCAACTTGGGAACATGCATTGGACTCCTTCTTTTTCTCTCAAAGCTTTGGCAGCAGCCGTGATGTTTGTGGCGGTCGGAGCGTGGTTGAGTTTGCCAACTGCGGCCAACAAAGTGCCGGATTTTGACGTCAGCGCGAAGAAGCACGCGCCGGTGATTTCGCCTACGCTTCCCGCGACCTTGACGTTGTTCGAGGAACCTGTGCCGTTGGAGAGTTTTGGCGTGCGCGAGGCGTTGGACCTTGAACTCGTCGTCAACACGTACCGGCACAGTTCGACCATTTTGTACCTCAAACGGGCTTCCCGATGGTTTCCAGTGATCGAAACGATCTTGGAAGAGGAGGGCGTGCCGTCCGACTTCAAATACCTCGCGGTCATTGAAAGCGGCTTGAGTCAGGTGGTCAGCCCAGCGGGGGCCTCGGGATTTTGGCAATTCATGAAAAAGACGGCCCCAGAATACGGGTTGGAGGTTTCAGCTACGGTCGACGAGCGGTACGACGTGGAGAAAGCCACACGCGCTGCGTGCGCGTACTTGAAAGATGCGCACGCGCGCTTCGGAAGTTGGGTCCTCGCCGCCGCGTCCTACAACATGGGCCAAACGGGCGTCGCCAATGCCTTGGAATCCCAGCACGTCTCGACCTACTGGGACCTGCACTTAAATGCGGAAACTGCACGGTACGTCTACCGATTGTTGGCCCTTCGTGAAGTCATGGAACAGCCCGAAGCGTACGGATTTCAGCTTGGCAGGAGCGACGTGTACGAGCCACTTCAGGGCCAGGCCATTGAAGTGACCTCGAGCGTGGAGGATTTGGCCTCGTTCGCCTTGGATCACGGCACGACTCTGCGAGAACTGAAGGCCTTCAACCCGTGGCTTCGCGACGACCGACTTGAGGTGGGGGCAGGGAAATCCTACCTCATTCAAATCCCGTCGTAAGCTTCCCTGAGGAACAACACCCGCGTCACTCGGCCCAGCGGGTGACGTTGGTCGCGCTCGTTCGCACGCGGTTCAAGCCGTCCTCTTCCACCACGTACCTGTCCCTAACCCCGGGTTGCTCCAGCGCCTCTTTCACGTTGAACACGGCTCCGGCAGGCACCCGCGCCGCGTGCAGGGCACGTCTCAACGCATCGCGTCCCCAGGTTCGAGCAGCCGCCTGAAGCTGCTCCATCAACGCCTCGCGGTGTTTGACGCGCTCCGGGTTGCTTGCAAATTCGGAAGACGAGGCGAGGTGAGCTGCATCCAACACTCCGCACAACGCCCCAAATTGTGCATCGCTTCCAACCGCCAAAACCAGGTCCCCGTCCTGGCAGGAGAGGAGGTCCCCGTAGGGAGCGATGTTGGGATGTTCCGAGCCTTGCCTTTGGGGGATGTTGCCGTTGACCAACACGTTTGTTCCTTGGTTGGCCAAGGCGGTTAACCCTGAGCCCAAAAGACTCACCTCCGCATACCACCCACGCTCAGTGCGCTCGCGCTCGTAGAGCCCTGCGAGCACCGCGGCACGCATGTGGTGCGACGCCAAGATGTCCATGAGTGCCACCGGCAACCGAGCAGGCGGTCGGTCGGGGTGGCCGTTCATGGACATGAATCCCGTTTCCGCCTGGACCACCACGTCGTAGGCGAGGCGGTCGGCGTCAAATTCCGTGCCGACGAGCCGAACGTGAATCAACCTCGGAAAGCGTCTCGCCAATTCATCCGGAAGCAGGCCCATGGCGTCGAGGTCGCGCCACTTCATGTTTTGGAGCAGGACATCCGCGTCCTCCAATTCTCGAAGCAACCAGGAGCGGCCCTCTGGCGATTTGAGGTCCATTCGCACCACGCGCTTTCCGGTGTTGGCCGAAGCGTAGTACGCCGAGGTTCGGTCGTTGGGCTCGCCTTTGGATCGCCACGTCGAGGTCACGTCGCCGATAGGCGCTTCAACTTTGAGCACGTCGGCTCCACATTCGGCCAAAAACGACCCCGTCATGGGGCCCGCCAGCACGCTTGACAAATCCAGAACACGCACGTTTCGGAGGACTCCGTTCATGCCCGACAAGGTACGCAGCTCCGAACTACGCCAAGGCGGCTTTGTACGTGTCAATCGCCCGTTGCCGAGCCATTTTGTGGTCCACGATCGGCTCGGGATACGCCGAAGTGCCCCACTCAGGGACCCACTGCTTGACGTACGCGAGTTGCCGATCAAACTTCTCGAGTTGAGACGTCGGGTTGAACACCCGGAAATACGGGGCGGCGTCGCACCCCGACCCCGCGGCCCACTGCCAACCGCCCACGTTGCTCGCCAATTCAAAGTCGAGCAGGTGTTCTGCGAAATGCCGTTCCCCCAGCCTCCAATCCAGGAGCAGGTGTTTGCACAAGAAAGAAGCCACCACCATGCGCACGCGGTTGTGCATGAATCCGGTCGCCAACAATTCACGCATCCCCGCGTCCACCAACGGGTACCCCGTTTTGCCTTGCTTCCAGGCTTCGAAATGCGCGTCGTCGTGGCGCCAGGGAACTCGGTCGTACCGCGGCTTGAACGCTGCGGTCATGCTGTGCGGAAAGGCGTGCATGATGGCTTGGTAGAAATCACGCCAAATCAATTCAGTCAGCCACTTTTCGCTGTGTTCAAACCCCAGTTTCGCCACTTCGCGTATGCTCACAGTCCCAAACCGCAGGTGCACACTGAGCCTGGAGGTTCCTCGAATCGCAGGGATGTCTCTCGTTTCGGCGTAATTCCTCAGGATCTCTGGGTCCACCTTGGAATCGGGCACGGTCAAAGAACTCCGCTCAAATCCGAGGTCTTTCAACGAAGGCGGCGTGGGGGCGGTCCAGGGAAGCAACTTGTCGAGGTGGTCTTCGGAAGCAGCTTGTTGGAGATTTTCCGGGGTCAAGTTGGCGTGCCACCTTTTGCTGAACGGGGTAAACACGGTGTACGGCGTTCCGTCAGGTTTCAGGACCTCGCCAGGCGCGTGAACCACGTGGTCCGTGGCCAGCTTGAAACCCTTGCCTGCCTCAGCGAGCAACTCGGACACAGCGTTGTCGCGACCCTTGGCGTAAGGCTCGTAGTCTTCGTTGGCATGGACCTCCACGAGGTGCTCGTTCAGGGCGAGCTCGCGAAACAACTTCTCAGGCGTTCCATGATGCACCCACAAGTCGCCACCGTGGCGTTTCGCCTCTTCGCGGAGGGCACCGACCGTGTCGTGAAGAAAGGTGACACGAGCGTCGTTTTTGGCGTTGAGTTTGCCCAAGATGGTTTCGTCGAAAACGAAGAGGGCAACCACGGGCAAGCCCGAGGAGAGTGCTTTCTCCAATGCCCGGTTGTCGTGCCATCTCAAGTCTCTTCGAAACCAGTGAATGACGAAGGGGGTGTTCAAGGAAAGTTGTGTCATGGCGGGGAATTGGGAACCCAACATCCGGGCAAGGAAACGGCCCACGTTGTGGGCCGTCCTCTTGTTCCAATGGTTGGATCAAAACACCTTACGATCTCGTGAATGTCATCCATCCACAACCAAGGAACAGCGAAGGGAGAAAAAGGTTCAGGGATGGCGAACATTTTTTTTTGAGTGCTGTTGCAAAGGCATCAATCAAACTCCTTTTTCAACATGAAAAATCTTTTCTCCTTTTTTGCGGCTGCGCTCTTGACGGCCTTCGTGGGTCATGCTCAATGCGAAGCCGACCACACGGTGGAAGCAAGCAGTTTTCAGTACGCGCCTGCCGGCCTCACAATTGAAGCGGGCGAATCGGTCGCCTTCCTCAACACGGGAGGATTCCACGACGTCAATTTCACCACCAACTCCATCACCATGGAGCCGTTCAACAACCCGGCAGACGTCGGTTCGCTTGCCGCGGTGAACGGAGAAATGGGCGGGGTTTGCATGGGCGTCATCACATTTGACACGCCGGGCACGTACAACTACGACTGCAGCATCGGAAACCACGCTGCAGAAGGCATGGTTGCCTCCATCACAGTGAATGCTCCCCCGAGCAACACCGTGGTCGACGTCATCGTAAACAGCCCGGACCACGAGCTTCTCGAAGCTGCGGTGGTCGCAGCAGGGTTGGTGGACGCGTTGAGCGCCGACGGACCTTTCACCGTT
>Ga0181568_10003025_pt1 | contig 15232 bp, 16 predicted proteins | sample 101ome_20_FD_133758 | JGI IMG/M metagenome (GOLD analysis project Ga0181568, IMG submission 133758) | Coastal salt marsh microbial communities from the Groves Creek Marsh, Skidaway Island, Georgia - 101404AT metaG (megahit assembly) | ecosystem: Environmental > Aquatic > Marine > Intertidal... | reverse complement strand
TCCTATTTGTGACGGGATATAGGCCAAAACACGCGGAAGTCAGGCAGAAACCGAAGCGCGGAAGAAATTTTCAAAAAGTGCTTAGTCAGGCTGTTTGTGCAGCGGCATTTGGAAGACCATGCCACGCTGCGGCTTATCGAGACCGATTTTGCTGCAAATCAAATCAAAGATTTTTTTTGCGTGGCGGTTCTCCACCAAAATAGTGACAATGTCATTTTCTGATGCCGAGCCGAATTCGCGAAAGGCGAACAAATCTTCGGTTCGTCCTGCCTCAACGTAAATGCCGAGAATTTTCTTATCGCCATGCAGCTCATTCATCAGCTCCAGACCGGCACCCTTATGCATAAATGCTCCGATTTCGGTAATCATTTTTTGGCCTTTTTGGTCGGGCGACGGGTCGCTGTTTTGCGCTTTCTCGGCGTGGCCTTCGGCTTATCGGCTGCCGCCAAAACTTCATCGGGAATGTATGTGGCAATGCGATCAAGCTTGTTCATGAACATGATGCCCATGCCCGGCTTGTCCAACTCACCGGCCAAATACATCGCCTCAAATACCCGATCGGCTTGCTCGTCGGAAACGATAATGCGCACCATTTCTTTTTGCTCATCAATGGTCACGCCCATCAGCCCCATGCGCTCGCGCACACCGGTGCCGCGCGCATAAGTTACCGTAGCGCCTTGCGCACCGACATTTTGTGCCGCTTTGACAACCGTATCGGCGTGGCTTGCTTGCACGATGCAGGTAATGATTAATGCATCGGTGAGATAAGTAATCTGTCTATCGGCCATGATGCCTCCTCTAATTGGCTTCCGCCGCCAATGCGCGCGATTGTTTAAAACGAATATATTGTCCCATGCCCAAAACGGCGATGATCGGCCCAATACTGGCCATGCTCAAAATGCCGAAACCTTCTACCGCTGACACAGCATTGCCGAGCCCCAGCCCCATAGCGAGCACCAGCGGCACCGTGACCGGCCCGGTGGTCACACCGGCGCTATCCCAAGCGACATTGACGAATTCCTCGGTTGAGAAAAAGGTCAGCACCAGCGCAATGAGATAAAGCGGTATGAGCAGCATGGCGAGGTCAATCTCAAACAAGATTTTCGCAATGCCCAGCGCAATGCCGAACGCCACGCCAGTGGCTACGGAATACATCAACATGGATTTGCGAAACGCGCCATTGGTCAGATTTTGCACAGTCAGCCCCAACGCATTAAGCGCCGGTTCGGCCAATGTTGCGCCAAAGCCCATAAACCAAGCAAACAGGATAACCAAGACCAGCCCCAAAGCTGCGGTGTAAATCGGTGAGATTTCGCTAATCGCGATTTCCATAAAGGCGGCAGGCAAAACCGCGCCGGTTTGCGCGCCAATGGCGCCCAGCCCATAGGTCAGACCGACATTAAACACACACATGCCGACAATCGATAAAACCAGGCCATAGGCGGTGAACAGCTTATTGGCCAGCCCTTCACGAAGCACGATGAACAGCACAAACATCAAGAACAAGACCAGCGGGGCAATGGCACGCACGCCCAGCACAACTTCTTGCAGCGGCGATTCCGCCCAAATGCTTTGCTGCGCGTCGGCCGTAGCGCTGCCCGCCGTAGCGGCAGCAACGACAATCTGTTCGGCACTGACTTGCGTGCTGACATAAAGCGATAGCAGAAGAACGGCAATAATCGGAAACAGTGAGGCCAGCGTCACCACGCCAAAGCCGGATAGAGAATTATCGCTGTTTTGACCCGCTGAATTGGCAATGCCGATACCGAGTGACAAGACCAGAGGCACGGTTACCGGCCCGGTGGTTACCGCACCGCAATCCCATGCCAGCCCTAAAATGGCACGCAAATCATTATTGCCATAAACCACCAATGTGAGGCTCAGCGTCAAACCGACCGCGATATAAATCATCGGCTTTAACGACCAGCCATAAACAAAACGCAATGTGCCGAGCACGGCGGCCAGACCGACCCCTGCCCCGACCAGCAAGACAAGCGGTAAGGTCCAATTATTCAATATCTCATAGAGATATGGCGCGCGGGTGACATCAACCGATGCGCCAAAGGCTTGCAGCGCACCAATCGCCGGTTCGGCAAAAGTCACACCGACACCGAGAATGGCAATAATGGCCAACATGACAGGCATGCTGGCTTTGCGCGGCAGCTTATCACCAATCAGCGTGCCAAACGGCATCAGACCGACATTCAGACCTTCCATAAACAAGGCCAGACCGACAATTACCGCTGTCAGACCACCAACCAGCAACAAGGCGGCCTCGACGGGCTGGCGTAAAATAATCAATTGGAAAAGCACCAGATAAAGCGCCAGCGGTATCACCGCTTTCATTTGATCCAGCACACGGACACCGGAATAAGGCATGAGCAGCGCCGTGGTTTGCTCAAAACCGAGACGCAAGCGTTGCGGTTTGAGGCTGTCCTTTTTGCCCCGCACGGGTTTCGGCGTCAGCTTATTGTAACTGATTTCGCGATGCCGCACGGCATTTGAGCGCAGCACTGACGAATAACGCAACATAGGCTTCTCCTTCGAATCGATGCCTTTCCTAAGTTTAGAGCATAGTTGAGGCCGGTTTCAAATGACTATCCGGTAACACGCTCTATTTGGAACCCGGCTTTTTCGACAAATTTATTGTTCTGCTCACGACAAGAGGCGATGGAAGGCCGCGCCACACATCGCTCAAAATGATCGCGCAGAGCAGGGAAACTATCCTGCGGCAAACCGAAACCGACAAGATCAAGGCTCATCATCTGCGTCACGACCGCAATATCGGCAATGGAAAACATATCACCGGCAAACCAATCGCCATCACCCAATTGGTTTTCGAGATAGGGCAATAAAACCTTGGCCAATGCTTCAAAACCTTCACTGGCCGTTTCCGTATCTGCCGGCTTGCCCGATGCAAGGTTGAAGAATACCGGCCGAAAGACACCCATGCCGACGCGATTGGCCAAATCCGTATCGGCAGCTTCTTCAATCCACAGGGCGCGGCCATAAGCTTCAGGGGCTGTCGGATAAAGCGCCGGCTCGGGCTGCAGTTTTTCGAAATAAGCACAAATCGCCGAACTGTCATTGATCGCATAATCAAGATTGGAAGGGTCGGGCAGAAGCGCCGGTATCCGCTTCAGCGGATTGATTTGTTCAAATTCATCCGTCCATCCGAGCGGGCTGGGGCGCGGATCATATTCATATTCAATGCCTTTTTCAGCGGCAATAACCACCGCTTTACGGACAAAAGGGGATAAGGGGGCACCAAAGAGTTTCATCATGTTCTCCTTTTTATATCGTCAAGAATTGATGCAAGTGTGGACTAGGCCATGCGGTAAAGCAATGCTAGGCTCTCGCACAAACAGGGGGGAAAAGTGAGCATTATTTATCAAGCGAAGAGTATTCGCACCATGAATCCGCACCTGCCGCACGCCACCCATATTGCCGTGCACGACGGACATATTCTGGGCGTTGGAACGGCAGACGATATTGATGGCTGGCAAGAAGCATGGGGGCCGCTCACACTGAATACGGATTTTGCCGAGCGCAGCCTGCTGCCCGGTTTTATTGAAGGGCATAGCCATATGATGGAGGGCATGTTCTGGGATTATCATTATGTCGGCTATTATGACCGCGAAGGGCCCGACGGCACGGTTTGGCCGGGGCTGAAAAGCATTGATGAAGTGGTCGGCAAGCTGAAAGAGATTCAGGCCGCGCGCAAAGATAAAGACACACCGCTTATCGCTTGGGGCTTTGACCCGATTTATTTCACCGACCGGCGGATGAATGCGGCCGACCTCGACAGCGTCGCCACCAATTGCTCGGTCATTGTGCTGCACGCCTCGCTGCATATTCTCAATGCCAATAATTTCGTTATGGAAGCGGCTGATGTGAAGAGCTCGGATAATAGTGAATTTATTCGCCGCGATGAAAGCGGCCAAGCGACCGGCGAGTTTCTCGGCCAGCTCGGTTATTACATGGCGATGCGCACCACCGGCATTAATTTGCTGGCCATCGCCTCATCGCCGGAAACATTGGTCAATTTCGCCAATGTGGCACGCCAAACCGGCGTCACCACTGCAACCGATTTGGTCAACCCGATTCCTGCGGGCAGTGAACACGCCATGCGCGAAGCGGTTGATGCCGAAGATTTCCCCATGCGCCTTGTCGTGGCTTTTCAAGGAAATACTATGGAACCCACAGAAGGCGTGGCGCGCATGCAAGAATTGCAAGCCAGCAATAGCGACAAGCTGCGTTTTTCTTTGGTCAAAATGGTCGCTGACGGCTCCATTCAGGGTTTCAGCGCAAGGTTGAAATGGCCGCATTATTATAATGGCGCACCCAATGGGCTTTGGTATATCGAACCGGAGCGCTTGGGCGACTATCTCAAAGCCTTTACTGAGGCCGGCATTCAAGTGCATGTGCATACAAATGGCGATGAATGCACGGAAGTCGCGCTCGATAAGATTGAAGAGGCTTTACGCGCTCATCCCTGGCCCGACCACCGCCATACGCTGCAACATTGTCAAATGGCGACGCGCGCGCATTTCAAACGCATGAAGGCGCTGGGCGTTGGGGTTAATCTGTTTTCCAATCATCTTTATTATTGGGGTGACGCGCATATCAACATCACCATGGGGCCGGAGCGTGCTGCGCGGCTGGATGATGCGGGCGGCGCATTGGCCGAAGGCGTGCCTTTGGCCATCCACTCAGACGCCCCGGTAACCGCCCTTGCGCCATTGTTTACCGCTTGGTGTGCCGTCAATCGACTGTCTTCCGGCGGCGTGACATTGGGCAATGGCACACAAAACATCAGCGTTAAAGAAGCGCTTTACGCCATCACCATGGGTGCCGCCTATTCGTTGAAAATGGAAAATGAGATTGGCAGTTTGGAAGCCGGTAAGCGCGCCGATATCGCCATATTGGCTGAAGATCCGATTGACGTCGGGGCAGAGGGGCTGAAAGATATCAGCGTTATCGGCACAATGGTCGGCGGCCATGTGCATCTCAATCAAGGGCGCGAGGGATGAACCGAATGCCGCAAATACCGCTGACCATCATTAGTGGCTTTTTGGGCACAGGTAAAACCAGCCTGCTGACCCATTTGCTGACACAAGCTGGCCCTGAGAATGGGGGGCGGCGTATCACCGCCATGGTCAATGATTTCGGAGCGCTGAATATTGATGCCGAACTGATTGCCGCCAAACACGGCAATCAAATTTCATTGGCCAATGGCTGCGTCTGCTGTTCCATTGGCGATGATTTGATGCGCAGCTTTATGGAGGTGATGCAGCAAACGCCCCTGCCCGACCATATTATCATTGAAGCCAGCGGCGTCGCCGAGCCGAGCCGCATTGCCGGTTTTGCCGCTGTTGACCGCCAGCTGCGGCTTGACAGTATTGTGACATTGGTCGATGCGAGCGCCCATAATGTTCATTCGAAAGACCCTTATTTGGCCGATAATTATGCCAAGCAAATTGAGGCGGCACATTTATTGCTCATCTCCAAGCCCGATTTGGCCGATGCGGCGACATTGGAAAACTTGGAAAAGGAATTGGCAACGCAAAAGCCTGACGTGCCGATGGCGCAGGTCACCCATGGCGCATTGCCGATAAATCTGGTGCTGGGGTTGAATGGCGACTATGAAATACCGCAACCGCAAGAAATCATTGACCACGGCTTTGTCCAATGGGCCGGTCATCTCAACGACATGCCGCGCGCCGCCTTGATTGCCAAATTGGAAAAGCTGCGCCCGCATGTGTTGCGTGCCAAAGGTGTGCTGCAAGATGGTGAAGGTGGCTATGTGCTGCATTTGGCGGGCGGGCTTATCACAACAGCGCCTTATGCGGGTGAAGCGTCAGGCCATTTTGTCATTATCGGCAAGCCGCAAATGCCCGACGCCGCTGCACTGGAAAGAATTTTCCGTCAGAATGAGGCCGCCTAATGGTCTGGGATTTGCCTACCCGCCTGTTTCACTGGGGCTTTGTCATCAGTATTGTCGGCTCCTATCTCAGTGGCGAGCGCGGCGCGCTGGAAGCGCATGAATTATTCGGGTTGGCCGCTTGCGGCCTATTGGTCTTTCGCCTGATTTGGGGAGTGGTCGGTCACGAAACGGCGCGGTTTAAAAACTTCCTGCGCGGCCCGAAAATCATCCTCGCCTATCTCAAAGCCTTTATCGCCCGCACCGCCGCATTGCAGTCCGGCCATAATCCGCTTGGTGCCATATCGGTAATTGCGTTGCTCGCCCTTATGGCCGCCATGTCGGTGACCGGCCTTTGGACCGGCGATGATATTTTATACGAAGCGCCGCTTACCCCATTGGCACCCGAACTGGCTGCCCCGATGGGGGCATGGCATCAGCGCCTTCATGTGTTGGTCATTCCTCTGGTCGCTTTGCATGTTTTGGCGATTTTGGCGCATCGGCTTTGGCTGAAGGAAAAACTGGTGACCCGTATGGTCACGGGCGGCTCACCGGAACATGCTGTTCAACCCTCGGCCAAACGCACACAAGCAGGGCTGGCCCTGCTTGCATTATGTGTCTTTGGGGCGCTCAGCCTGTCGCTACTCACCCCGTCTTATTAGTGTTTGATGCGATAGCTCTGATGGCAGCTCTTGCAAGTGCCACCGAGCGCTTGCGCGGCTTTTTTAACCGCACCGGCATTGCCTGAAGCGGCAGCCGCGTTCAACTTTGCGGCAGCTTTACCGAAGGCATCAGCTTTGTTTTCAAAGTCGGAAAAATTTTCCCATATAGCCGGATCTGCGCCGACACTGTTACTGCCAGTCGGAAAAGCGTCCGGCATTTCTTCGCCCCAAACCGCCATCAGCGCGGCCGCCTCTTCAATGGCGGTGAAATTGCCGGCGCCCATATGCTTTTTGAAAATCGCCTGAATATCGCCCCCGCTTTGTTTGAAGCGTTTGACGCGCTGCTCAACTATCGGGCTTTCATAAGTGCCCGGCTCATGCGCCCATAGCGCCGTTGCAGGAACGACCAATGCCGCGCTCAAAATGAGGCTTAGAAAAAGCTTACGCATAATCTAGTCGCGATATGACGGGTCGAGACGGTCGAGCTTGCGAAGCAAGGCCGGCCATGCCAGCGCGTCAACACCCGGCTGGAACAATGATTGCGATTGCTCATCAACCGTATCAATGGCTTCTTGGCTCGGCATATGCGGCTTGGATGTCAAGGCGCGCACCTGCGTTGCACAAGCTCGCTCCAAGAAATAAATCGCGATAAAGGCCAGACCGCAATTCTCGCCCACCGCCAAAGTGCCGTGATTGCGCAGCAGCATCAGATTCTTGTCACCCAAATCGGCCACAATACGCTCACGTTCATCATGGTTCAGCGCGACACCCTCATAACCGTGATAGGTCAAATGCGGACGCACCAACATGGAGAATTGCGACAAGGGCAACAGGCCATCATCTTGCGCCGATACGGCAACGCCATCATCCGTGTGCAAATGCAGCACACATTGCGCATCTTCCCGCGCCATATGCACGGCCGAGTGAATGGTGAAACCTGCCGGATTGACGAAATACGGGCTGTCCATGACTATATTGCCCTCAAGGTCGACTTTCACCAGGCTCGATGCGGTGATTTCCTCGAACAACATGCCATACGGATTGATAAGGAAATGGTGCTCCGGCCCCGGCACGCGCACGGAAATATGGGTAAAAATCATATCGTCCCAGCCATACATGGCGACCAAGCGATAGGTTGCCGCCAAATCGACTCGCAACTGCCATTCTTCGGCGCTGACCAAATCTTTGACGCTTTTAATCTCTTCTGCTGCTGACATAACGGGTCTCCCTCAAAATTTGGCTTAGCGTGCTATTAAACGTGGTTTTTGTCAATCGGCACTGTTCAAAACCTGCTGCAAAGCCGCCTGCCAAAGCGCTTGCTTCTCGTCGCGCTTTTCGTTCGCCATTTGCGGTTCAAATTGCGCTTCCAGCGCCCAGTTCTCGCCGAGCGCATCAAGGCTTTCAAACCAGCCCAATTGCAGCATGGCCAGCATGGCCGCGCCCAAAGCCGTGGTTTCGGTTATCGCCGGACGGTCAATCGGGCAGTCGCATAAATCGGCAAGGCTTTGGCACAGCCAGCTATTGGCCACCATGCCCCCATCGACCCGCAAACGCGGCGGCACATCCATACCCGCCGCTGCCATATCATCGGCAATGGCGCGCATCAAATCAGCCGTTTGCAAAGACACGCTTTCCAGCGCGGCACGCGCAATATCGGCTTTGTCACTGTCGCGCGTCATATTGAAAATGGCAGCGCGTGCATTGGGCGCCCAATGCGGCGCCCCCAAGCCGGTAAAGGCCGGCACCATGGTTACCGCACTGTCAGGATTGGCCGCTTCCGCCAAAGCCTGTGTGTCAGACGCGTGCGTCACCAATTGCAAACCGTCGCGCAGCCATTGCACAATTGCGCCGGCCATAAAAATACTGCCTTCCAGCGCATAAGTGGTCTTGCCGTCCAGCCGATAGCCGATTGTTGTTAGCAAGCGGTTTGACGAGACAGCCGCCTTGTCGCCCGTATTCGCCAAAACAAAACAGCCCGTGCCATAGGTTGATTTAATCATGCCGGGCTTGAAGCAGGCTTGTCCGATGGTCGCCGCTTGCTGGTCACCCGCCATGCCCAAAATCGGCAAAGCCACGCCCAGCGCTGCTTCGCTCGATGTGCCAAAATCGGCGGCATTATCTTTCACCTCGGGCATCATATGGGCTGACACGCCAAACAGCTCGAGCAGTTCTGCGTCCCATTGATTGTCGTGAATATTGAACAGGCTGGTGCGCGCCGCATTGCTGGCATCGGTGACGTGGCTCGCCCCCTCGGTCAATTGCCAGACCAACCAACTGTCAATCGTGCCGAAAGCCAGCTCTCGGGCCTCCGCTTTGGCGCGTGCGCCCTTTACATTGTCGAGCAGCCAGCCGACTTTACTGGCCGAAAAATAAGGGTCGAGCAGTAAGCCGGTCTTGGCGGTGATGGCCGCTTCATGACCGGCCTCTTTTAATCCGTTGCAGATTTCCGCCGTACGGCGGTCTTGCCAAACAATCGCATTGGCAATCGGCTTGCCGGTCGCGCGCTCCCATATGACGGCGGTTTCGCGCTGATTGGTGATGGCGATGGCAGCAAAATTCTCGGTCCCCAATTCGGCCAGCACGTCTTTGCAGCAGGCCAGCGTGGTATCCCAAATTTCCAACGCATCATGCTCTACCCAGCCGTCATCGGGAAAAATTTGTCGGAACTCGCGCTGCGCCACCGCCTTCACCTGACCGGCTTTGTCAAAGGCCAGCGCCCGCGATGAGGTTGTTCCTTGGTCGACACTCAAAATAAATTGTTCACTCATAACGCTTACCTTAATCCCCTATTACACCCCCCATTAAACCCAAGGGTCGTAATCTCCGAAGCTCCAAATATGCCCTTCCGGATCGCGCACCGTAAAGCCCTCACCGCCATAATCTTGTGACTGAAGCTCAACCACGACTTGCGCCCCTGCGGCCAGCGCGCATTCATAGGCGCCCGCGACATCGTTCACGATAATATAAGCACCTTGCGTGCTGATGCCTTTTGCTTTGGGGTTTTCGAAATGCCGCCAATATTCGTCGTCACGCACGCTAGACAGCATTATCATCATTTCGTCGCGCACCAATTGGGCATGGTCAATGCGTCCGCCCTCACCCTCAACGCGCAGCAAAACGGTAAAACCAAAGGCGCGGTCGAGCCAAATAATAGCTTCATCGGCATCGTGATAGACCAAATTAGGGATGAGCCGCGCACCTTGAAATTGTGTTGTCTGTGGCATGGCGTCTTCCTTTCTTATTTTATCATGCTACATAACGACTGTGGCCATTTATGGTCGCCGACGCAAGTTGTGATTGGACATGATGTGAGCGAAGCAAAACGCAAAAAACTGGGCTTTGTTGCAAGCCCTGAAGCGGCCGCTGAGGCGGCGCGCGACGTTTTGCATGCGCGCTATGACGGCGTATCGCCCGAAGATGCCGATGTCGTTGTCGCACTTGGCGGCGACGGGCTGATGTTGTCTTCGCTGCACGGCTTTATGGACCAAGGCAAACCGATATTCGGCATGAATCACGGCTCGGTCGGCTTTTTGATGAATCGTTTTGATGAAGAAGGCCTCGTCGAGCGCATTGCCGACGCCAAAATGACCCTGCTGCACCCGCTTGAAATGGATGCCACTGATGCCGATGGCAAAAGCCATAAAGCATTGGCGATTAATGAAGTCTCATTGCTGCGCATGACCGCGCAAGCGGCCAAATTGGAAATTTCAATCGACGGCAAAATACGCATGGATGAATTGATTTGCGACGGCGCTCTGCTGGCCACACCGGCCGGCAGCACCGCCTATAATCTGTCAGCGCATGGGCCGATTTTGCCGATTGATGCAAAATTGCTGGCCCTCACGCCGATTTCGGCTTTTCGACCGCGGCGTTGGCGCGGTGCTCTATTGCCGGAAAATGCAAAAGTGACCTTTCGCGCGCTGGAGGCCAATAAGCGCCCGATTAGCGCGGTCGCCGACCATAGCGAGTTTCGAAATGTTGTTGAGGTTAGCGTGCGCCAGTCAAAGGCGCATAATTTGCTGATGCTGTTTGACAAGGACCATGGCCTTGATGAGCGCATTTTGGCCGAGCAATTTGTGCCGTAAAGCCTATAGGCCGCGCGTCACATCTTCCTTCGGATCGCCATAACCGGCATTGGCTTGAATGCGCAAAAATGATTTCTCGCCCTCTTTCTCGATAAACGGCGTAACGGTGACAACATCGCCGCATTGCGCCAGCGCGTCATCGACACTTTTCCGCTTGGCGAATTTTTCAATATTCATGCGGGTCGGAAAAATAACCGTGCGCTTTTTGGCGTCGGCATCGGCCAAAGCTTGCTTGGCGGTAATCCAAATACTGTCAACGCTTTCGCTGCCGTCATGCAAGCCGATATGGTCTTGCGGTGCGCGCGCCATATAGAAATAAGTATCGAAGCGCTTGGGCATCATTTCCGGTGTAATCCAATGGGCGAAAAAGCCGAGCGCATCAACTGCAAATTCAAGATTTTCCGCTTCGGCAAATTCGAGCATGGTCGCCTCGCCATTATTGAAACGGTCGCGCCAGCCTTCCAATGCATTTAACCTCTCGGCAGAGATAAAATCGCTATTGCCTTTTTCTCGGGCCAGCAAAATGCCGCATTCTTCAAAGCTCTCGCGAATGGAGGCGACACGCAAAGCCAGTTCCTTATCATCATAATCATCAGCACTGCCACAATAAGCGCGCAGGGCCGGGTCGAAATCGGGCTTGTCAACTTTACCGCCGGGGAAAACAAGCGCGCCGGAAGCGAAGTCAATTTCGTGATGGCGCACCACCATAAACACTTCAGGGCCGTCAGCCGTGTCGCGCAACATCATCACGGTTGCCGCCGGAATTAACGCCTCATTACTCATTATGCTCTCCCCTTTTGGCGGCGAGTTTATCGGCTGGCACTGAAAAGGCAAGCAAAGCGGCGATAATTATGAAGACAATTGCGCCACTTGCCAGCGTGTTAAAGGCGACGCCCATATCAATTGCCGCGCCGAACAAGACGGGTGCCGCCGCCGTGGCGCTGATGACAATGGGCGAGGTCAATGAACGTATCGCGCCCAAATGCGCCGTGCCGAAAAGCTCCGGCCACAAGCCGCCACTAATCGGCCCCGCCATGCCGAGATTAATGCCGATAAGCCCCATATAGATAAACGGCGTCCACTCACCGAATGCATCATAGGGGATAAGCAGCAGGCTCAAGGCCAAAATGAGCGGTGCAGCACTTAACGGCATAAGCCGCAAAGCCGACAGCCGATCAATGCTGGGGCCGGTCAGTAATGAGATGGTGACTTTGGCAAAGGCATAAAGAGAAAAGGCAGCCGCCAAAGCCTCAATGGGCCAGTCGCGGCTTTCGGACAATTGCACTTGGTGGAAAAACAGGCCGGTCAGGAAAAACGGTGGCGCGAGATAGAGCGGCATCACCATATAAAAACGCCGGTCGCGCAGCACGTCGCCACGGTCCGCTGAAGCCGTTTCAATATCGACAGGTTCATCATCATGAATATTTTTCGGCTCAGCCGCACTGAGATAAAGCTGCAAAGGCACAGCCAACAGCACCAAAGCAGCAGCAAAGACAAGCCAGCTTGTTTGCCAACCAATATAGGTCATGAGCGCCACCGCCATGAGCGGGAAGAACCCCTCAAAACCGGCATAGCCCAACTGCACAAGCGAAACAGCTTGCCCGCGATTGGCTTCGAAAGAACGCCCCGCCGTCGTCATGCCGGTATGGCTCGACAGCCCTTGCCCGAAATGGCGCAGCAGAAACAACGCGGCAGCGAGCGCAATCATATGCTGCGCCGAGGCCATTATGAGACAGCCCAAGGCCAGCCCACCCAGCACAAACAAGGTGAAACGACGGAGCGGCCAAGCATCAATAAAGCGCCCCGAATAAAGCATCACCGCCGCGCTGAGCAGCGTCATGGCCGAGTAAAGGCCACCAAATCCGGCATTGGAGAGGCCGAACAGGCCGCGTATTTCATTGCTGTAAAGCGCGATGAAGAAAGTCTGTCCGAAATTCGACAACCCCATCATCAAAAAGCCGAAGAGCAGAAAGCGGTAATGCGCGCCAATAAAGGTGAAATAATTCATGCAGACTAGATAGAGGTGCTCCGCCCGTGGGGCAAGCCCTTGTCTGGCCGACGTCGCTCCCTGCAGTCGCTATGCTGGCGCGAGGCGCGGCAAGTGCTTATCGCGCATGCGCAATACAAAACGGCGTGGCCGGGTCGAGCGTGAGACGGTCGGCCTCAATTTCCTCACCGCAATTGACGCAATAGCCGTATTCGCCTTCATCCAAACGTTGCAAAGCCGCATCAAGCATCTGCAATTGCCGATGACGGCGGCGTTGCGTCTCTGCCGCCATCGCCTGTTGCTGCAGCGCATCCATGCGCGACAAGCGCCCTTGCTGTGTTTGGTCCAACTCAACCGGCGCCGCACCATCAGCACTGACATCAAGCAAATCGGTCAATTCCTGCCGCTTGGCCAAGAGCGTTTTTCTTATCTGTTTTTCGGTCATTGCCTTTTCATACTTCCTCGCTTTAAGTTATCGGCAAATGGGAGATCTGGCCATGCTTGAAGGCATTAAAATTATTGAAATGGCAACTTATATCGCGGCGCCGTCAGCCGGCGGCATTATGGCCGATTGGGGCGCCGATGTTATTAAGATTGAGCCACTGGGCGGTTGCCCGATGCGGAAGTTTTACGCCAGCGCCATGACCGATGATTATCCTGACAATCCGGTATCGGCGCTTGATAACCGAGGAAAGCGCGCCATTGCCGTCAACACCGGCACGGAAGAAGGGCGCGAGATTGTCCGCAAACTGGTGGAAGATGCTGATGTATTTTTGACCAATGTGCGCCCCGGCCAATTAAAGCAACAAGGTTTGGATTTCGACACGCTGTCCAAAATCAATCCGAAGCTGGTTTATGCCAGCGTCACAGGCTTCGGGCTTGAGGGCGACGAAGCCGACAAGCCGGGCTTTGACACGGCGGCGTTTAACGCCAAATCGGGCTTTGGCTGGATTATGACACCGAAAGGCGCAGCCCCCGCACCGCTGCGCACGGCAGCAGGTGACCATATTACCGGCATTGCAACGGCCAGTGGTATTTTGGCTGCGCTGTTAAAAGCCCGCGACACCGGCAAAGGCACTTTGGTAGAGAGTTCGCTTATTCGTTCCGCCGCCTATACGGTCGGCTGCGATTATGGCACATGGTTGCGTTATGGCCGCATCGCACGCTCGCGTCCACGCGACGAAGCGATTGTCGCTATTAATAATTTCTACATGACCAAAGATGAATGCTGGTTGTTCATTAATGGCCGCCCGGGCGAACCCGATTGGCCCGATGTGGCGCGCGCCATGGGTCGCGAAGAATTGCTGGAAGATGAGCGCTTTGGCAGCTTGCGCGACCGCCGCCGCAATGGCGTCGATTTGATTGCCATAATGGACGCGGCATTTGCCGAAAAAACACTTGCAGAATGGACACCGATTCTAGACGAGGCCGGGCTCATCTGGTCGCCGGTGCAAACTTTTGAGCAAGCTTTTGAAGACCCGCAAATGCATGCTGCCGGTGTTTATGTCGATATGCCGAAAGCCGATGGCACGAGCTATAAAAACATTGCCTCACCCATTCGCTTTGGTGATGAAAGCACCGACCCGAAAGGGCCGCTGCCGGAAATCGGTCAGCATACAATGGATGTGCTGGAACAATTCGGCATTGATGAAGAAACGCGCGAAAAATATCTCGAAGCCGGTATTATCGGCCAGCACAAAGACTAGACTGTTTGGGTTTTTAAGGCGCGTCGGTCAAGCTTGCGATAGCGCAACATGACCAGCATGAACGGCACAAAAGTGCCGAGAATGACGCTATCGGCAAGCCCCATCGCACCGCGCCCGAGGGGGAAAATCAACACATAGGCGAGCGGTATCATCACCACTCCATAAGCAAGAAAGTGAATGAAAGTCGGTGCCCATGTATCGCCGCGCGCGCGCAAGGCCATGGCCATGAGCGACTGGCCGGTATCAAACACCAGCGACATGGAAACCCATGCAATCATCGCCGCCGCAAGATTGTAAACGGCAGGGTCATTTGAGAAAAATTCGCCTGTGCTTTGCGCGGTCAGCCACATCAGCACCCCGGCAACAATCATGATAATGCTCTGCAATGACAGGCCGAGCCAAGCCCAGCGAGACACTTGCTCCATATCGCCTGCGCCATTGGCATTGCCGACACTGACCGCCGTGGCGACACCAAAGCCCAGCCCCATCATGAAGAAAACCGCAAACACATTAATCATAATGACATGCGCCGCGACAACGGCCGTGCCGAGAAAACCGGCAAACAGCGCCAGCGCATTAAACGCGCCGTTTTCCAGTCCCATTGAAATGCCCGAAGCATAACCGATGCGGCGCAATTCCGTGCCACCGCGCCAAGTGATTTTCGGCTTCCGCAGGCCAAATTTTTCATGGTCGATTAAAAACCAGACATAAGACAAAATGGCCACCACTTGCATACAACGCACGATAAAGGTCGCCCAAATCGAGCCTTCCGCGCCCAATTCGGGGAAACCGTAAACGCCATAGACCAAAAAATAATTGGCAAAAATATTGATGATATTGGCGGCAATCATAATCACCATGCCGGGGCG
>Ga0181568_10003023_pt1 | contig 15235 bp, 12 predicted proteins | sample 101ome_20_FD_133758 | JGI IMG/M metagenome (GOLD analysis project Ga0181568, IMG submission 133758) | Coastal salt marsh microbial communities from the Groves Creek Marsh, Skidaway Island, Georgia - 101404AT metaG (megahit assembly) | ecosystem: Environmental > Aquatic > Marine > Intertidal... | reverse complement strand
TACGAGTGGAAATATGGCAAGCAGCTGCTTTACACGCAGCTGCTGAAAGAACAGTTGGGAGAAATTCTTGATGGCGCCAAAGGGCTGTCAGAATCGATGAATAGGCTGCATCAATTTGGCGACGTGTTTTACTCAGAAGCTTTTTTGGAACCACGCCCTCTGCTGAAAGCAATGGAAACAGACAGCGGCGGCGTCTTACTTATCGACGAGATCGACAAAGCAGACTTTGAATTTGAGTCTTTGCTGCTGGAGGTGTTATCTGATTTTCAGGTCTCCATACCGGAATTGGGGACCATCAGTGCGCAATCAAAGCCCCTTGTTTTTCTCACCAGCAATGACACGCGAGATCTGTCAGATGCCCTTAAGCGGCGTTGTCTGCACCTACACATTCCCTTCCCGTCAGTAGAGCTTGAGGCGAGAATCGTAGCGAGCCGGGTGCCTGATCTTAGCCAATCGCTCACCGACCAGCTGGTTCGCTTTGTCCACGCCATCCGCTCTCTGGATTTAAAAAAGGCGCCCGCGATATCAGAAACGATCGATTGGGCAAAGAGCCTCGTGCTGCTACACGCCAATAACCTCGACGGTAGTTTGGTCCTCGACACATTGAATGTGCTGCTCAAATATGAGGAAGACATCAAAATCGCCGAAGCCCAACTGCCCAAACTCATGGCAACGACCACTGCCTAGGTAAGGTTGGTGCGAAACCCCAACGAAAGCGTCAACCAGCAAAGCGCCAGCAGCGATCAGTTGCTGGCCTTTATGCAGTACCTGCGCGGCAAAAAGATTCCGGTCTCGCCCGCCGATACCCTTGATGCCATCGAAGCCGCCGAACTCCTTGGCTACTCCGATAGGGCGCTGCTGAAGAATGGATTGGCGGCAACGCTTGCAAAGTCGAGTCATGAACTCGCGACCTTCGAGCGGGCGTTCGACGAGTATTTTCAACTCGCCGCCAGCACCTCGGCCGCCAAAGCGCTGGCCGATGACGAGGGCACTCAACCCACACCGGACCCCGGCGTCTCGCCGTCTCACGAGAACATGCTCCCGGAAAACACCCCCGATCCGCTGGAGGGTCTGCGCGGCAACGCTCTTTTCGACTCGCTCGAATCCCAAGATGAAAGTGCTTTGTCAGTGGCGATTGAAACGGCGGCGGCAGAGGTCAAGGTCGAGGACATCTCGCTATTCACTCAGCGGGGACAATATGTCAGAAAGATGCTCGATGCGTTGGGAGACGAAGCGCTCCGGGCAGCCGCCATCGAGTTCGAACAAAGCGATCCCGCCGCCTTTGAAGCAGTGCAGGCGTTGCGTGAGCAACTGCGAGAGCGTGTCAGGGATAGGGTTGAGCGTGCCTACCTGATCCATGCCAGCGCGCAAACCGAAGATCTTTTGGACGAATCACTATCGAAGCTAAAGCTAGGCAACATTGATCACAGCCAAATGGCACGCTTTAAACGTCTTATGGAGCGTATGGCACGGAAGCTTGCAGCGCGACACGGCCGCAGAAGACGCCGGTACCGGCGAGGCAAGCTTCACGTTGGCGAAACCGTCAGAAAATCCGTTGCCACTGACGGCATTCCGTTTCACCCCAAATGGCGAAAAGTCGAACGAAAGCGCCCGCAAATAATGGCTATTTGTGACGTCAGCGGCTCTGTTGCCGCGTACGCAAAGTTTCTGCTGATGTTCATTTATGCATTGCAAGACGTGCTGCCCCGCACGCGCAGCTTTGCCTTTTCTGCGGCATTGGGCGAAGTCAGTGACTTGTTCAACACCCTGCCGGTCGAGGAGGCCATCGAGAGAGTCAATCTCAAATACGGGGGCGCAACCGACTACGGACGCGCATTGAATGATTTTTCAGAGTTGGCCCTTGCGGAGGTGAACCATGCCACCACGCTGATTATTCTTGGGGATGCAAGAAATAATCAAGCCGACCCGAGGCTAGACCTCCTCGCAGAAATGAAAGCAAGAGCCAAACAGGTGATTTGGTTAAATCCCGAGTCCACTCGTATGTGGGGCACGGGAGACTCGGAGATGCTGAAGGTGCGCCGACACTGTCACGTCGCAAAAGAGTGTAACAACCTCAACCAACTGGCCCGCATTATTGACCAACTGCTATCTGAGAGACGTTAGCGCCCTCACCACCGCTTACACAGGAAATCTAGTCCTGCAATTTCAAAGCGGGCGCGTCGCGGTCCGACACCGGATCACTCGTCAACTTGAGTTTCAGGCGTAAATTATTTTCGGAATCAGCGTTGCGCAGCGCCTCCTGTTCTGAAATCACGCCCGACTGGCACAACTCCAGAAGCGCCATATCAAAAGTCTTCATGCCTCGATCCTTGGATTTTTCCATGATTTCTTTGAGGCCACCGATATCTCCACGCAAAATCAGTTCTTTGACCGTGGGGGACCCTAGCATCACCTCAACAGCGGCGCTTCTGCCACCGGTTGTATTGGGTATGAGCCGCTGTGAAATGAATGCCTGCAGGTTGAGAGACAGGTCCATGAGCAGCTGTTGCCGTTTCTCCTCCGGGAAAAAATTAATAATTCTGTCCAGCGCCTGATTGGCATTGTTCGCGTGTAATGTCGAAATGCAGAGGTGTCCTGTTTCCGCAAATGACAGGGCGTGCTCCATCGTTTCACGGTCTCGTATCTCACCAATCAGAATCACATCGGGAGCCTGACGTAGCGTATTTTTCAAGGCGTTATGCCAGTTGCGGGTATCTACACCCACTTCACGCTGATTGATGATGGACTTCTTGTGCTCGTGGACAAACTCTACCGGGTCTTCGATGGTGACAATATGCCCACTTGCCTGGCAATTACGATAGTCGATCATCGCCGCGAGCGAGGTGGATTTGCCCGAACCAGTGGCGCCGACGAAGAGGATCAGGCCGCGTTTTTGCATGATGAGGTCTGTCAGAATCTCGGGCAATCCGAGTTCGTGCCACTGCGGGATTTCTGAGACGATAAAGCGTGCAACAATGCTGACTTCGTTGCGTTGTCTGAAAATATTGACCCGAAAGCGGCCAGTGCCCGGCAGAAAGAGCGCCAAGTTCATTTCCAGTTCCCGCGCAAACTCTGCCCGTTGGCCCTCGTCCATGACTTCGTCAGCAATGGCAGCCACTTCACCAGGTGCTAAAACCTTTGGCGCAATTGTCTTGAGAGCCCCTGCAAACTTCGCGCAGGGGGGTGCGCCAGTCGCCAGAAAAAGGTCAGAGCCTTTGCCCTCGGCAAGTATTTTCAACCACTCATGGATTCGCATCGTTAACACACCTCCTTGTGTCTTTACCGCGGAATTCTGCTTTCAGATAGGCAGTACTTTCAACCTCTGTACGATGGGGCGCTTGCACCGTACACTCCGCATCAATTTAACCCCTGTCGCCGGCTTAAGCCTAGCGCCATTGACGTCAATTCATCACATGGGAGGAAAACCGTGTCGAACAATGCTTCGGTTTTCCGACAGGTGCTGGCAAGCGAACCCACGTTGCTCCAACGCATCCGACGGGGGGTAGAGAAAGAAAGCCTGCGGGTAACGGCAAGTCAGGCAACGCTGGCACAAACACCGCACCCCGCCGCGCTTGGCTCTGCCCTGACCCATCCGTCTATCACCACGGACTATTCGGAGGCGCTGCTGGAGTTCATTACTCCCGTCACTTCCTCAATCGCGGCGACCGAGCAGGCGCTGGCCAATTTGCACCGTTTTACAGCGCAGCAACTCGAAAGCGAGTTGCTTTGGAACGCTAGCATGCCCTGTATCGTTAACGGTGATGCTGGCATTCCTATCGCCTCCTTTGGGCCCTCCAATGTCGGTCGCATGAAGCGCGTCTATCGAAATGGATTGAGCGTGCGCTACGGGCGCCGGATGCAAGCGATCGCAGGGATTCATTACAACTTTTCGCTGCCTGATGCTTTCTGGGAGTCCGCCAGGGCCTTGACCGAAAATCCACCGGATGCAGTGCAATTTCAAACGGCGGGTTACCTTGCTCTTATTCGCAATTTTTTCTCTCGGGTGTGGTTGCTACTGTACTTACTGGGGGCGTCGCCAACGGTGTGTGCGAGCTTCATTCAGGGTAATCGCTCCCACCCTCTAAAGCCGCTGGGAGACGATCATCACAGTTACTACTTGCCGTTCGCTACTTCTTTGCGCATGGGTGATCTTGGATATACCAGTAACGCGCAAGCGTGCATGAGCGTTTGTTACAACGATCTCAACCAATACATTTCCACATTAAGAGAGGCAATCCTTACGCCTCACCCCGCCTACAAAGCCTTTGTAAAAATGGAAAATGGTGAACCAGCGCAATTGAATACTGCGCTGCTTCAAATTGAGAACGAGTATTACAGTCCTATTCGCCCCAAGCGCGTGACAAAAAGCGGCGAGGCACCGGTCGTCGCACTGGCACAGCGTGGCGTAGAGTACGTCGAGGTCCGCTGCGTCGATATCAATCCCTTCTTGCCCTATGGCATTGACGGAAACACCATGCGTTTGTTGGATCTATTCCTTCTGGCCTGCCTGATTGATGAGAGCCCGCTTTGCGATGAAGCCGGACAAGACAGAAACGCCATCAACCTGCAGCGGGTAGTCAGCACCGGTAGAGAGCCCGGCCTTAAACTCCAGTCGCAAGACGGAAGCGAGCGACCGCTGGCAGAACTGGCACAACCCATTCTCGCTCGAATGGATGAAATCGCGGGGTGGTATGACGCGCTAGACGAAACCACCGCCTATCGAGATGTGGTTAGTGAGGCTCGGCGTAAACTGTCGAATCCTGACCTGACGCTCTCCGCGCGAATGCTGGGCGAGATGGAAGAAACCGGGCAAAGCTTCTGGCAACTGGCAAAGCGCTACTCCCATCAGTGGCACGCTGAACACCTCGCCGACTCGATTGAATCGTCGACCCTTGAGCAACTCCGCGACGAGGCAAGGGCGTCGCTGAGTCGCCAGTCAGAGATAGAAGCTCGGGATACAGAAAGTTTTGAGGATTATCTGGCCGAGTTTTACCTGCAGTACGCCGACATCTGATTCTGACCACATCCGCACTCATAAAGAAAGCGCTCGAGGGAGCGCTTTCTTTGGCCACTGGGTTGAGCACCCACGCTGTGGTGGGCGAGTGAGGTGTCTCAGAGTGCGATGTCTACCGCATATGAAACAACAAATTTGATTTGGTCGTTGTCGTATCCGCCTTCGGCAGCGCCACCTTTGACGTCCGTATCAGAAATCATAAAAGTGAACCCACCCTTTGAGACGGTTACATTGTAGTCGTAGTAGCCCTCTGCATTACCATTAAAGGCCTCGGCGAAGTCACCGTCGTGGTGGCCCACATGCAGGCCGATGGCAACGCCATCTCCTATTTCAAAGCCGTAATCCAGCGAGAGGTAGTAAGCCTCGCCGAACCCGAAGTCCTGTCCTTCAGCTTCGTCCGCCTCAGTGTTAGCCAACAGGTTGAGCTTTGCGCTGAACCCACCAAAACCGGCACCGAGATAAACTTCCCCGAAGTCAAAATTCGCCTCTTTGTCGTAGTTGTAGTACAGATAACCAACGTCCCAGCTGATGGCACCGGTATCAAAGGCAAAGCCCGCGTATACGTCATGCTCATACGAATAAACGTCAGACGGCCCATAATTTACGTTCGACGCCCAGGTGCCAATGTAGAAACCGCTATCAGAAGCGTAATCAATACCGCCCTGCACGGCCGCTTCGTTTTCGGTCTGCGTCAATCCTCGCCAAATGTAGTTACTGGTCATTGAAGCGTTCGCGGACCATTCCCCTGCCTGGGAGGTTGACGCGAATGCACAAGCGCCGGCCGCAGACAGCAGGATAGCGCCGAGTGTGGTGCGGGAAGTGGTTGTGTTCATGGTAGTTCCTCGTGATGTCATAAGAGTGGACCGATACAGTGAATAACGTACCTGAGCTCACTGCGTTTGTTAACCATCGTTCACACAACACTTTGCAAAAGCCGGGCCAACATCTATAAATTGTTGTTATGTATTAATTTTTTCATTTTTTTCAGGCGCCTGCAGCGCCAGTGGTGCGGATATCAACGCATTTATCAACGGCCGGCGCGCCAAATGAGTGCACTGCCGCACAAAGTTAGCGCGAGGGTCGCGCCGAGGGCTGACGGCATCTGTCAGCGCCGCAATAGGTTGCGCCGCTAAGCACACCTAATCCGTTGCGCCCTGTGACCACGTAAACCACTCAAAGACAAACGAGGCCCTTGATATGAATCACTGTGTGGCGATGGCCTGTGGCCTTACTATTTTCTCACTGCTGATCGCGCCGAGCGTGTCGGCAACGACAGCGGATTGCGAGACAATCGCCGCGGCTACCGTTTCTGAGCTAAAAGTCGGCGCTGCAGACTGGTGGACAGAGGACACTGCGCGAATGGCGGGTATGGCGGCGGCATCTGCCTGCTTCAAAACGCTCTCAGCAGTGGCTGAGTCAAGCAGTGAGATCGCAGACACGCGGCAGGCGTCGGATGACGACGCCGACTCGGCAGATGAGCCCACTGAGTTTATGGGTCTGGAAGTCCGCCCTCTGAGTGGCCCACCCAGTCGAAAACCCTATGAGCGAACGCGCGACTGAAGTAGGTGCACTATCCCAGTTGGTCGATGCATCAATGCGTAGGTCAGGCTACCTGCCGCCAGAGAAAAATGAGGCTATTTGATCGCCAAAGGAGAAATCGGGCCCCGAGACAGGGGTGAAGAAGCCGAAGGCCCATCCCATCACGCAGCGTCGAGTGGACGCCGCGTTACATTGGTTTCTGCCTTACTCCTCTTCGAGAGGCACCACAGCAATTAGCTCGACGTCGAACAACAGCGTGGCATTAGGGCCGATCATTTGACCTGCACCACCCTCGCCGTAGCCAAGCTCAGGCGGAATAATAAATTTGAATTTTGCGCCGGGTTTCATCAATTGCAAACCTTCAGTCCAGCCTGGAATAACCTGAGTCAGGCCGAACGTCACTGTCTGCCCTCGCTCGAAGCTGCTGTCGAACACCGTGCCATCAATCAAGCGCCCTTCGTAGTGAACTTCTACCGAATCTGCGGCGACCGGATTCTCGCCCTCACCCGCCTCAACAACAATGTACTGCAGGCCTGATTCGGTCGTCTGCACCTCGCCTTTTGCACTCAGGTCGTCCATATACGCTCTCCCCGCCTCCAAATTCGACTGTGCGAGCGCAGAGCGCTCGGCTTCTGCTTCCGCCTGGCGACGCTCCTGAAATGCGGTCATCTCCGCATTGATTTCCTCTTCGGTCAGCTTGGGTTCTGCACCGGTCATGGCATCCTCAAGGCCTGCGGCATAAGCTGCAACGTCCACGCTCATCGCATCGGCTGCCATTCTCTCGCCCATGCGCAAGCCAATCCCATAACTCAATCGGGCATCCGTAGTTTCCAGCGATACGGCTTCTTCCTCGGGCTTGGCGCCACAACCCACAATCAGTGTGAAAGACAATATGGCCGCAGTCAGGCCCAGGTTGGTCAGGGGAGTACTCATAGATCGCGCTCTCTTTGCTTCATATCGGATCGCGGATGTTACGTGGCTTGTCCAAGCAGTACCACCACCTGCGTGCGTTCCGAGACATATTTACCGTCTTGAAACACGGGAAGCAGGCCAAGGTTGGCATTCATCAACACATCTGCCGCTACCTCGGGTTGGGAGAGTACATCGTTCGCATGTCCTTGCGGCACCATCACCCCCTGCCAGATCAGTTCTGCCAGGTGACGCTCGGCCTGCACTTCCAGAGACAGGAGGTGCTGACGCGCGGTTTGAAGGGCCGGCTCAGACCGCCAACTAATCCGGGTTGCCCTAAGCGGCATCACAACGCCCTCCAGCCAATCCTGAGACGCCTCGCCCAAACGCTGCACTGCACTCGCCTCCCAGGCGAAATATCGGCTACCTAACCACGCGGCAAACAGCGCTTCCAGCACCACCAGGTCCATATTGGCCTGCAGCGCGAGCAAGTGATCCCGGGTCGCTTCGTCGCTGTAGCGAGCCAGCGACCAATCCCAGAACTCATCTACCGTCATCATGATTTTCTCGCTCGAACGCGCTGACCAGTGCCCATTTTTGCGCGCGACTCAGGCGGCGTAGTGAAGCTTCCTCCTGCTGCGCAGCGGATCGGTTGACACACCGTCGCCACCACACCAAACGCACCGGACGGCGACCACGGGTGTATCTCGCCCCACCCGCGACATGGCCGTTGTGCTGATCGAGGCGTCGCGATAGGTGGGTTGTCACTCCTGCGTACAGCGTGCTGTCGGCACACAGCACCATATACACGTGCCACTCGTTATGCCCCACACGCTCACAAGAGGTTGCCGGTTGGTTGGCAGTAGGATATTTTCTCGCTTGCATCATCCCTATTTCCCATGAACGCGGCTGATGGCCGCCGTCCAACCACTGGAGCCATTATGAGTGCTGATATCCTGCATGTGACCGACGACAACTTTGATGCGGAGGTAATCTCCAGCGATCTGCCCGTTTTAGTCGACTTCTGGGCAGAATGGTGTGGTCCTTGCAAAATGATTGCGCCGATCCTCGAGGAGATTGCCACAGAATACGCGGGAAAGGTCAAAGTCTGTAAGGTCGATGTAGATGCCAACCCCGATATGCCCGGAAAGTTTAATATTCGAGGCATACCCACACTCATGTTGTTCAAAGCGGGTAATGCTGTGGATACCAAAGTGGGCGCGCTGTCCAAAAGCCAACTCAGTGAGTTTGTCGATTCCGCAATTTAGGTCTGTTCGGCGCGAAAAAGGCGATCAGATTTTGCTGGACGTCCCTTTCCGCCGATGCTAAGTTGCCCCTTCGGTGTTCTTTTAAGCCGTGCAGTGCCTCACTTTTCTTACTTTTGATCCCCCACCGCAGCCGCCATTACGGACTAGGTGACCTTCAAATCTTTGGGGAGCGCAGGCACACCGTCGCCGCCCGATTCGCATCAGCACAAAAACGCAAAAAGCAACTTCGGACGGATTTCTCCCCCCTTACTGACAGATAAGCAGCCGGAAATTACTCGTGGAAGATCAAACCAACGCCAGCGCAGACGAATTGGATACGCAAAGCAGTGAGCAACCAGCGATCAGCAGCCCCAACGTTGAGGCCGAGGAGGCCGCAAAGAAAAGCGCGCGAACACTAAAACTCAAGGCCAGCGAAGCCGGGGATAGCGGGAGCGTGGCTGAAGCTACGTCAGCACCCGAGGCCGAAACCAAGACGGCTCCTGAGACGGGGTCCAGTGGGGAGGAGGAAGGCCAACAGGGCCGCTCCCGAAGGGGTCGGCAACGACGTCCGAGACGGGATCCAAATACCCCCAGCGCCAACCCGATGAGTCTCACTGAGCTCAAAAACAAGGCCACTCAAGATCTCATCGATATGGCTCGGGAAATGGGCATCGAGAACATGGCCCGCTCCCGCAAGCAGGACATTATCTTTGCCTTGCTCAAGCGTCACGCTAAAAGCGGCGAAGACATATGGGGCGATGGCGTGCTGGAAATACTTCAGGACGGGTTTGGATTCCTGCGCTCAGCAGATAGCTCGTTTTTGGCAGGGCCCGATGATATCTACGTGAGCCCCAGCCAGATCAGGCGATTCAACCTGCGAACCGGCGATACCGTCACCGGGATGATTCGGCCCCCCAAGGATTCGGAACGCTATTTCGCGTTACTCAAGGTGAAGGACGTCAACTTCGAGTCTCCGGAGAGCGCAAAAAGCAAGATTCTTTTCGAAAATCTGACGCCGCTGTTTCCCAATGAGCGCTTGACCCTCGAAAAAGGCAACGGTTCAACCGAGGATTTGACGGGGCGCATCATTGATCTTGTTTCGCCTATCGGCAAGGGCCAGCGAGGACTATTGGTCGCGCCGCCTAAGGCGGGAAAGACCATCATGATGCAAAACATTGCACAGGCGATCATCTCCAACAATCCCGAGTGCTATGTGATCGTGTTGTTGATAGACGAGCGTCCTGAAGAGGTCACGGAAATGCAACGCTCCGTTGGTGCTCGCGGCGCCGAGGTCGTGGCATCTACCTTTGACGAGCCACCCTCGCGGCATGTGCAGGTCGCTGACATGGTGATCGAAAAAGCCAAGCGACTGGTTGAGCACAAGCGCGACGTGGTTATTCTGTTGGATTCCATTACCCGCTTGGCCCGCGCCTACAACACGGTCATTCCCAGCTCCGGCAAAGTACTTACGGGCGGGGTTGATGCGCATGCTCTTGAACGCCCCAAGCGCTTTTTCGGCGCTGCACGAAACATCGAAGAAGGAGGTAGCCTGTCAATTATTGCTACCGCCCTCATCGATACCGGCTCCAAGATGGATGAAGTAATTTACGAGGAATTTAAAGGTACCGGTAACGCGGAATTGCATTTGGATCGCAAGATTGCGGAGAAGCGGGTCTACCCCGCGATTAATATTCGTCGCTCTGGCACTCGTCGTGAGGAACTACTCACCGGTGACGAGGAGCTACAGAGAATGTGGATTCTTAGGAAACTACTGCACGGCATGGAAGACCTACCCGCCGTAGAGTTCCTGCTCGACAAGCTCAAGGATACAAAATCCAACGAAGAATTCTTCAAGTCCATGAAGCGCAAGTAAGTCGTCCTTATGCCGAGCTTTGTTGACCTGCGGGAATTTATTAATGAGCTCGAAAAACGGGGAGATCTGGTCAGAATCAGCGCCGAGGTCGACCCCAATCTAGAAATGACGGAAATCGCTGACCGAACCTTGCGTGGCGGCGGCCCGGCGCTTTTATTCGAAAACCCAAAAGGGTCGCAAATTCCGGTATTGGCCAATCTGTTCGGCACGGAGAAACGTGTAGCCCTAGGCATGGGTGAGGAATCAGTTGAGGCACTGCGAGATGTGGGTGAGTTGTTGGCATACCTCCGACAACCCGATCCTCCGAAAGGCTTTCGCGATCTGGTTGATAAGGCCCCGCTGCTAAAGAAAATACTGACCATGGGGCCTAACGTTGTGAAAAATGCGCCCTGCCAGCAGGTGACATACTCCGGAGAGGACGTCGACCTGTACCAGCTACCAATTCAAACCTGTTGGCCGGGAGACGTCGGCCCCCTGGTCACCTGGCCACTGGTGATCACCCGTGGCCCCGAAAAAGAGCGCATGAATCTTGGTATCTACCGCATGCAGCTCCTCGATAAAAATAAACTCATCATGCGCTGGCTTTCTCATCGCGGGGGCGCACTGGATTTTAGAGACTGGCAGTTGAAGCGTCCCGGAGAACCCTATCCGGTAGCCATTGCCTTGGGCGCAGATCCTGCCACCACCCTGGGCGCGGTTACGCCAGTCCCCGATGCGCTGTCGGAATACGCTTTCGCCGGTCTGCTCAGGGGGAAGAAAACCGATCTTGCGCGCTGCATGACGGAGCATTGCAAAAACAATGAACTCATGGTGCCGGCCCATAGTGAAATCATTCTTGAAGGCGTTATCAATCCCGGAGAGCACGCCGAGGAAGGCCCCTTTGGTGACCACACAGGCTACTACAACGAGGTAGAGTCCTTCCCGGTCTTCACGGTAGAGACCATCACAACGCGCGAAAATCCGATCTACCACAGCACCTATACGGGCCGCCCGCCCGACGAGCCCGCCATCTTGGGTGTGGCCCTGAATGAAGTTTTCGTTCCCCTGCTCAAGAAGCAGTTCCCGGAAATCACTGACTTTTATCTTCCCCCGGAAGGATGCTCGTACCGCATGGCGGTGGTCACAATGCGCAAGGAGTACCCGGGCCATGCAAAGCGCGTGATGTTCGGTGTTTGGTCTTTTCTTCGCCAATTCATGTACACCAAATTCATTATCGTGACCGACGACGACGTGAATGCGCGTTCCTGGGAAGATGTTATCTGGGCGATGACCACGCGAATGGATCCCGCCAGAGATTGCACCATTGTCGAGAACACACCCATAGACTACCTAGACTTTGCGTCACCGGTAGCCGGGCTGGGATCTAAAATCGGCATGGATGCCACCCACAAATGGGAGGGGGAGACGAACAGAGAATGGGGCCGCGTTATTGGTATGGACGAAACCGTTCAGTCAAGAATCGACAGGCTGTGGGATTCTCTGGGGATTACATTACCCGGCCGCTGATTCATGTTCACCGGCCTCTGAACCAGAGCGCAATGACTCCATGAGTACCAGCGCATTAAGTGCTTCCCGTTCTATCGCTGCAGCCCGCGCTTCATCGCCTTGTGATCTCAGCCAACGTGACCACTGTGCGGCGTAAATGGGTAGTTTTCCCAAGGCGTAGGCCTTCTGCCAACACTCTCCCGCCTCCTGAGTTCTGCCATCCTGCTCTGCGATATGAGCTAGCGCGGCATGACATCGCCCGTCGAGATCTTTATCCAGCCATGGGCGAAGCACTTTCTGTAACTTCATAACTTGCCGATCAGGCAAGGCCAAGACCGCATCCAGAGACGCCTTGTCGTCATGGTCTTTGAGGCGTTCAATCAAGACCTTCTGCAACAATTCCCATTCGGAGCGGCGAACCAGATTGCGGATAAGGCTGGCCCAGACCTCACTGTTCTTTTGCTTTAAGGCCTCAGGCGCTTGTCGCCAGAGCGCGAGTAGCTCGGCGGCCGGCCGCTCCTGCTCAGACAACACCGCACTGTAAGCCTCACGCTCCCAACGTTCGATCAAGCCATTGGCTACTGGATAGTAGCCGCGTACATCCGCGATCAAACCAATTAACTCCGACCACGCCTTTGTCGCGTACGCGACTTCCGCGAGGCGCTTTTTCGCGCGAGGTAATGCCCGCTCGGCGCCCGACAATCCGGTGAGTATTTTCCTCGCTTCGTCGTAACGTTCTTCTGCCATAAAACATTCGGCGCGCGCCAGCAGCACAAGATGTTTCGGCGTTCGCCCCTCACGCTCCATCGCGTCCAACAACTTTTTGGCCTGGTCTTGGTGGCCTCTGCGGCCAGCGGCAATAGCGGCATAGATAGGATGGAGTACAGATCTCGCTTCTGAGGAGTGAACCTTTCGCAGTGCGCTCTCTGCCACATCCCACCGTTCCTCGAAGAAAGCGGCTAACCCTTTATCAGCGCGCCGCTGGGCACCTCGAGCGGAGCGCAGGCCCAACCACTGCCTGAGACTCTGGGGAATCCGAAGGGTAGAACGAAGGAACTCACGGAGCAGGACCATCGAGATCAAGATTGCCAAACCCAATCCCAAAGCCAGCCAAACAGAGGTCTCCAGTTGCCACCCCCGCCAGCGGAGCATCACATAACCTGAATCTTCGGCTATCAGGCTGGCCACCACGGCACCAGCGAGGAGACCCATCACGAGATACAGATTGAAGCGCGTCATTGTCAGGGCTCCATCTGCTTGCTGAGTTGCTCAAGCTCGGAATCCAGCAGACTGCGGGTTAACACCATATTGGGTAACTCAGGCGCAATGTCGTAGCGCTGGAGCGCCCGGATTTCCCCCAGAATACTTTGCACCCGTTCGGTGTCGTACTGGGAAAACAGCGCGGTAAAACGCTCGGACCGCTGCAACGACTGCTGATACAGGCTGGCATTGGCAGTCAGCATCGCTATCTGCGACTGCTCCAGCAGCATGCGCAGATTTTGCCGAGCCAAGGCTGCCCATTCAGGAGTCATGAGAGCGGCAACTTGCTCGTTGCTTCGACGAACCACCAGATAATCCGAAAGCTTGCTCATCGCCTGGTGCCAGCTGGACTCAACCCCATCCAACCAAGGCTGATCAGCGGCTTCCTGTTCAACTGCGCGCCGTTCGCTTGTTGCCACCGCCAACCGCTCGTTCACGAGCCGCAACTGGTCAACCTGATCAATCAAGGCCCCCAGTCGCGCGTAAAGACCCACCTCATCAACCTTCACTACGGCGGCCAGGTTGGCGTGGTCCTTTGCTATCGCGACACGTACAGGCTCATAAGCCGGCGCGTCGGTCGCTCGCAGTAATTCATCCGCTTGCACTAGCAAGGCCATCGCCGCATCAATATCCCGGGCCACCAACAGTCGCTGGCTCGCAAGGCGCAACAAAAAGGCCGCCTCGTGACCTAGCCAAGCGCGCCGATCTACCGCCAGTAGACGGTCTACCTGTTGCTCCAGTCTCCCAATTCGAACAGCCGATGGATTGTGCATATCGGCCATAGCGACGTCGATTTCATTTCGAAGTTGCTTGAGTATCTGCGCTTGATCTACCTGCGCAGCCTGCAGCAATGCCCGCGTGCGCGTCTCCACAGCAGCACTCACCGCGGCGGAAATATCGGGAGCCTCCTCAGTGGCCGCTGCAACCTCCTCCAGGCGTTGTTCAAGCTGTGTTACCCGCTGCAATTGGTCTGACACCCAGGGCCAACCCACAAAATAGCTGCCCGCCCCTACTGCGCCAAGGATCAGCAGAGCGATAATCACCAGCCAAACACCGCCGGTTTTCTTGCGGGGGGCGGGCGCTGGCTCAGATGTCTCTCTGGAGATCACTGGTTCTGTCATTTTTCACCCCTGCTCCCAACCCATTGATGCAATGCGCTAATGACCGCTTGATCGCTGGCATCCTCAGCGCACAGGACCGTCCGCCATCCCAGATTAGACGCGATTTCCGCGACACGCTCCGAGGGCACCACCACAGGACAGTGAAAAAGATCGTGTCTCTCTTTTTCTGCTAGCGGCGCCTTTTCCGCAAGCAGCGCCGTTAAGCGGGTCACAATCTCACCACTGCTCGCTTGAAAAACCCATTGATCCGCGCTGCCCTTGAGTATCGAGAGATCCACCTCGGGCCAGCATCTGCGATAACAGGGGAATTCCGTTACCGAAACACCTCGCGCAGACAATTCATTGGCCAGTAAGTCGCGTCCCCCTTCTCCCTTGACAATCACGACGTGGTCGACGCTATCGCTGTTGAACTCGGACATCATTAACAGCCCTTCTGAATCCTGTCGATCAGGCACCCTCGATTCGACGCCACATTGACTGAGGACATCTCGCGTTTTCGCCCCGACAGCGATCACCGTTGGCCCATTGCCTGCCTCTAAAAGAGGGGCAAGAACGGGCAGACCGCACCTCACCGCATTGGCACTGACGAAAATCCAGACATCACTGGGTTCAGGTAAGTCCGGTCGCTCGGCAGATGTCAGTGGAACGATAGTCATGAGCGGCAAGCAAAGCGAGTCGAAGCCCTCGCCGCGAAGTACCTCCGCCAATCGCTGGCTGTCTGGCGTCGGTCGGGTCAGGACAACGGTGGTCATCCTCGGGCGGCGCGAATCAAATCCTGTGCGCCCTG
>Ga0181568_10003013_pt1 | contig 15254 bp, 8 predicted proteins | sample 101ome_20_FD_133758 | JGI IMG/M metagenome (GOLD analysis project Ga0181568, IMG submission 133758) | Coastal salt marsh microbial communities from the Groves Creek Marsh, Skidaway Island, Georgia - 101404AT metaG (megahit assembly) | ecosystem: Environmental > Aquatic > Marine > Intertidal zone... | reverse complement strand
CTATCTTTCATTGATTTCTTTGCTATTCCATCAATGTTCTGTGCATAATCAAAATCATACTTTTCACCATTGACTTCAACATATGCTTCTTTAAAGAAAGGATCTCTATTTTTATACTTTGGAAATGCAACTCTTAAAGTCTTAATTTCTCCTATGGTAGATTTCTTATTTTCTTTTTCCCCTACATAAAAAGGGAAATCAATGCCTAACTCTTCATTCTTGAAATAAACATATCCTCCTTTACCATCTAATACAATGAAGTTAATACTCCATTCATCTTTTACTGGTACTAATCCATTATGCCAAAGAAATACCGTTTCTTTTTCCCTTTGCTTGAACTCATATGCTATTTCCCATTTCCTTTCATAGAATTCAATATCCTCATGAAAACCAGACTTTTGAGCCGAATACAATAAATCCTCTTTTAATTGCTTTGGCACAGTCATATTTAAATACTTCTTATTGAAAGATGCATAGATATCGTATGCATTTCTATATGCAATAAAGGCATTATTAAAGTCTCCATCTGCTTGATAAATGATTCCCATAAGATTCTGAACAAAAGCATCTTTGTTATACTTAGTAGAATCTTTCTTACCTATCATTTTATCATTATAAAAATGGAGACGAATTTCCATTCTTTTGGCTTCAACTAATGCAGCATCATAATCTTTTAAAAATAGATAATTTAAAGCTTTGTAATAATTCACTAGTAAATGTTCGAAAGACTCTCCTTTATAGGATATCATCTTTGGATTGCTCAAAAAGGAAGCAGCTATATTTAAATATTTCTTCTGGTAATCTTCACCAAAAATATAAGCCTTCTCGAAATGCTTATTACTAATTTCATAATTTCCCAATAACTGTTCCGTTATACCTTTGTTCATATAATGGATGAACTTAGTCTTACGTTTTTCAGCCTTCTTATCTTTTTCAAGAATAAGATTAGCTTCCTCCATTTCCCCTTTTTGAAAAGCTTCATTGTAGGCAGAATTCATCTTATAATAAGACATACAAGAGCTTACTGTTATTTGCAAAATAATAACAGTAAACACTTTAAAGAATCTTTTAATGAAATTCATTTTGACCGTTTAGAATTAAACTAGTCCTTGATGTGTTTCTTGATTTTATGATCTCCTAGCCAGATCTTCTCGTTTGTCTCGATATTAGACAACTCAAGATCAATTTGGTAAGCGATAATCTTTTGTCTTCCAGCTTGATCAACTATTGCATTAATAGTTCCGGTAAGCATATAGTCTGCTCCAATTTCTTCTTTCCATTTTTTGGCTGTTTCTGCCGATGCAAATTCTTGCTGTTCTCCTCTCTCTCTTCTTAGGCTTTCTCTGAATTCAACATCTTGAACAACTCTGATTAAACCAGAATTAATCATTTCTTTCTCGATATCCTTCACAAAAGTCTCAGCATTAATATGCTCATGCGTTCTATTCTTAATTAAACCAATAATCACGACAGGTTTTTTTTGTTGATTGGCTAATTTAAAATCTGAATGCCAAGGACGAGATAAACAATCTTTAATCATCGCTTCGGCTACCATCCTTGAATCAGAATCGTTCCACCTTCCAGACAAATCAATGGTTTTATCCGGATCAATTCTTTGAACAGATCTAGATGATGAACAAGAAGTAATTGAAATTAATAATACAACACAAACTAATGTAAATAGATTCTTCATTTTAAATTTATTTTGATTTTTGATTATCTGATCTGACAATTAATGTGCCAAAATCTATTTTTTTGGCTTTGAGGCAAATTCAACATTAAGTTTTCTTCCAAAAGCTTTTTTACCAGCTAATCTATTTATGATTTTATCACCAACATTAGATTTGAGACTAACAAAAGAAAACTTATCCATGATTCGAATATCACCTATATCATTCTTTCTAACCTTAGCCCCATCCATAAGCATCTTAACAATTTCTCCTTTATTGACTTTATCTAGCTTACCAACATTTAGAAATAATCTTTTGTTGTCTTTTCCTTTGCCTTGATTTTTGTCCGTTCTTTTCTTGTCTTGAATATTAATATCTTTTGAACCCTCATAATACTCTAACAATGTTTTTAACTCAGTAGCAACTAATTTCTTTAACAAGTCATCCCATCTAAAACCTGCAAATATTTCCATTACCTTATCCATATAAGGATCAAGCAAATTATCATCAAGTTCCATTTCTTTGATTTGACTCAATTTGTATATTAGTTGATTTTCACAAATTGCTTTAGCCTGAGGTATCTCGGCCTTCTCAATTTTTTTATTTATCAAACGTTCAATATCTCTGATCTTGTTTTGATCCTTTTTACCAATTATAGCTAAAGAGGCTCCAGTCTTTCCAGCTCTCCCTGTTCTTCCACTTCTATGATTATAGGCCTCCCTGTCATCGGGTACTCCATAATGTATAACATGCGTTATATCTTGAACATCAATACCTCTTGCTGCAACATCAGTAGCTACCAATATATTTAAAGTTCTTGATCTAAAAAGATTCATAACTCTATCTCTTTGCTCTTGTGATAAATCACCATGCAAAGGCTCTGCGTTATAACTATCCTTCATTAACTTTTCTGCTATAGCTTGAGTTTCTCTTTTAGTTCTGCAAAAAACTACACCAAAAATATTAGGATGAAAATCTAACAATCTTTTTAAAGCTTCATACTTCTGATTGTAATCTACTAAGAAATAATAATGATCTACTGTAGAAGCTGCTTGATTTCGCCGCCCCACCTGAACCTCTACTTCTTGGTCCATGAATTCTTTTCTAATTCTGACTACATCGTTTGGCATAGTTGCAGAGAATAACCAAACATTCTTTGTTAAAGGAGTGTGAGATAAAATATTAAATATATCCTCTTTAAATCCCATATTTAACATCTCATCAGCTTCATCCAATACAACAGTCTCTATTTCTCCCAGCTTAATGATCTTTCTCTCAATCATATCTTGCAACCTACCTGGCGTTGCACATATTAACTGAGCTCCTTTTTTAACCTTTCTTATTTGATCGGTCATACTCGCACCGCCATAAACAGAAACAATATTAACACCAGAAATATGTTTAGAAAATGATTCAAGATCTTTTGAAATTTGTAAACATAGTTCTCTTGTGGGAGCAATAACTAAGCCCTGAATAATTTTTTTTGAAAAATCAATTTGATTTAACATGGGTAAGCCAAACGCAGCAGTTTTTCCTGTACCAGTTTGTGCTAAACCAACAAAATCAATAGCCTGATCCAATAAAATTGGAATGGCTTTTTGTTGAATTTCGGTGGGTGAATCAAAACCTAAATCGCTAACCCCTCTAACTAACTCCTTTTTGAGACCTAATGTTTCAAATGACATGATTTCTTTTTTAGATGAATGGCAAAGTTACTACAATTGTTTTAAGTAATGGTTTTTATCCAAAATAAGTTATAATCTAATACCTGGTATTTAAATAAATCGAGCATAAAAAGCATGGCATTTAAAAACAAATAATTGAATAAACTTTGAATTTTGAATTTGAGAATTCATTAGTAAAACTTGAAAAAATACGCTTAAATAAATAGATTTATAATATTGTTAACTAACAACTGAATATATATTTGATAGAATTTATTTAATAATAATTCCGAATATAGAATTCTTGAGATTTTCAAAATCTTGTTAAATGGGTACTTTATTTCATATATTTGCATCTATAGACAAATGAATTTCGTACCAAAACGAAAATAAACTATGAGAGGACTAAAATCTTTCATTTTAGGCTTAATCGGTCTAGTGGTATTAAATATAAGTGCAGCAACCATAACAATTGACGGTACTTATCAGGGAGAGAATATATATATACAAAACCCCTTCAATAGCGCTTCAAATACATTTTGTATTTCTGAAGTGTTAATTAATGATCAAATTTTTACTGAAATAAATTCAGCAGCTTTCGAGATACCCCTTTCTACATTTAAGCTAGGGCAATATGTTGAAATAAAAATTGAGTATAAAGACAACTGTAAACCAAGAATTTTAAATGCTGAGGCGTTAAGATCAAAGTCAACATTTGAAATCGTCTCTATAAAATGTACAGATGATCAAATAAAATTCACAACCAAAAACGAAGCTAATCAGGAGCCTTTTATTGTAGAACAATTTAAAAACAATAAATGGGTTAAGGTATCAAAGCTAACTGGAACTGGAACAGATGGTTACAACAACTATAATACTGCAATAAGTCACTATTCAGGAGTAAATAAGTATAGAATCAAACAAAGAAGCCTAGGTAACACCCATAGGTATTCAAAAGTATTGGAGTATAAATCTAATAAACCACCAATAACATACTATCCAAAAAGAGTTAATAATGAAATATACCTATCAGAATCTACAAGCTTTGAAATCTTTGATAGTTTCGGTGCAATAGTTAAAAAAGGTATAGACGAAAAAGTTGATGTAAGAGATTTAGAAGAAGGTGTTTATTATTTAAATATAGATAATAGAACAGAAAAGTTTCTTAAAAGATAATATGTCATTCTAATTTAATAATATGTCATTCTAATTTAAAAAAAGCCCCTGTAGGGGCTTTTTTTTTGACCATAATCGACAATTTCTAAGCACTCTATCTAGACTAGTAATATTTTAGTCGCTTTAGCATATCTATTAAGCAGAAACCAAATACTGTTGCAGTATTTGTTGCGTATAATCTACTATACCAAAGTAGAGAGATCAAATGGAAATTTTAAAGATTATACTTATGATTTTTGCATCAACTATTACGTTGTTTTTCATACTAAACTTGATATTCGTAATTGTTCAAGCCTACAATCATAACAATACTATCAAGAATTAATTAAAGATTAAATTACTTTTTATTAAGCAACATTTCGGTTGCTTCTTTCATTGTAATTTTCTGGTTGTTATAAAACGCTAGTACGAAGGCGTCATCAACTTTTCGTTTCACCTTTTTTAATGCATTATATGCATCATTGATACCGGTATATTTTTCAGTAACATATCTATACATTCCATCTTTACCTTCTAAAAGCTCCACATTCTTGATTTTAAATAATTTATTCTTACTATCCAATGGTAAATTAAAAGCTCCTAGCTGTACTCTAAAAAACAATCCAGGGAGGCTTATTGAACCTTGGTTAGTTTTTAAATATTCAATATATTCTAATTCAGTTTTAAACACTGGTATATCTTTTGTCCTTAGTTCATCAAATCCATTAGATTCATCATAATTAGTTTTAGCCCCAGAGAAGTTATCTTTTCCTTTCATATCTTTTCCTTTGGATGAAACACTTCTTTTAGCAGTTTTATCAACCTTTATATTATCATTAAATCCAGACAAATTTGGCTTTTTTAAGTTAAACTCAGCATACATTTGATTGTTTAAAGGAATTTTCTCACCATTTTCGTCTTTACTCAAAGAAAGTCCTTTACCCTTAAATTTAATTCTAGTTTTATCAATTCCTTTATCAACAAGAACATGGTAAATATTTTGAGCTCTATATTTATGTATGACACTTGCTTCTTTTTTATCTCCTTTTTTAGAAGCATAACCATAAATATCTAAAGTCCATCTCCTATTATTCATCATGAATATATAAATACTATCAAAGACATTCTTGTATTTAAATTCATCAACCTCTGCAAGCTTTGCTTCAAACATAATTCGAACATTATTAATTCTATCAGCACTTGCATTAATTCTGTCTAGAGCATTAAATACTTCTTGCGTAACCACAGTATCTTCATCAGGCCTGTAACCATCATATCCGATTGAATAATCAGCACTCTCACCGTCTATTGATATTCCCGAAATATCTTTTCTATTGAGGGCTTGCGCTTTGTTATCTGAATTTGCATCAACACTATTATTAGAAATCTCGGTATTACCAATTTCAGCTTCAGACAAAGTGCTTCTGTTATCTAAAATTGAATCTGTATTAGTTGTTAAGGAATCATCAGATGTATTTTGATTATCGATAGAAGATACAGAACTTTCAATTTCTGAATTATCAGAAACATCTTTATTATCAGCAGAAGATAAGGCAACATCTTGATCTTCTTTATCATTTGAAACATTTTGTTCCTTGTAACCATCATTATATCCTTTAGAAATATTTCCTGGCAGACCTTCGACCTCAGAGTCAATTTGAGAATTAGATGAGATTTCTAAATCATCTGACTGTGAAGAAATATCATTATTATCAGCTGTTTCAAAAGTTGGTACATCTCCTTGTTTGTACTGAGCATAATCTTCTTCAAACCTAGCCTTAAATGCATCTTCAAAATTAGTATCACCTATGATTCTAAATTCAACTAAATGCTGCTTTCGGTAATTTCGCTTACGTTCAACAACTAATTCATAATCATTGGTAGGATAAGCAATACAAGTTAATCTATTACTAGAAATACCATTCTCAATCAGGAATCTCTTCACATTTATAGCTCTTTGCAAGGCAAACTGCTTTTGCATCGCGTTTAGAAAACCATCTTCAGAATATCCTCTGATTTCTAGAGATATTGATGAATTCTGTCTTAAAAATGTTAGAACCAAATTCATTTGTTCAACAACTGTTGCAGTGTTTGCATCATTTTTATTAAAATACATAGGCACATCAATAAATTGAGCACCACCTTTAATATTAAAGTTGATTTCACTCTCTCTCCCCTCTTCTATATCTCTGATATTGGAAGTTCCCTTTGAATTTTGAATATCTTCTGCTTGTTCTTTTATTATTCTGCCATTACTACTTACTGGAACGCCAGTATAGACTACCTTCCCATTTTCAACTCTACGTTCCTCACCTTTAACGATTTCTACTTCTATTTTATCTTTGGATTGATTTTGTTTTGCAGAAGTATTATTTTCCTTATTCTGAGCAGCCTTAACCTCTGGATTAGTATCATCCCAACCCATCTCATCCTCAAAATCTGGCGTATTATTATCGTTGATACTTTCAGATGAGATTTCAGCATTTGTTGCATCAAATGATGCATCTTTTCCGTTTATATCCAAAATAGGTACATAACCAGATTTTTTTGCCCCAACGGGAAGCAAAATTAAATTCCTTTGAATTCGTTTTTCATCAACTCCGTTCAAATCTACCAAAACACTAAAAAGTTCAAATCCTGGTGTTTCGACAACAAAATAATATCTAGCTCTGACTAATTTAAAAGTATAACTTCCAGACAAATTTGAAGTTGGGATAACAGTTACCACTCTGAATGTTTCTGCATTTTTAATAGTTATATTAGCTGTTACACCCTCTTGAGTAGTTGAATTCAAAACAAATCCGGAGACAATTATAGTATTATCTGTGTTCGATTGAGCAACCAAAACACAAGACATTACTAGCATTAACGCTAGAATCCAAATATTCTTTACCTTTTCCAATATCATCAATTTAACACCCTATTTGTCAGCATATTTAATACGATTAGCTAAACAATAAGTTTATTTTACCAATATATCTTTCAACGCTTTCCATTTTTGAACTCTTCCATTCAATTGAGCCAAAACAAAAGCATGCACATATTTTTCATTTTTAAGTTTATTAGCATAAGCTTGCGCTTGAGCTAAAGTTGGATACGATCTACTATAATATCGATAATGATTAGCTTTAACCTTTTTCATTGAACCAATTTCTATCCCATTTAGCCATTTTTTTGGATCAATATTGGCATTAAATGCTGCAATTTGAACCAAGAATTCTAAACCAGATAAAGTTGTACTATCATTTTTTTCCAAAAGTATTTTGTAGGCCTCTAATTCTTCCTGTGAAATATTCCCTTCATCAATTTGCTTAATAAAAGCAGATGCCGGTCTTGGATCTATTTCAACAACGTCAGGTTTGATAGAGGTTAATTTTAACTTACTACCTGTTAACGTAAAAGTAATTCTTCTATTTAATTGGTGTTGAAGCTCCGTACATTGATCATCAGGAATACATTCATGCACAGGATCCTTCTCTCCAAATCCTTTAGAAAAAATACTGTTTGAATTTACACCTTTGGAAACAAGATATTTTTTAACAGATTCAGCTCTTAACCTAGATAATTTATCATTGTAGGCGGAGGCTCCTCTTGAATCTGTATGCGCACCAATCTCTATTTTTAACTTAGGATATTTTTTCAACAGCAATATAAGTCCCTCTAAACTTTCTTTTGATTCTTCTCTAAGATCTGCTTTATCATAATTGAAATAAATATTATAAACGGTTATTTCTTCTCCCAAAACTTGATCCTCCCAAGTAATAATAGCAGAAACCTCTTCTTTAATTGCAGAATCTTTTGCAACTTCTTGAACTATAGCATCCTTTTCTTGTTCCTGATATTTTTGGCTTTCATTAGATTCAATCACCTCTGGTAAATATTGACTATCAACTCCAGCAGCTTTTAAGGCTTCTACCATTTGTGGACTCATCTCTTCTTCCAATTCAGGTTCTATCGTGGCTTTAACAACATGAATTACTGCTGTTGCACTATTGCAATAATTACTATTATCACAAACCTGATAAGTTAATTTATCTTCACCTTCAAAAGACTTATTGGAAGTATACATTATTTTTTCAAGATCATAATCCATCATCAAAGTACCATGTAATGGTGAAGTAAGCACTTTAAATGACTTAAATTCAATAGTACCATCTGCATCTTTATCATTCTCAAGCAAGTTAATCACCATCATTGAATCTACAAAAACTGTAACCTCATCATTATTTACCTCAGGCAATTGATTCTTTATAGATGGATCATTTATTTTAATATAAACCTTAGCTTCATCACAATCACCATTGGTAGAACAAATTTTATAAATAAAACTATCTAATCCAGTATAAGACAAATTTGGTTGATAATCGAACTCTCCAAATGCATCATCGAAATCAAGTGTTCCATGAACAGGGTTGAGCACAACTTTAATACCTTCTTTTTTAATCTGACCTTTGGATGACAAATCGTTTTTCCAAACATTGATAGATAACTCTCTGTTCTTAATGGTTACTACTCTATCATCATTGGCTGTAACACTAGAAATATTTACAACAGGATTAGCAATTGGCTTTTGAATAAACGTTCCATCTTCGCATATTTTAGAGCAATCCTCATTGACATTAATTGGACATAAAATAAAATTAGTTTCTTCTTCTATAAATGGCTCATTTTCAGGCGTAACAATATTCATAGTATACCCCAAATGATTATCAGCACTTACCTCAACTTTATAATCAACACCTTTTGGTATAATTACCATGTACTTACCAGTAGCTGAATTTGGTCTGTAAACACCCATCAATTCTCCACTCAAATTATCATAAACCTCTAACTTAGAATCAGGAGCAACTTTTTGATCACATGCTGATATAGTTCCTTTTAATAATGTAACAGGACCTGGTGAAACATCCTTGTATTCACTATTAAAATTAATTACATAAATATCTTTCTCTCCTGTTCCTCCGGGTCTTGCAGAAGAATAATACCCTCTTTTTCCGTCACCAGATAAAACGAAATCAACATCATCATCAGGGGTATTGATAGGATGACCAAGGTTTACCGGTACGCTCCACTTACCATTGACTAGTGTAGATTTGAAAATATCATATCCTCCCATAGAGTTATGCCCCTTTGAGGAAAAATATAAACTCTTTCCATCTGGATGTATAAAAGGAGCATACTCATCATATTTGGTATTAATCATATTACCCAAATTTTGAGCTTGCGCCCATGAACCATCCGGTAATCTCCTTACCATATAAATATCAAAATCACCTTCACCAGTTCCACCGGGTCTATTGGATGAAAAATACATAACGTCTCCATCTGCACTTATAGAGCCTGAGTTCTCCCAGTACTTAGTATTAATAGGAGCAGGTAATTTATGAAGCGGCCCCCAAGAATATCCCATTAAATCACAATAAAATAAATTTCCATAAATCATGGAATCACTTCTATATATGAATAACCTTTGCCCATCCGGAGAAATAGATACTACATCATCATGTAATAACGTATTAAGTCCAGCACCAATTTTAACCGGATTCAACCAATTACTATTTATACTAATAGAGACATATATATCATCAAAATACTTTCCGAATACAGTATCTTTTTGACCAAACTCATTCATTAAACCTCCTAAACTTCCTTCTCTATTAGAATTGAAAATAATCACTGACTCATCTGCTGAAATCACTGGAGTATGCTCTGCGTAATTGGTATTTATTTTAGAACCTAGATTCTGAATATCTACTTGAACTGGATTGGCAACTAATGTTTTTGCATCCATACACATATCAATCCATCGTTCAACTTCCCTATTACGTTTATCACGTTTTCCAGATAGAAGCAAAAATTTATCATAAGCAAGAATTGCCTCATCAAATCTATAATCTAAATGATAGGCTAAACCTAAATAGAAAAAGTAATCCTCTTCTAAACCAAGCTCGTAAAAATAAGATCTATTATTTTCTAAATAAGGAATAGCTTTAGTTCTATCTTCTCTTTGTTCAAGGTAACATAAAGCTATATAATATTGAAACTCTTCTACATCTCCATCTACAATACTATCTAATTGTAAATAGATTTTAAGAGAAGCAGAATAATTTTTCTGTTTAAAAAGACGATTAGCAGTTTTAATTACTTCCTTGTCAATGTCTTCTATTTGCGCTATGGCAGGACTTGTAAAAGCCAACAATAAAAGAAGAATAGATAATACCAATTTATTCATATAACTGTGCATTTTTCTTTGTACGAAAAAACAATTTAGGTAATCATCAAAAATAACTAAAAAGCTAATATTTAAAAGATTTTTGAACGGTATAATAAATCAAATGAATTTAAACACATTCCAAGTTAATTAGAAAATTGAAGTGTTATATTCTTATTCAATTCATCATAATCTCCAGTTAATGGAGTAGAAATATTTTCTTTATGAGGCAAATATCCTTGTGCCTCAACTTTTATTTCATACTTCTTTCCTTGAGGAATAACGATTAAATATTTACCAGTAGCTTTATTAGGCCTAAAAACGCCCATTAAAGTTCCAGTTTTTTCGTCTGACACTGTTATTATTGCATCACCAGCGACCTTTCCATCAGCAGTTTTTAATAGTCCTTTTAACAAAGTAACTGCTTCAGGACTGGTAGACTCAGACACCGGCATATGAACTAAATATAAATCTTGATCTCCGAAACCATCCCCCTTGGTTACAGCATAATAACCTCTTCTGCCATCCGGAGATAAAACAAAAAACCTATCGTCTTCAGCGGTATTTATAGGGTAACCAATATTAACTGGAGTAGTCCATGCACCTTCATTGTAGGTAGATTTGAATATATCATAACCACCCATAGACTTATGACCTTTGGAAGAAAAATACAAAGTTTTTCCGTCTACATGAATAAAAGGAGCATCCTCATCTTCAGCTGTATTAATGGTTGGACCTAAATTTTTGGGAGCTGCCCAAATACCATTTGGTAATTTTCTTATCATATAAATATCTTTACCACCAAAACCATCAGGCCTATTACTAACAAAAAATAATACATTATTATCTGCATTAACAGAACAAGAACCTTCCCAAAACTTTGAATTGATAGGTGCAGGCAACTTTTTAGGCGCACCCCACTCATTTCCATTTAATTGACAAGCAAAAATATTTCCCCATTTAACAGAATCACTCCTGTAAATATAAAGGGTTTGACCATCAGGTGATAATCCAATGGCTGCATCATGCCCATTGGAATTTATTGCTTTTCCAATATTAGCAGGTTTTGACCAAACTTCATTATTTTTATGAGAGATAAATACATCTTCGAAATAATCCCCATTTCTAGCACTAGATTTACCATCCAAATCCATTTTACCACCCGTACTTCCCTCTCTTCGAGAAGTAAAAATTAATACCGTTTCATCGGCAGAAATTATTGGAGTATATTCAGGTCCAACAGAATTAACATTAACACCTAGGTTTTCGATTTTAACCCCATTAACAGGGTTTTTAATCATGCTTTTGGCCACTTTACACATCTCCATGTAACGTACTACCTCTACCCTTCTTTTATCCTTTTTCTTTGCTTTTTCTAAAAAAGACTCAAAACTAGTTATGGCTTTATCAAATCTATAGGCATAATGATTGGCCAGTCCAAGAAAATAGTAAAAAGATGCTCCAAAGTGTTTCTCACCTTTCTCTATAGTTATTAAAAGTTCAGCTGCTTTTTTCTTGTCTATATTAGTATTAAGATAACAAATAGATAAATAGTATTTGTATTCATCATTTTTACCTTTAGTTCTCTCATTTAGTCCATCTAGAATTTGTAAGGCCCTTTTGTAGTAGGCTGAATTATCATAGGACATTAATTCTCTGGCGTCTAGAAACAATTCTTCCCTTGACAATTGTCCAAGGGAAGAATAAAATGTTAACACTATACTAAATAAGAGTATCGTCTTTTCCATATTTCTATTAATAGACTAAATAATAGTTTCAAGATCAAATTGCTCCATATAATCAGCAACTCGTCTCAAGAAAGTACCTCCTAGAGCTCCATCAACAACTCTGTGATCATAAGACAATGATAAAAACATCATATGCCTGATAGCAATCACATCTCCTTCAGGTGTTTCTAGTACAACAGGCTTTTTCTTTATAGTACCTGTTGCTAGGATAGCCACTTGAGGCTGATTAATAATTGGTGCTCCCATTACATTACCAAAACCTCCTACATTAGTGAGGGTAAATGTTCCACCTTGAATTTCAGTTGGAGCTAATTTATTTTCTCTAGCCCTTCCTGCCAAATCATTAACCTGTTTAGTTAATCCAAGTAAGTTCTTCTGATCCGCATCTTGAATAACAGGAACTATTAAATTTCCGGATGGAAGAGCCGCAGCCATTCCAATATTTATTCGCTTGTGTCTTAGTATATTATTACCGTCTACAGAAACATTTACCATTGGAAAATCTTTAATAGCTTTAGTAACACACTCCACAAATATTGGCGTAAATGTGATGTTTTGTCCCTCTCTCTTCTTAAATTCTCCTTTTATTTTATTTCGCCAATTTACCATGGCCGTTACATCCGCTTCAACATAAGAAGTAACATGCGGAGAAGTTTGCTTGGACATAACCATGTGCTCAGCAATTAACTTCCTCATTCTATCCATTTCAATTATTTCCACCTCACCCGAGTCGTATTTTGGAGATGGAGCGGCTTTAACAGGAGTTTCTGCAGGAGTCTTAGGTACTCCATTTGAACTTGGAGATGGAGCAGCTACTGGAGCTGGCGATGAAGCCCTATTTTTGACATAGTTCAATATATCTTTTTTGGTAACTCTTCCTTCTTTACCAGTTCCTGGCACACGCTCTAACTCTTCCATACCTATACCTTCGGATTTGGCTATATTAAGCACGAGTGGAGAATAGAATCTTCCAGCTACTGGCGCTTCTAATACTGCAGGAGAAGCTACAACTTGAGCCGCAGAAACTGTTTCACTTACTTGTTCAACTGGAGTAACAGGAGCCTCTGATTTAATTTCTATAGCTGGTGAAGGACTTAAATCTGCCCCACCTTCTGTGATTATAGTAGCAATTGCCTTTCCTACTTCAACTACTTCATCTTCAGAAAATAGTTGCTTTCCTAAAACACCTGCTACAGGAGAAGGGACCTCTGAATCTACCTTGTCCGTTGCTATTTCCAATACTGGCTCATCTAATTCAATAGTGTCACCTTCACTTTTTAACCATTTTAGAATTGTTGCTTCAGTGATACTTTCTCCCATCTTGGGCATTATTAATTCTACGTCTGCCATATATCTTAATTTAAATTTTTATGCATATAACAATGCAAAAATAAGAAAATGAGGGCAATTTTTTTACTTCTTGCCAAATCAATATCTTAACAAATTCTAAACTTTTAAAAGTATTATAGATTTGCGGAATATTCTTCAAAAAAGATATAATTCAATAGGAATATCATCAAATATAGAGTTCATTTTAAAAATCTTTCAAAAATTCCTCCCATAATAATCTTAAAGCAGTAATAGCCGACAATTCTATATTCATATGTCTTACTTTATAAAATTGATAGCGTCTAGAAATAGTCTTATGCTTAGAAGATAGCGCAAAACAAATAGTTCCTACTGGCTTATCTTTTGTTCCTCCTTGAGGTCCTGCTACACCAGAAATTGCTATTCCAATATCAGTGTTGAATTTATCTCGCACACCGTTTGCCATCTCTTTAGCTACCTCCTGAGATACGGCCCCAAACTCCGAAATAGTAGCTTTATTAACGCCAAGCTGTTGCTCTTTTACTTTGTTTGAATAAGCTATAACACCACCTTCAAAATACATTGAGGATCCTGAAACAGAAGTAATTAAATGACCTAGATAACCTCCTGTACAACTTTCAGCCAATGAGAGTTTAAGATTATTTTCACTCATTATATTACCAATTACTTGAGCAATATCATTGCCTTGAGTGCTATATATATAGTCTCCAACTCTCAATTTTATTTGATCAATAACAGCTTCAAGTGTTTTATTATCAAAATTAGATTTATAATAAATCCTTAAAGTCACTCTGCCCAATTTAGGCAAATAAGCAAACTTCAATTGATCCATTTTATCAAGATTCAAATCATTCAAGGCCGTGGCAAGTTTAGCCTCACTAATACCTATGGTTTGAATATCCTTGATTTTATAAGCATCAAGAGAATAATTATTTTTGATTAGAGATAGCACCTGATCACTCATCATATGCATCATCTCAGAAGGAACGCCGGGCATTGAAAAAACCCATTTACCATCCCTTTCAAATCCCATACCGGTGGCTGTCCCTCTATCATTAAACAATTTCAATGTGTTTTCTGGAAAATCTGCCTGCGTATAGTTAAGTGGATCTAAAACTCTTCCTCTTGAATCAAAATAAGCTTTTAATCGATCTAGCAATTGATCATCCCTAACCAATTTTCTATCAAAATATTGAGCCAATGTATGTTTGGTTATATCATCGTGAGTTGGACCTAAACCTCCAGTGATAATTACTAAGGATGTTCTAGATAATGCCATTTCTAATGTATTGATTATAGCGGCTTTATCATCTGATATTGTGCTCATATATTTGGGCTCAACTCCAATTAGCATAAGTTGTCCAGCAATAAAAGTAGAGTTAGTGTCTACCGTTTTACCGGATAATATTTCATCTCCTATGGTTATTATTTCAGCTTGCATATTTTAGTCAAAGGTATCATAATCAAAATGATTCTT
>Ga0181568_10003012_pt1 | contig 15255 bp, 10 predicted proteins | sample 101ome_20_FD_133758 | JGI IMG/M metagenome (GOLD analysis project Ga0181568, IMG submission 133758) | Coastal salt marsh microbial communities from the Groves Creek Marsh, Skidaway Island, Georgia - 101404AT metaG (megahit assembly) | ecosystem: Environmental > Aquatic > Marine > Intertidal... | reverse complement strand
TTCCCTCTTATAAATCCAGTATCAGGTTCACCACTATCAGCTACATAGCCTGGTACGTTTGAAGCTTCCCATAAATCTTTGAATTTACCCATTATGCGTCAAACCTCACTACTATTCCCAACGCTATATCCTTTTCGTTCTTTATGGGTGCTGACAGTTGTCCTATCGCTATAAGTTGATTGAAGTCGTTATACAACCCAACCTTAGTTACATACGGTCTAAATTCAGAGTGTGTTACGAAATTTTCGAACTCAGTTGCTGCTGTATAGGAATTTCCGTATGAGCCTGATGTAGCAGTTGCGTGTCCTGGAGGAAACAATTTCCAAGCTTCATCTCCTGTAACACTTATACTACCACTTCTCTGTTTTGTGGCACTTATGTTCATCGTTCCATTGAATTCGTTCTCTCCGATTATACAAGTATATTCGTGTTCTGTTATTGTTGCTTGCGCTTTGTATTCAATTGAGAATCCATCAGTTCCTTCTTTCTGTCCGACATCAATATATTTACTCCCAGTATCCGTCATCACAAGTACACCATGTTCGTAAAATATATTTCCAACCACCGAACCTGTAGAATCGGTTATCTCATTATAATCAAACTTTCCATTCGCAGCACTTCCGCTTTTGAATTTTACAAAAGACGATGAATAATTAAAATCGTATAAATTCCCATCTCCGTCATCCTTTATGGAAAGGGATGTATCACCACTGTCATCCGTAATTGTTACTGAACCAGGCTTTATTCTTTCACCATATAACTTCTGTGGAATTGATATTACAGATGCTGATGTATGTAAAAACCTATATTGTCTACCATCGTTAGCACCAAAGTTTTGATACGGATTTATATCAGTAAACTCTCTCCTATCAGTACCACTTTTTTGTTTGTAGTACATATTGTTTATTAGATGCCAAGATGGTAAGGAATAGAAAGAAGAACTAACATTGTTAGAAACATCTTGGTATGTTTTTACTACAGCAGTTGATGTATCAAAGTTATTTGTGCTTCCACTAATTGCTCTAAAAGAAAAAACACCACTCCCACTATCAGCATTCGTTACAGTAAATGTCTTATTGACTTTGAATGGTGTTATTCTTTTATCGCCTGGGTCTAGTGTCTTAAACATGACCTATTTCTCCCTAGCTTAGAAATCTAATTTTACTTTTATAAGAGCTTCTCTCGAAAAAGATTTCAAAAGTGGTTTACTTAGTTTAGCAACTGCTAATAGTTCATTAGCATCATTATATAATCCAACTTGTGTTATAAAGGTTTTTGGATTCTTATAATATGTACCAATCGTAAAGGAACCATCAGAAGCAGTAGCAAAAGTTGGGTTGGCACTAAAGTTGAATTCCTGATTTGGTGCTCTAACAAAATAGTGCTGTGAAGTAATCACCTCTTCTCTACGCGCTTGAAAATGTGAACCTGATTCAATCTTTTGGAAAAGTTTGAAAGAGTTATCTCCATTTACATTTGAACCTGAAATAGTTCCCAAAGAAGCGCTGGTATTCAAAACAGGTCCGTTGAACACTAATATTCCTAAGTCAGGATAAAACAGACCATATCCACCACCATCTTGTGAAGAAGCAGCTGTATGTGTTACAGCAGTTCCACTAGCTATGGAACCACTAACGATATTGAATACCCTACCACCTTGGTTTACAGTTGGACTTGTAGTAGCACCACTATCGTCAATGAACCTTAGTTCTTTTCCACCACCAGCATCACCTAATCTAAGTTCCCAGTTGCCTGGATCCATCTTTTCTCTTAAGAACTCTCTTGAAATAGCAATAGCGTAGACAAACTTTGGTGTTATGTTTCCACCAGTACCAGCAAATGTAAATTGAGACTCTTGTGGTCCTAACAATGTATTAGATAATTGTCTGTATATAGCAGCTGAAGCCCTGTTACCATCAACTCCGATTTTTCCTAAAGAACCACTTCCGTTTAAGTGAGCATAAGCAATGGAGAATTGGGTTTTTCTTGTCGTAGTAGAGGCTGGAGAACCATAAACATCTAAGTAATGTTCTCCTGAACTACCAGATTGTACCGATGATGTATAAAAAGCAGTTAATGTTCCATCACCATTTTGCCACATTCCTGAGGAAACAGTGTCTTTCACATTAGTGATTACATCATTTTCTGAGTTAAATAATTTATAAATTGCCATCTTCTACTCCTTGATTATTGTAATGCGACTGACCCTGCACCTGTTATTCTTACGTTATTACTTACAGTTATCGAATTAGTAGCACCAGTATCGTTTCCTATTACTGTTAGCTGTGTTGATAAACCACCAGTTGGTGAACTTGGTGTTAGAGGAACCAAACTCAATCTTACCGAACTAGCAACTACAGTCTTACTGTTAGGAGCGTCATCCTCACCTAAGAAGAAAGGTGTAGTAGCACCTGGTGCTCCAGCCCCAGCTCCAGTAGCAACATTCATAGTTACCACAGATTGATCGTGTAATATAAATGTGTAACTATTATCAGCTACATTAGCAGTAGTAGCTTGTACGACCACACTTGGTTGATTCAATCCACCAGCTGCTGTAAAGTTTACCGAACCAGGACTAACAGTCAGTACTGGCATTCTAGCAGTATTTTTCGGAAGAGTTACTAATTTATATCTCATCACGTGATTTTCATCAGGAAATGCTTCTAAAAGAGGCATGTTCTCAATTACCTTTCCATAGTAATCACTTCCATTTGGATGCGTTACATCCCAAAGACCATAATCTACTTCATCATCGGATAAAGCAAATTTAGTAATATTGAAAGCTGATGTTCCTTGTGCTAATAATTCCCTACCTTTTTTGGTAAGAATAGCATCTACAGTTATGGTTGCGTTATTTAAAAATCCCATATCTAGCTCCTAAATTGTATTATAATATTGTGATCGTGATATCATATATAAATATCACAATTTTAAATTTTTCATTTTTTTATTTTTCATTATTCAAGACTCCATCGTCTTTACCTTCATCAAATTTTCTTTGTTGTTTTTTACTAACTTCACCTTCTACTGGTCTTTTAGGTTTAGGTAGTTTTTCAAACTTACCTTCGGAATTAATTATTCCCTTTTGTTTCTTCTTTTTGGTAATACCACCAGGTTGTACGGAAGCACCATCAGCACCTATTCCAGCATCACTAAACTTTTGTACTTTTGGTTTTTGTTTTTTGTCTCTAAACTTAAAGTCAGCAACCTTACCATCTCCAGTCTTCAACGTAGAGTCACCACTTTCTTGTGTAACAAGCTTAGTTGGAGATGTGATTGTTATTTCAATTGGTCTTCCACCATCAACCGTAGTGTTTATTGTATTTTTTACACCAGCGTAAAAAGAATTAAATTTTGCTTGTGATTGTTCAACCAATGTGTCCAAATCTACATTATAAAAGGAAGATGAGTTAGCCAATCCTAAAGAAGCACTCAATGCTGTACTATAGAACTTCATCACCTTTTGGTTTCTACCATATATGCGAGAGCCGCTTATTATTGGTTGTCTAGCCTCATTATACTTTACATCACCTTGTGTTATAGAAGAAGTTACATATAAACCAGGTTGTCCAAGCCTCTGCCATAAAGAAAGTTCAAAGTTTCTGTCTTTTACCTCTGATATCGTACCATCGTATGTGTCATATGAACCAGTGATTGATATAGCAGAACCTGATTCGTGTGTGTTAGAAATCCTAATCGTATCGGAATATGAATCTGTGGTGGAAACAGCAACACCCGCATTATAAGAACCAGTTATTACTATCAAACTATCCTGTGCTTTACTCATATTGATAGTTCCTCTGTAATTTTTAGTCTCAGCAGATGGTTTTTTACCCATTATCACTTTTGGTCTTTCAAAGATATTAGGTTCTACCAATACTCCTATATCAGACTTTGCTCTAGCAGGTACCAGCTTCCTAAGTTGTGGATACAATGATGAGTCATAAAACTTTAAAAGTCTAATGTAGTCCCAAAAGTTGTTAGGCTCTGTATACTTTTGCCAGTAGTTATCAGATATATCATTTAGACCTCTATAACTTAGTTCATCTTTATCTCTAGGGTCTCCCAAATAATTTTCGAAATTCAAATCACCGACAGAATTTATTATATCATTGTTTATAACATCCGTAGGAGCAAACCATATCCCAACCTTATTAGAATCATTTGGTGCTGTATCGTATCGGCTATTTGTTACTCTTCTTGTCGAGCTTAATATTTGTCCTGGTTTTATATTATTATCCTCAATCCTAACTTTATTCGTACTTCTCCTCAGAGCACCTATACTTGGTATGTGACTTTTCTGTTCATCAACCACATTTCTAAAAAAGTTTCCTGTAAAACCATTATGTGAACCTGAAACTGTTGAGGTTTGATTCGAACTTACATCACGAATACCAACAGTATCTGTTGATAAATTTTTATTATCATCAAAAGAGTATCTCAACACTAAGTTGTTATAAGAAGAAGAAATGCTATTACCTTCGTAAGCCTTTGGATTAGCTATATGATTCTTAAAGTGCTTTACACCCAAAGTTTCAGTCCAATGCCTGTATTCCATTATGGAGCCTGATAGTTGTGAACCAACAAGCGCATCATCTGCACTACCACCTATATAGATAGTTCCATCATTTGCATAAGATATATTATAAGAAGATGAAGCAGCTATATCGGTAGACATAGTGACTGCTGAGAATAAGTTTAGCTTACTTCTACTCACATCATATTTTCCGACAGATAGTTGAAATGATTGAGTTACATGACTATCTGAACCAGATGTTCTTCTCAACATAACAGAATAAAAATCTCCGTCATAGACAGGAAACTCCGAAGATTGTATTTCCTTTAGTCCATCCGAGCCACTCAATTGAAATGAAACATATCCATAATTATCGGAAGAGCCATTATCTTTTAGACGAATATAAAAGCTAGATGATACATTTGGGGATGTTGGTTTCTTTTCAACTAAAATATGATTAGAACTACTTACAGCTCTAAATCTAAATTCTATCGTATCTGGTTTTCTACCTGAACTGGAATCATTAGACCAAGGTAATGAAATATACTGAGCACCTTTGAAGTCTAACGCTTTCGTAAACTTTCTTGTTATCTCAAATTGTGGAGTTTCGTCATCACTTACATTAGGACCACCATACTCCTTTACCCTCAATATTGTGGATGGTATACCATAAATATTTATCAATCCCTTTAGAGCCTTTACAGTTCCCTTATGTTTTAGGAAGAAAGGCATGTTGTTTATGATACGACTCCAAAGTTCTCTAGTAATATCTTGTTGTGAAACAGCAGAGAATGTAGATACGCTTGATCCTGTAACCTCATTGCCAGTAAAGAATCTTGGTAGACTGACCAAATCAGAACTATCATTTAGTTTCCATCCTAAAGACCTACCAACACTATATAATAAGTCTTTTGATATTCCTTCCGATAGTTTTTCCCTTCTATCAAAAACATCACCTAGTGATTTTATGTAAATCCATATGTTATCAAAGTGGTGTGCTATCATATCTGTGAATTTTAGGTAATCTGTGTTACCGCTATCATCGATTATATGCTGTGGCAATAAACCACTCAATCTGTTACCATTTTCTTCATCATACAACGAAGCAGATATTTTACTTTTACTGAACCAAGTTGTTGCTTCCGAAGAAGTGGTGTGTGCTAACACATATGGATTGGTTAGAGTTCCACCGCCGCTAACCTTTGGCCAAGCGTTATCATAAAAAACTCCTAATGAGCTACTCTCATAAGATGAACTTTGGAAGTACATATACTTTTCAAATCCATCAAAATTGTTCTTTACATCATTTATCCTTATATCCCATAAGTCTCTATTATCAGTTGAGCCCGATACACTAACCAACGAAGCACTTGTTGCGTTATAACTTTCAATAAGCTCTAATTTATATTTGAAGTTGTCCAACCTTCTTTCAACTGAACTAAAGTTTGAAAAATTTTCGTATTTAGAATAGTCCACATTTATCTCAGCACTAGCTCTACTAGCGGACACTATTTTATTCTTTAGTTCACCAGATACAATACCATCCGATGTTAGTATATCACCTTCATTCTTAAATTGAGTTGTCCTTCTCTCTATAGGATTGTTTATGTCCGATAAGTTTGGACTTCTTAGCAACCTATCACCTATTGGACTATCTTCGAATTCTACAACCCTCACCGAATCTATTATAGGATCTATCATCTCCTTTACCACTGTACATTCAGAATATTTTTGGATGCCTGGTGGTAATGGGCTATACAACTTAAAAACTATCGAGTGTGGCCATTTTACGACAGAGGCTCTATCTTGTCTAAAATTTGTTGTAAGGAACATTCTGTCTCCGAACTTTAGATAAGTTCTTAGTTCTCTAGGATTGAATACAGTGTAAGAAACATCAAATCCACGATAAGCACCAACACTATTTTCTTGTAGAAAGGCTTCAGCAGGATTATCATCATCCCCAAGTTCAATAGCAGCTTGTTCGAATGTCTTATCTACATTTATTATCTTACCATTATCACTTACGGAGGTTATCTGAGCAACAAATGGTTTCTTTACCAAAGTCTCGGATGTTTGTGCAGTTAGCTGAAACCTAACATCAATATCATCCACCCATAGTATACCAGGAGTACTGCCTATATAACCCTCAAATATAACAGCCCAATCAGAAGCTTCCAATTTCCAAGTTTCAGGAACAGGTATTATAGCCTCAAATTGTTCCCATTCATTTGCTTGTGTGTTTGATACTGTTGGAGCCATAACTCCTGATGTTGGTCTTACATAATTATATCTTGGTGGATTTGGTCCTGTGTACTTCCAATGGTAAGCACTTATCGATTCATTTGGTGCTGACCATATCCACTGTCCCTCTGGACTCTCAACGCCAACCCTATCACTTGAAAGACCTAAACTGAGTTCTCCTATTCCATTGTCTATGAGAGGAACGGAGTCCAGTTCAGTATCGTCATCAGCCAACAACCATCTTGTATTTCCAGGATTCCTAGTTCCTTGAACTATGTCCCTAACCACATTATCAGGAGCCCTTTCCCTTGTACCTACTCCGATAAAAAATTCATCAAACGTACCTATAAGCTCATACTCACCTCCACTATCTTGGTCGTATATTTGGTTTCCCTTTAGGTAAGCAAACCTAGACCAATCAGTAAATCCAAAATTAATATCTCTTTCAAAAACGACATCGACTTCCAATTGCATGCCATCAAATCCATCATCATTTATTGTTCTCGGATAATCATTTTTTATAAAGGAAGTTGTGCCAGCAGGAATTTCAAAGAAATCTCCATCCCCATCATCCGTTCTGTAGTATTGATCTCCAGCAAAAGCATAGTATCTAAAGTTACCATCCTTTCTGTGAAAAGTCCACTTTACCTTATTATCATTATCTATAATATTATTATTTAGTGGTTCATCAAAGTCTTTGATACTATTTATAGAACCTACCCTATGTTCAGAATCATCGAGACTACTAGCAAGTTTAAAATCGTTTTCATTTTTCTTTTGAAACATATCGTACCGAAAACCCTTGTTACTTGTATCGTTTCCAAGACCATCGTTATAGAATATTATAAACGAGCCAATCTGAACAAAGTTTGAATCTTTTAGTCTTGCTGGAACTATACTTTGAACCCTACCAAATTGAAATATATCCTCATAGTAACTTATCTGTTCATCCTCTCCATCAGCATTCTGTCTTGTTGTAAATGTGGTTCTCAGTAATGGAAACATCTGATCCCAAGTCTTAGCTACTAAGAAATTAGAATTTGATTGCTGTATTTTGGTAGCCCATATTAAATCCTGTTTACCCAATAAAACATAATCACCAAAATCAGCTCCACCAGAGTACAACTGACCAGTATGTAGGTAATTAAGCATAATCGAACCAATTCCACATCCATACTCAAAGTTTGTGCTTGATGGTTGTTGCCTTGGAAATAGAGGTCTTCTGGTTTCTACCGAATAATGATATGGTTGTACATACGGATGAGCGTTTACAGCAGTAGGAAATTGATTTGGATTTACTGTAAGATAATCTTCTCCACCAAACGAACCAACTATGGGTGCTGGTTCATCGACTACAGGATACCTTTCCCAAGACGTTCCATTCCACTTATACTGACCACCATCACTTAGTGTCCCTTCCATCGTATTGAATCCAGACCAATTTTCATTCAATCCTAACTTTATTGTAAATTGTCCAGCAAGCTGTCCTGCTGAATCATTTTCTACTGGATTTCTAGAAATAACCTTCCAAGCGCCGGTTCCTTTCGTTCCAGGAGGAGTTCCGAAGTAATTAAATGTATCGGATGTATCACCAACAGCTAAATCAGGAAGATTGCCACTTCTCCACCCATACCCTTGATTTGATGTAAAGAACTCCACCTCTCTTTGTCCAGTCGTTCTAACTGGATCAGTTATAGATTCAGCAGCTAATGCTCCTGCAACTGTGGGTGCTACATATCCATCGGGAGGACTTGTTGGTCTTTCTTCGTTAGCAGGATCACCTTCCACAAAAAATCCTTCAGGTGGATTGCTTGGTTCAGGTTCATCCAGCAACTCATTTGGGTATCTTGTCGTAATTCTTAGGGATTTATTTGGAACATTACTTTTTATCCAACCAGAAATTACTATATTGTCTCCCGCGTTTATACCCAATGATAATAAGGTATCTGTCTTCCAAGTATGTCCAATCATATTAGGTCTATGTGGGTTATCGAAAGGCCAGAGTTGATACTCCTCAGCAAATGATGAGTTGATATCTGGAAACTTCATACAGACACCACCATCACGACCTTCTCCTTGTACCCAATGTGACCAATATCCTAAGTGAACGGAATTTGCCCAAGTAGGATTATTTGTAAGCCAGCTCATCCATCCAACCGACCATTCTCCGACAGGCTTTACAGCATTTGCGTGTAAGTTGCTGTCCCAAGCATAAGAATCTCCATACTTTATAACGTTTCCTAGATCGTCTCTCACAAGAGAATCTTGTTCGGTAACAACGTTGTTCTCAGTAGTTGGAATTGTTGTGATTGTGTCTACAAGAAAAACATCGTTTATATAGATTGTACCACCAACCATTCTTGGTGTAAACAAAAACCCATCTATTTCAGGATTAAAAGTTAAGACATTTGTATTTGCGGCAAAATCACCATTATCATTTTCCGTTCCAAATTGTATGAGTCCTTCGGATGGTATGATTGTAGTCCTTCTTATTGATTCTCCTAACCTAGAAAAGTCTTCAAAATTATTTCTTCCATTTATTTCTTGAGCCTTTAATCTAACCTCTGTTCTTGTTGATGAAACAGCATCTACCAATAGTGTTAATCTTTTTAGTTGAAGCTCTTGTCCCCTCTCAAAATAATCTCCAGAAATGTTTTTCTTTTCATATATGATACCCTCATCTGTTACCTCTATAGCATCCAAGTTTTCAAATATATCAAAGTTTCCTTGTTCATTCGGTACGGTTTTTACTAAAACATCGTCTTCACTACCAGCAAGCCTTCTAAGAAAGCTATATTCTAAGTTGTATCTGCCAGACTTTATTCCACTTTTGTTTAGCTCTTGTACTGGCCTTATTATAAGTTTATCTTCCGCATCCAACTCTATTTCTGAATATGGTTTTATCGTAGATTCTATTATAGCATTTTGTGAGTTCAGAACCTTTGCTAATACGAAATCTCTATTTGGATTGGAACCAAATAATCCATTTTCGTAAGGTTTGTTTCCAATACGAATTTTATTACCAGCGCTTAGTAATTGTTTATCTGTGGGTGTTAGTTTACTTGCCATTATAGTTCTATTATATCTCTATCCAAGACCTCATCCAATATGCTATCGTTTATTCTATATTGTTCGGTTTCTAAAGTTTTAGGTATTATGGTTGTTTCATCATCATAAAATTCACCAGTATAAGGATCTTCAAATATCAACATAACCCCAGCTTCATCTCTGATGATTAGGCTACCATCATTGACATTTGGATTGTTGTTAGCTACAGGTCTTGTCTTATACAACTCTCTTTGTTGTATGTATGCTTGTTCATCAGCATCTTTGAGATTTTGATAGTACTCATTTTGCTGAAGCTCTTCTTTTGTATACGGCATTTTTATCTCACAACTTTGAATGTAAAATCATTGTCAAAGTAGTTTACCATCTCCTCTGTGGTATTACTTCCGCTAACTACTTTGAATTGAAATTTATAATATCTCTCCGATTGTAACCCATTTAACCATAGGTTGAAATAATTACCATCAGCATCACAGCTGATAAGTGAACCAGTGCTAAATGGAATTATCACATCTTCGGTTCCAGCATCAACCACAGAATAGTAAGCACCATCCTTTACAAGCTTACTTCCGCTTGGAAGATACTTAGAAGTCAAGTATTCTGAAGATGTGTTATTATAAGATTTAGTTGGATATCTACCTCTACCAACCAATCTAAATTTAGCCTTTGACTTCTCTTTATATTCAGGCCTTAGATTCTTCATATAAATCTGTAAGTCCTCTATTTCAGCTTTGCTAAGAGGTGATAAAGATCCTGTGTTCCATTTTGTATCGTACCATTCAACTTCTAACTTCGGTGGATAAATGGTATTTGTTTGTCTTGAAAAGAATGAAAAATTTCCTAACCTCTCTGTACTACCTTCATCTGTATTAGTATCACCATTACCAAAACTACCACTTCTTTTTACTATAAATCCTTCATTAGTATATGTACCATCCAACCAAGAGTTTACGATAGGAGTAACATCCATTCTTATGTCTCTTGTTTCGTACTCTAAAGATTGAGAACCATACACATCAGTAAACCAAGTACCACCTGAACCAGTCAAAGGTCCGTACCATTGAGTCTTATCATCAGCATTATCTAAATAGTTCCAACTAGCACCCGCATTCGTAGTTGGATTATCCGCTTTGAAACCTTCTCCTTCAGCCCAACTCTGACTTATAGGATAAGCCCAAAGAGTCTGAGTTACAGAAAGGTTAGATGGATTAGCATCGTATAGGTTCAGATAATATTTAGCATCCGTTGATATCGTTCCTCTAACTATAGATTGTGAAATCTCTGATATGTCGAATTTCAATAAAGCTCTAGATACCTTTGGATTGGTTCCAACCGCAGATAAATCCTTTCTGACTTCTAAAATCTCATCAAGTCCAGTGTTTTGACTTCCACTTTCCTGATATAATGTTGTATCTTTATCTGGAAAAATAAAATAGTGCATTAGTTACCTCCTGCTGAAGAACCGACAACCCTACCTTCGATATCGGTTGCTGGAAACTTTAGTTCAAAGCAGCTTGGGTCCATAGATGGATAGATTACACCATCCTTTGTAGCCGCTATCATATCATACATATTTCCTGAGTAACCATTGGAGGCTAAGAATTTATTTCCAATAGTTACGGGTAAACCATTTGGATTATTTTCTTCAGGTGGAACAACAGCAGAGACACCATCGGTTACTGATATCCTATAAGCTAAATCTGCTAATACTATTGGTTGTCCTATTTGCCACTTATCAATTTCAAAAAACTCTTTGACGGATTGTATTGCTCTTAGTAGAACTTCCTCTCCGTTATATCCTGTCTTTGTTATTATATTAAATTTTACATTGATGTTGATTATAAAAGCATCCTTTATATTTACAGCATCGGTAACCATTCTAAATTGAGTTAGATAGGTTTGAACGTTTTCTTTTACCGCTTGATTCAGTTGGGTTAGTTTGTTTGATGCATTATACCCAAGCAGATATAAGTTCAATGCTAATGGGTTTATGATTCTATTGTCTGAATTAGCACCTGTATCAACCACATCTAACTGACTGTCTTGTACTATATATGCTTTAGCAACATTACCATACTTTGGTGGCAAAGCGTATACTCTGGTTATATAATCTTCCTTAGTAACAGCTCTTGATTGTGCCTGAAAGTATGCTAAAGCGTTATTCTTAACTTCTACGATGTTCTCAGCCGACCTACCACCAGTTGCTGGTTGTGGATTAGTGACACCGACAGAGTTTCTTGTCTGTGCTAGTAGAGCAGAGTTTAGTCCAGCAGAATCTATCTCTACTACAGCATTCTGTACATTTGTTATGGTTGCAGCACCGACATTGTTTGATATACCACCACCATATCTATATCTTATTGTCAAAGTGGTGTTTGCTGGAGCTTGTCCATAAGCCTTTGTCTGTAAAAAGTTTGATGGGTCGAAAGCGTCTCCTAACTTTGATGGTGAGCCAGGCAAGGAAGAACCAACGGAATCAGGATTTGGTATAATCTCTTCATCAGGACTATCCGATATACCAGCACCAAACCTCATTTCAGTTCTACCATCTTCCCTAATAAATGTTGTAAATCTTCTTGATGTCTTTAATAACTTTAGTAGATATGGTGCTTGGTCTGATTGTGATGCCAAATCAGGATCTGTTTTTGTAGTATTTTCGGAATCCGTAAATACAGTATCTTGTGCTAAGAAAGGAACTTCATACCAAGTATTTCCATCACTATCCACACAAGAAATTATCTCAGTAACATCAGTATTTGCTAAAGCTATCCTTTTGTATTTTTCAGCAGCATTTATTGTAATAAATTCAGTAGTTACATTTCCACTCTGAGCTCTGACACTTTTCTTAAGTAGATAGGTTACTGGAACGTTATTACTAGATTCAAATATAGTAGTTGTCATTTGATCGTACGAAGAAGAAAACTTAAAGTTACAATCTTCCGTTGATGTAAACACCACTCCTGAATCTGATTCTATCTGTAAACCACCCTTTATATTCAAAGCATATGATAAATCAGGAGCTGTTGTGTAACTAGCTCCTGTTCCACTTGACTTAGCTGGAACTGTTTGGAAAATATCTAAGAATACGGAGGATGGCGTTGCTAGTCTTGGTTTGTATCCAAGAGCTTGAGCCATATTATATACAGTCTTCTTTTCTTCCGCATATGCTAGTAAACTTTCTTTGAATTGGTTGTCTATATAATAGGAAAGAACATCACCAACGTAACTAGCCATTTCAATAAACATCATTCCTGGTGAAGCCTCATTGAAATCATTGTAGTTGTTTGGAAAATAAACCTTAGCAAACTCTATTAGATTTGCTTTTAGAGAAGCAAAATCTTTATTTAGATACTTTACCTCTTTTACTGATTCATTTTTTGGTGCTGTATATGGCATTTACTCTCTCCAGTTATCCACCTAATCTTCTACTAAATGGTTGTCCTTCTTCTCCTGTTATAGGATCTACAAGAGAACCTAAGTCTAGTGTTATATCCTCTACTGTAGTGGTATCCGTATCTATAGAAAATACTATCGTAGGTGATAATGTATTCTCATTGTTACTGAAATTTACACTCCTTACCTTTACTGCTGGTAAAAACTCAGCAATAGATCCTCTTATCTCTTCCTCTATCGAATTCTGTGTATCATCGTTTATAGGTTCGAACACTAAGCTTAGTAAGTTAGAGCCAAAGTTAGGATTACCTAACCTCTCTCCTCTTCTTGTTAGTAGTAAATTTTTTATGTTAGATTTAGTCTGTTCTAACAAAGTCTGTGTCTGCTTGAACACTCCGTTTTGATGTGTCCCTAATGGAAGCTGTAATCCAATCAGTACATCAGGATCTAAATCATTTTGTATTACACTCATTATATCTTACCATCCTTCTTATCTAAAGCTTTCATAACACCACTATAATCTTTTGTTAGAGCTTTCATCACATCCTCAGGAACACTATCTGGATTCACACCAGCTGCTTGAGCGGTTGTAATTCCTATAGATTGTCTTTTCATTTCAGGATTACCAAATGCTCCACCACCATATCCTAACATCTCAGCCATTCTTGAAGTGTCAAATGTTTCACCACTCATTGTTGGGTACTCTTGAAATTCATCTTTCTGTGCTGTTTCATTGAGTACTTTATTCAACATAGGGTCTTTTACATAACTTACTTGTTCTTTTTGTGACTTACGTTTAGGTAACACTTCTGGCACATAATTAGAATCATTTTGTGCTTTAGGTGTCTGATATCCTTCATTTATAAATATCTTCTTTACTTCTTTTTGTACCTCACGTTTGATAATTTCTCTCAACATTTGTACCAATTTACTTTTCTTTGACATTTAAAACTCCTGTTTTATATAAATATTGTGTTGTAATAAAATCTATTATTTTTCATTACTTGAATAGTCTGTTATTGTTTATCGCTTCTAATGCTTTTACCAATTCATCCGTAGATAGACCTTTCCTTTTAGCCTTTTTGATTTGTAGTTTTAACTTCTTTTTCTCTCTAAGTAGCTTTCTTCTTTGTAACCTTATCTCCATCTGTGCAATCTTTTCGTTGAAAGTTCCAACAACTTCAGTAGCTTTTCCTGTCTTTGGGTCTACTATGTGTCCACCAGAGAATGCTATAAATTCGTTTTCTGCTGGTTGTAAAACACTTTGAACATCACCTAATGCATTTATCTCAGACCTCAACAATTCTCTCAAAATCTTTACAGAATATTGTACAGCTGCTACTACTGGATTTAGAGACATAGATATGGTGCTTGCTTTGTCTTGTGCATTAGCTACAGTCTCAGCAAGACTAGCAGCCTTTATTGCTGCTTTAACCTTTTCTCTTGTTTCTCTAGTATCAGCCCAAAACTTTTTGATTGATTCTATCGCTTCCTTAACTTTCATTAGCTTACTATAGTAGTCATTATATAATGCTTCATTCAATTCAATGGTTTCTATGTATTCATCCGTAAGTTCGTTTAGCTTAACCACTTCCTCTTGACTTTCTCTTTGTATCGCTTCTTGTAATGCTGTTGCTATGTAAGGCTTTTTGTGCCATTTTTCATGTGGCATATTTTTCTCCTATTACTCCGAATATACCTTTTTACTAAAAAGTTTCTCTTCTTCTATATATTTTGTACCCATAGAAACAACTGATTTTTTTAGACTAGAAGCAGCGCTCTGTATTTGTGCAGCACCATCTCCTTCAAATGCTTCTAAGGTATTACAAAATCCATCCAAACTCAATAATAATTCATTTACAAAATTCCTCATCTCAGTACCTCTTACGATAGGACTTTGGCTGTCTGTCTTTCCTAGACTAACCCTACCTTCTATAGTGGCTATATTTATTTCGTCTTGAGCAGTTATGTTGATATCGTTGCCGCTTTGTATGTATGTCATATCGTTAGAGTTAAAAATCAACGTATCCGATGTAATC
>Ga0181568_10003008_pt1 | contig 15260 bp, 31 predicted proteins | sample 101ome_20_FD_133758 | JGI IMG/M metagenome (GOLD analysis project Ga0181568, IMG submission 133758) | Coastal salt marsh microbial communities from the Groves Creek Marsh, Skidaway Island, Georgia - 101404AT metaG (megahit assembly) | ecosystem: Environmental > Aquatic > Marine > Intertidal... | reverse complement strand
TTCAAAGCACCTGCAAAAGGTGTACGTTACAATGTTCTAAACATTGAATCTCGTGAGGAAATGTTTGAACGTGCTGACTGGGCGGGTTCTTATCTCTACATCCGCTGAGGTTATCATGAAGTATGAAATCATCGTTGAATGGAACAACAAAGCATCAAACATTTTGTATGATAAACGCACCACACCTAAGACACAACTAGGAAGAAACCGTCAACTGGCAAATGTAGTGAAGAAGTACGAAGATTATTTTGCTGGATATGATGTTATGCGTCTAACTGTTACTGCTCTTTGATTATGTTAGAACTACCCACTGACTTTCCTTACACTGCCCCTGACAATTATTCGTATGAAGTTGAATCTTATCGAAGCAATGTGGTTGCCATTTGGATGCGCCACCATTACGATTATTCTTATAGCAGTGATGTTGTCCGTACTATTTGGGGATTCTACAACACAAAACAACGACAATACTACGCCCCAATCAATGCCAAAAAGTGTGGAGGTAAAGTAAACTTATCTGAAACATCTGCCTATTCTGCTATGCCAAAGCAGTATAATCCATTAATGGCAGCATTTGGATGAGAGGATTTTATGCCCCTGAACAATACGGAACTTGGAATGTTGGTCTAATTATGAAGTACAAAGTCACCTATCTTAAGCAGAAAAAGAAAGGATCTGCCAGGCAAGAAGCAGTGTTTTATGATGAACGTGATGCACTAAATTGGGAGCATCATGTTCGATCACTACATAATTGTAGTGACATTGAGATTGTACCAGTATGGAATTAATTTTATGACTAAAAAGATTTCACAGTTAGAGTCAGTAAGAGAGCAACTTATTTCAGTTTCAAAGACACTTAAAGATAATGAGTGGTTTGATTACATTGCCTCACACTTGCTGCCTGTTCAGTGTGAAATTGAAAGACAATTGCAAAACTTGAAAGATCCAAAATGTTAGCAAAAGCACTTACATTAGTGGCAATTCCGTTTGTTCTTGCTACAATTACGTTCGGAATGACTAAAAATCATTACTACGATTCTGATGATTATAAAGGAAACGGTTGCGCACACTAACAATGGAACATCTCTTTATTTTTGGTTTTATTATACTTCTGACAATTGCGATGTTGTCAACACCCAATTGAAAAACTGTCCCATGCTCTTCTCAAATCCATTGGTTTGGTGTATAATTAAAGAGTAAAAGACAAAAGCAAATGAACCTCAACGGCAATCTTGTCTGGTTGGTAGAATTCACTTCCCCCGATGTTAATCTAACATCGATTGAAGTTACAGCAAACAGTGCTCAAGGTGCTGAAAATGTTGTAAAAAACATGTATGGTCCTAATGTTCAATTTTATCGAGTAAATCCAATTTACAAATGACTAATTTACAACCAAAACCTGAAATGCCCCGACTTTATCGTGTCGAGGAAATGACAACAACAGGGTGGGAACTTGCTGACGTAAACTATAAAGGTTTGACCAAAGAAGAAGCACACAAAAAACTTCGTGGTCTGCTGAATGATGGTATTTCTCCGCAACGTCTCCGTGCCGTAATCGATCGTGGGGAGTAATAGAAAACGTCCCTACATTCTGTCATCAAAGTGTCAACCACCTCAGTATATTTCCAAAAATGGTGAATATGCTGCCGTTCCCTTTATTGATGGAAAGTATTGTGTAATTGGTGAGGGAAAGCAACTCAAATGGTGTAAAGATTTTGATTCTGCTATCTCTCACATCCGTAAACTTACTAAAGTCAAAACAACTGGTAAACTTGACAATTTCTTCTCATGACTGATAAAAATGTGACAATCGAAATGGATGTTTTGTCTGCTGCTGTAGTAAGACAAATTCTGTTTGATGCTCAGAAAGATTATAGTTACGAATTTCCCCCTCCGCGTATTTCTCAAGTTCGTGAGGTTATTCAATCAATCGACGGAAAGATTGATGATGCTTTGGAGTACGATACTTCTGGCAAATGAGTGATATTGAACTAATCAAGGTTTGTTTGAACAATGCTCCGTGTGGTACGGATAAGAAACAGGTGGCAAAGTTGCTCAATGCGGTTGTTAAGAACTTCACCTGCTCTAATAGTAGTCAAAAACACTGGAATCGCATAGTTATTGACTATTAGGGTGTGCCAGTGGGTCAAACTGTCCACTATTGTCCCCACGGTGCCGGATTCCGTGTATATTAAGAGAGTCAAAGCAATCCACCAGATGCAACTCACTTCCAAACGTCATTCCATGGTCGTCGAATTCCGTCCCCATGCTATCTTGACTGATAAGTTTGTCTACACTTTGAAGTTCAAAGGTGACACTCAATCGATGCGTCTTTTCTCCAAAAAAGAGATGATTGAGGCATGTAATTCTCGTCTGGACATTCATGGTTATGAGGTGACAGATTTCCTGACTGAACCTCAACAATATATGCCAGCATCCTGCTGATAAGTAACACTCACACCGTTCACACTTCTTTTCATCATCATGGCAACTCGTTCACGCATTGGTATTCAACTCAAAGACGATTCTGTCCTGTCTGTGTATCATCATTGGGATGGTTATCCTCAGTGGTTGGGTAAAACTTTGGTTGAACATTTCAACACCCGTGAGAAAGCAACCGAACTAATTGACGGGGGCGATATGTCAGTCTGCTGGACAAAAGAACGGTGGGATAGTGAACCCAACCAGTACGGTGGTTCCACTAAGTCTGAGGGTGAGGAATACGGTCCTCAGTATTACTCCCAACGTGGTGAAGATTGCCCTCCTCGTTTAGATTCTAGCATCTTTGATTACCTAGACAAAAATAATAACGAAGAATACGCATATGTTTGGACTGTGAATAACAAATGGGTTTGCTACGATATGAACTCTTTTAACGATAATAACCCCGAGAAAGTGTTAATCGAGGCATGACAATCAACTAGGTGGCACAGGGGGGATAGATTTCCCCCTCTGGTGTCCTATAGTAAGCACATCAGACAAAAACACTCATGAGCATCATTCAAGACTCAAACCGAATTATCAACGGCACGACCACTAAAGTCTTGACGGTTGATGGTTGGGATCGTTGCCAGATTAACTCTAGAATCCAAGATCTTGTTGCTCAACGTGATAAGATTCAATCCAAGATTGATGATTTCCTGCTGATGCGAGATATGATGGATCACGAGATAGAAATGCGAGGAGAAGAATGGAAAGAACGTGGTGAGAGTGCCCAAAACTTATTCGATGAAATGTTCGGAGGTTGATGACAATGACTAACGAGGAATTCGTTGACTTTTTGTTTAGTAAACTTGTCAAACATGTTGACACTGATATGATCGATTTGCAGGATGATGATTCTTGCTGTGATCACCTCTTATTTGAACAACTTTCTCTCTTTTGATTATGTCACTTATCAAACAACATCTTCATCAACTTGAAACAATGAACCGTCAGGAACTTCAACAGGAACTCATCAACAACGTGATTGATGGAATGGACTTCAAAACTATGTGGAATGTTTTGTTTGATTTTATGGACCAGAGTTATGATAAGTATACCGATGAAGAATTGATGGAAGAAGTTAAAGAATACTACCCCGAACTTTTGGAGGAAAACTAATGAGAATCCTGTTTATGGTTGCTGTCATCATGCTAGCAAGTAATCTCATCATTGAGTTACTCGATTCTAATATGTTGGAGGTTTTGAAACAACGAAAGGAGACGATCGAACGACTGTCCACTCCTTAACTGCCACTTAACCTGGGTGCGTAATTATAGGAGCATGAACAAAACAGCAATGACTCAAGACCTCTTCTCTCCCCAAAACCTCCAAGATCTGCAGGATTTCCTGTTTGATACCATGGCACCCGCTGATCTGGCGGTTGACTGGTTTTGTGAGCAGTTTGACTGCTCCGCGACTGACGAGGTGATCGATTTCGTGGTTGATGCTCACTTTGAGATGTTTGCCGATCAGATGTGACAATCGACGGGGTGGCACAATTTTCTAGCATTGCCACCCCAATGTCCTATTATATGTTCATCAGGGGGAGGGAAACCAACCCCACCAAACCAAACCCATTCTTTTCACTCTCATGCGTAAGATCGAGAAGCAAATGTGCCAGGCAGTTCAAGCAAACATCAACTGGCAATCGGGTAACACTTCTGTTCACTTTGACCCCGAAACTGGTGTGTCTGTTGTTCGTCTTCACGGTAACAAGATTGCCGAGGTTTCTGACAACGACATGACCATTTTTGATGGTGGTTGGCAGACAGTAACCACCAAGAGCAGACTAAATGCTTTGTGTGAAGAATTCTGTGTTGCCGGTGAAGGTGTATTTCAGAAAGATTTCAAGTGGTTTGTTCGTAAATTGATCGGACAATCCTCCATCACCGGTAAAGTCTTCAACGTCGAAGATTTCACCAATGGTTATGTTTTTGCCTGATCATCATGCTTAAGTTAAATCTTCTCAAAGTCATCAAATCTACGTCTCAAGGTATTGAACTCACCCGTGAACAAAAGTTTCAAGTCTTCCTCAATGTGTGTGATAACATGTTAAAGGAGGGTAGAATCTCTAAAGCACAACATCAGTCCTGGACCAACATTTTCTGATCATCATGAACAACAAACTTCGTCAACAGTGTATCGATTTCATGAGTGAATCACTCTTGGATACTGTCACTGAACATTGTGAATCTAATCGAGTCGATGATGCTTATTCGGTAATGTCTGAATGGATTGTTGATGGTAACGATCCAGAAGATGGTGCCTATGAGTTTCTCTTTATCCCCGATCTTACCCCTACTAATTGATCACCAATGACTAAGACTCTTTCCCTTGAAAATCTTTCCAAAGGTCTGTACTTTCACACTGGTTATGTTGCTGAACTAGAGGTAGAGTTTGCATCAACAAAGTATGATGACATTTCTGCTTTTCTTGATAAATATGAAACGGTAGAGTTAGTATCGGCATGGACTGATACTTTCCTGGTTAAAGTGTATGGATCAGGTGAGAAGGAAGTTAATCATTTGTGTGCTATAATTGATGAGGAGTATAACGTACTGTCCACTGAGATTGTTTCACTTTCGGAGGTTTAGGTTAATGACTACTATCGAGAAAAAGTTTGTTGATCTCGTTGATGTTATCATGGATGAGATACCTGAACACTTATGGGATAAGTTGGACCCCGAGGATATTATCTGGGACGAGGATATTCCCTCCCCAAAATATCATGTTCTTTCAGAGTGGTAGGGTGTAAAAACGAGGCGTTTTCGGTATAAAATTAACATAAATGAAACGTAGAGTTTTCCACAGTTTTTCTCATATCTGTGGAAAACTTTGTTATTTCTCCGTATCACAGTAGGCATCAGTGATCTGGGAGAATGTTAGACATGGAAATTGTTAGTTTTGGATAGTATCCATGTGTATATTTTGATGATTAAAAAAGGTTGAATTAAATATACTTTAATGTTCGGTGTCGTTGTGAGTTAAGCAAGCATACTATAACGAGAAGAGGTTGTCAACCCCCAGGAACAGTAAGTGTCAGTGAAACCTCATAAATTGGCAGTGTTTGTGATAAATATGTTATAATACCACAGTGTCAGTCAGGGGTCTCAATCATGGGTGAAGATTACACTTATGACGATTATGAAAGTATCATTGAAACCTATGATATGGGAGAGGTTTGTGAGCACTACTATGTGGACGATGATTATGATCAAGTAGGGCATTATGAGCAGTTGGCTGACAGATACTGTGCTTGAATTAATGTTAGTTTTCCACAGGTTTTTCCACAGGTAAGTATACTTGACAGTCCTCACAGTTAGTGTTATAATGGGGGAGTGAATCCTCCACAGTCAATGTCAGTGTGCCTGGCAGTTATATGCCCCCTTCGTTGTGCCGTTCGTGCCGCCGATGGGGGTTATAATTTTATGGGTCCCTCTAAGCTATAAACGACCCAGATCGAGTTCGCTATAACGATTCCAGTCGGTTTCAAAAAATTTTTCCCATATATAAAAGCAGTGTGAGGATCACTTATATGGATAAAAATTTCGGACATGAAACTACTACTGTAGATATTGATCCTGTTACGGGTGAACCAGTAGTGATCATTCCAGACTGGATGTATATGGATCTTGGATGGGACGAGGGAGATGAATTAGAATGGATAATTGATGAAGAAGATGATTGTTTAATTCTGAGGAAGATATGAGACTAGAAGAAAATGTCAGTAAGGGAACGTTTAAGACGATCCAAGGCAACCTGTTTGTAACGGGTGATATATCTGATGTTTATAGTAAGGAGCAGTTTGATAGTCAGTTCACTACATTAGAAGATTCACTCCAAGCTCAGGTAGATGCTGCCGTATTAATTGCAACCACACCACAAAATGGTGATGTAGTTCAAAGGGGATATGGTAGAGCAGATGGAATGACAAATGGTTATTTCACTTATACAGCGGCAGTATCAAACGGTAGTAATTGGTCAACAACGGATAATGACTTTGGACAAAGATTTGTAGAGATTACTCCCGTAAGAGTAACGATTACTCCAAGGTATACTAATAGTTTAATTGCTATTCATTGGAATATATTTGGTGAACCAAATAATCATAATACTGGATTTAAGATTGCCGAGTTAGTTGATGGTGTTCCCACGATTATTCGACGTACTGGATATGAAGGATATAATCGGAATGCAGCAGAGGGGATTGTAGAATACAATCATTACATTAGTGATTTCTACGATGCTGATGATTCTAGCACTCCTAGAATGAGTAATTTTGTTTATCATGACAAACCAAATAGCACCGATGAAAGAACATATACAATCATGTTTGGTGCCAATGGCAATACCGGTAACACTTATAGACTGAACAGAGCAGTGGCTTCGACCGGGACCAATTATGAATATGGTGTAAGCACCTTCTTCTGGGAGGAGATTTATCAGTCCTCCTAATTGACAAGAACTATATAATTTGTTAGAATACTGAAGTAACCATTGTAGATTATGACTAAAGGATTCACAGTTAAAGCAAAGGCACCTTCGAAACCCACAGAAACTCCAGAGTGGGATTACGAAAAGGCAAAAGAAATGGTACGAGGCAAATCAATTGTTTTTTGCCTGCCTGGTCGTGGTTGCTCTTTCGCATTTTTAAAATCATTCACACAACTCTGTTTCGATCTGGTCGGTGTCGGAGCAAAGGTACAGATCTCTCAAGACTACAGTTCCATGGTGAACTTTGCTCGTTGTAAGTGCCTCGGGGCAAATGTCCTCCGTGGTCCTAATCAGATTCCCTGGGACGGAAAACTCGACTACGATTATCAACTCTGGATCGACTCGGATATCGTTTTCAACACTGAGAAGTTCTGGCAACTGGTTCTGATGGACAAACCCATTGCCGCTGGTTGGTATCTGACCGAAGACGGACGTACCTCGTCTGTAGCACACTGGTTGGAAGAAGATGACTTCAAGAACAATGGTGGGGTCATGAACCATGAAACCAACGATACCATGGCAAAACGTCGTAAACCCTTCACCGTGGACTACACAGGTTTTGGTTGGGTTCTGATCAAGCATGGTGTCTTCGAAGATCCCAAGATGGAGTATCCTTGGTTTGCTCCTAAGATGCAACGTTTCAACTCTGGTGAAGTTCAGGATATGTGTGGAGAGGACGTTTCGTTCTGTCTTGATGCTATCGAAGCAGGATATGAAATCTGGTGTGATCCCCGTATCCGTGTTGGTCACGAAAAGACTCGTGTAATCTGATGACAGAAGATCGGCAGGTGGTGTATAATATCATGTGTCGGGGGGAAGTAATCCATAAGGAAATTTCTGAGGATTACTTCTTTGATTTTATGGAGGATATGGCTATGTCTTTCTATCATTGTGGACACCCACATCCCGATGATATCACTTATGAAACTATTGAGGTAAATCAAGAAAATGGCAACTCGGTCTAAAGTTGGCATCTCTGGTCTGAATTTCATGCCAGGGAAACCCAAAACAACTCGTCAGGGCAAATCAAAGAATACCAAACTTTCAGCAACGTCTAGTAACTCGGCAAAGAAACGGTACAGGGGTCAAGGTAAATGAGTGCTATCGGTGATGATCTGAGTGCTTTGGAACCTTATGTTCCCAAAAAGATCAATGGACATGTTTGTGATCCTCTGAAGATTCGACCCATGGACTTCTTTGAACAGAAGGGTCACTTTTATATTGAATCTTTGGTATTAGATATTGACCAATATCGTACTTCTCCAATCGTACAATGGGGTGACCAGAAACTGACTGGTAAACTCACTTTCGTTGAGAACACCGAGTCCAATGCGAATAAGACATATCAGGTCGAAGGAGAAACCGGAAAGACATCTTTCACCCTTCCGACAGGCAAAAAAGTAGGCACCTATACTTGTGAGTATGATCCAGATGATCGTGGTGCTCATTACGGTCATCTACAAGTCATCAATAATCCCTTCCTTAAGGATTTGAATGATAAGGTTCAGACTTATATGGAATGTATACTTTCTGTTGACTTGAAAAGTAACTATTGGTGTGAAACTTTTTATTACGAAGGTTCGGAACTAAAATTCCACTCTGATAGTGATGAAGATGACATTACCGTATCCGTGAACATTTCTTCAAGAGGATTGAGTGATCATTACACACTTTGTTTTTTCGATGTCACATATATAACGAAACCTGGTGATGCCGTTCTTTATAATGGCAAACAAACTCATTGGAGAGATCCAATTGATATGATTGTAGAAAGTGATGATGCTTACTTCCACCAGGTAAACTTCCATTATGTGAAAAAGTAAATGGCTGCTCTTATTTGCAACCTTCCTTCTATGGAAGTATGGGTTCGTAAAGAATATCTCACGGATCATCAATCTGGTCATGGTGAATTCGTCAAAGGCGTCTGGGTATCGGCAAAGTCCATACCTGGACGTACTTTTTATTTTGAGACTTATTTGCCAGAATATGCGGCAATGTACGATAAACTTCCCATCAGTGCTTTTGTATCTGCTCCAGAGACTCCAAATCCTGACATGAACCTTCCAAATCTTCAGTTTTGGAATTGTATGGACTATGGAGTAGTAGCAGTTCAGAAACAATTCATCGGTTCTATGGATTATGAACTGTACACACGGGATTTTGGTATTCAAAAAGGGACTTATATCTGTACTTTAGACAACTATCATCAAGATCCTGATACAGTTGACTATGCTACGAGTGAAAATCCCGCGGAACATAAGTCACATAACCTCATTGAACTCGAAAATGGGCAGTACGCACTCTATCCAAACAACAGAATGCGGATTTATGACAACAGTTTGACGCCTGTTGATCCAAAAATGCCGGATTTTAAGGTTTCTACTCAATATTATCAGGTAGAAAACGGATTTGAACGACTTGGAATGGGTCGTGAAGACGAATATTTTTGGAAAACCGCGAAAGAGAGAGAAAATGAAGATGGAGAAACCTGAACATATCCAATTTGTGGAGAAAGATTCAAGAAAATACGTATTTGGAGGCATGGAACCACATGCTACCAACATTTTAAGGGTGATTAGTGAACTTGAGAGTGCTTTTCAGATGCTAAAGTACTGTGGGTTCAAAGAAGATATGGAAACTTTGGAAGAAATTAAGGGAAGGTACTATAAATTGTACTTCAAAAAAGTCAAAGAAGAAAAACTAAATAACGGTTAGGGATAGTAACCCCTCTAAAAGTTCTAAAACGAACTCAGGAGGGGTTTTTTAATGGCAACTCAACCACATCCAGATAGAGATCCAGATTACATGGAGTCAATGTGGGGAACGAGAGGATTAATCACCGACTATTGGACTAGACCTATGAAAAAACCAGAAGACCAAATGCTCAGAGAGGTTGTGGGAGACCACATCCATGACATGAAGCGTCAAACTATGCTTCATGAAAACATTCGTAACGACGAAGACTATGATGATTGGGAGTATGGCACTGAACCAACCTATGGTAAGAAACCATCTACATTTGATCACCTTGGATTTGGTGACTATGATGGTTATGAAAAACGGTAATAAATAGGTTTACGGTTAAAATTGTGCCTTTTCATGGCTTCGACAAGAAAATCTAGATCATTTAAGGATATTTCGTTATCTTTTGTGCCACATCCAGTCACAAGAGACCTTCCAGTTCTTTCTAATGAGAGAACTATTGCTAGAGCCGTGAGGAATTTGGTAGAGACAGTGCCCGAAGAGAGGTTTTTTAACCCCGATTTGGGTTCTGATGTTAGAAGTTCTCTGTTTGGGTTCTGTGATTTTGGTACTGCTGCCATTATCCAGGACCAAATAGAGGAAACTCTACTAAATTTTGAACCAAGAGCAGCCAACTTAAACGTAACTGTGGTTCCAAGACCTGACGAGAACACTTTTGAAGTCACAGTTGTATTTGATATTGTTGGTCAAGAACTACCGACTCAGAATATTTCTTTCCTTCTTGAGGTAACGAGATAAATGCCACTTACTAGATTTACAAATTTAGATTTTGATCAGATAAAGACTTCAATCAAGTCTTATCTGAGAGCTAATACTAATTTTACGGACTTTGATTTTGAGGGTTCAAACTTCTCTGTCCTGATTGATACGTTAGCATATAATACCTATATTACTGCATTCAACACAAATATGATTGTCAATGAATCTTTTATAGATTCAGCGACTTTGAGAGAGAACATTGTATCTCTTGCTAGAAACATTGGTTATGTTCCAAGATCAAGAAGATCTTCCGTAGCACAGGTTAGTTTTGATGTTGAGTTCACTGGCACAAGTCCCTCTGTAACCCTCAATAAGGGTCTTGTTTGTGTTGGTAATGCCGATAATACTTCTGTAGTCTTCTCCATCCCTGAGGACGTTACAACGGTCTCTCCGTTGATTTCTGAAGACACTAATGCTCATGGATTGAGGAAAGCAACGTATTCAAATCTTGATATCTATCAAGGAACCTTAATTACGAAAACTTTTTCTGTAACAGGTTCTACCGATCAAAGATTTGTATTAGATAACCCAGGAATTGATACTGAGTCAATTAGAGTAACAGTACAAGGACCATCAGATACTGTTGGTAGAGAATATAACTTAGTAGATAATATTATTAAAGTTTCTGGAACTTCAGAAATATTCTTGATTCAAGAGGTATCTGATGAAAGATATGAACTCTTGTTTGGTGACGGCATCTTTGGAAAGAAATTAGAAAATGATGCTGTGATTTCTGTTAGTTACATTATTTGTGATGGTACAGATGGAAATGGATCTGCCAACTTTAGTTTCGTTGGGTCACTGAAGAATAGTTCGGGAATTAATTTTGTTCAGACAAACACTGTTACCGTAACGACAAATCAATCAGCTATTGATGGTGCTAATGTTGAATCTGTAGAGTCTGTAAAATACTATGCTCCTAGATTATATTCTTCACAGTACAGAGCAGTTACAGCAAAAGATTACGAAGCTATAGTACAGCAAATCTATCCAGACACAGAATCTGTATCTGTCGTTGGTGGTGAAGAATTAGATCCACCAGAGTTTGGAACAGTTGTGCTGAGTATCAAACCAAGAAATGGTACATTCCTATCAGACTTCTCCAAAGCACAGATTCTCAGTGATTTAAAGCAATTTGCTGTTGCTGGTGTTAATCAAAGAATTGAAGATCTGAAACTCCTATTCATTGAATTACGATCAACAGTATTTTACAATGCTGCTCAAGTTCAAGATGCTAACCAATTGAAGTCTGATGTAACTTCAAGTCTTAACACATATTCCGATTCAGTAGAATTAAATGCTTTTGGGGGAAGATTTAAGTATAGTAAAGCTCTGAAGGTTATTGACCAAACCAACAGTGCCATTACATCGAACGTAACAAGAGTTATTATCAGAAGAAACTTAAGAGCTCTTTTAAATCAATTTACACAGTATGAATTGTGTTATGGAAATGAGTTTCATGTAGTGTCTGAGGGATATAACATTAAGAGCACTGGATTTACAATTTCTGGTTCTTCGGATGTTTTATACTTTACCGACGTTCCGAATCCAGGACTTAAGAACGGATCCATTGCTATTGTTAAAGAAGTCGATGGAAAACCAGTTCTGGTGGTTCCAGCTGCTGGAAGTGTTGATTATGTCAAAGGTGAGATTCTAGTCAATACCGTTAATATTACATCTACAGAAAAACCAGACGGTATTATCGAAATACAAGCCGTTCCTGAATCCAATGATGTCATTGGTCTAAAAGATCTCTATCTACAACTAGACATCTCCAATAGCACCATAAATATGGCAAGAGACACTATTGCATCTGGCGAACAAATTTCAGGTGTTGGTTTCCCTGTAGCATCCAGTTATACAAACGGTCAATTAAGTAGGAAATGATAAACACAGATTCCGTCTTTAACTCAAGAGTCAAAATTCAACAAATTGTTGATAGTCAGGTTCCTGAGTTTATCAAGGAAGAAAATCCTCTTACCATAGACTTTTTAAAGTCTTATTACACCTCACAGGAATTTCCTGGAGGTCCAGTTGATCTTGCCGAAAATTTAGATAGTTATATAAAATTAGATAGTTTAACCCCAGATATAATTTCTGGAATGTCTGCTATTACTGCTGGCATTTCAACAACTGACACTGAAATCTTTGTAACAAATACAAAAGGATTTCCTACTGAATATGGTCTTATTAGACTTGACAGTGAAGTTATTTCATACACTGGCGTAACAACAAATTCATTTACTGGTTGCTTACGTGGTTTTTCTGGTATCACATCATATCGTGATCCTAGTGATCCAAGTGAATTAGTTTTCTCTACCAGTGATGCTTCTGAGCACATTTCAGGAACTGCCGTTCAAAACTTAAGTGCTCTCTTCCTAAAAGAGTTTTACAAAAAACTCAAGGCATTATATGCTCCTGGTCTAGAAGACACCCCAGTAGCATCTGGTTTGGATGTCAATAACTTTATTAAAGAATCCAAGAGTTTATATCAAACAAAAGGAACAGAAGAATCTATCAAAATCTTGATGAAGGTTTTGTATGGAATAGATTCTAAAGTAATTGATCTAGAACAATTTTTATCAAAACCATCATTTGCCGAATATATTCGTAGAGAAATAATCGTAGCAAGACTGATTAGTGGTGATCCAAGACTGATCTCTGGCACATCTCTTTTCACTCAAAACCCTGCTCTAATTTCTGGAACAACGTTGTTCCAAGATGCTAATCCAAGTATTGGAGTTGGAGCTGCTTCTGGTCCAGTTTCTGAAATTGAAATTTTCTCTAGAGGGTCCTCTGAGAACATTGGTATACAGACTTACTATAAAATTTCCTTGTTTACTGGATTTGATGACTCTCCTTTGGTTGAAGGTAAATTTGTTATTCCTGGTAGTAGTTTTACAATTGGTGAAGTTGGAGTTGGTGGTTCTATTATAACTGTAGATTCAACTATTGGATTCCCCGAAGCTGGAACATTTAATGTTGGTGTTAATACTGTAACTTATACCGATAAAACTATTACTCAGTTCTTTGGATGTGAAGGTGTAATTGAAAACATCTCTCCCAGATCCGAAGTTATTCAAGATACTTTTGTATATGCTTACGAATCCAATGATCTTACAAAACCCGTCAGATTCTTTATCACAGGTGTTCTAAGTGAATTAGACACAGAAGATCAAAGTATTTTCTCTGCCGTTGAAGGTTCTAAGATTTCTGTAAAGAGTCTTGGTAAAGTAGTTTATGATAATCCAGAAGATACCTCATATTCTAAAGTATTTTTCAACTCTTGGATTTACAATAGTTCTGCAAGATATTTTGTATCTACATTCAGTGGATCTACATTCAATCTTGAATCACCTATTGCCAAATCAAGTCTAAAACTTTTTGATTTTGTAGATATTCTTGATAGAAACAGTCAAAATATTGTAGCATCTAATTTAGAAGTTGTTAATGTAAACCTTACAGATAATGCCATAACTTTAGGTGCTGGTGATTATTCTCAAATTAATCCACTTGGTACTTATGATGTAAGAAAAAGAATTAATACAGCAACAAGTAACGTAACTCCGATTGCTCTTGGCAATAACGTAGTTGCTTCCGATGTTCTCAATACTTATATTGAAAATGAAGAATTTGGATATTCTGCTTCAAACTCTCTACCAAATTATGCTATCTCTCCATCAATTACATCTGTAACTATTTCTGTAGCATCCACATCTTCTGGATCTATTCTGAACTTTGATTCAAATACATTATCGTATAATACACTTTCTTTCCAAGATGCTCTGCCATTCTTCACTGGTGATGAGGTTTACTATGAACCCGGTCCAGGAGTAAAACCAATTGTTGGATTGTCCACAGGTGTGTATTATGTTTCAAAAGAACCACCACCAAATAACAATAGATGTAAATTAGCTCTAAGTAGATCTTTCTTGGCAGCAGGATCTTTTGTAAGTTTTAATGAGGTTATAGATGGACCACATTATTTTACCTTAGCAGAACAAAGAGAAGGTAAGGTTCAACCACAAAAACTTCTTAAAAAATTCCCATTAAGTCAAAGATTGACTGATGGTGTTAAAGAAGAGACATTACCAGGATCAACTGGAATGTTGATTAATGGTGTAGAAATTGTTAACTATAAAGTTGATGATTCTGTTTTCTATGGACCATTAGATAGAACCGAAGTATTCAACGGTGGTTCTAATTATGATGCTGTTACTCCTCCAAATGTTGTTGTTGATAATCCATCAGTTTCTACAGGAACCACAGCAAGAATTCAGGCAGTTGTCGAAGGATCATTCACAGATATTTTAGTTGATCCAGTTAACTTTGATATTGAAGAAGTTTTAGCAATTAACATTACTGGTGGTAATGGTTCTGGAGCAAGAGCTTCTGCAACTTTAGCATCTGAATTCAGAGAAGCTTTCTTTGATGCTCAACCAATTACACAAAATGGTGGTGTTGACATCACTGCTAATACAATTACTTTTGATTCAATTCATCCATTTCAAACTGGTGATCCAATTGTTTACAGTGCTCAATTAGCACAACCTTTGGGTATTTCTTCAAATACATCTAATGATGAGATTCAAGGTTTAACATTACAAACGGGAAGTATATACTATGCTGGATTTATCAACAGTAGAACGATTCAACTTTATAACAATCAACTAGATGCTTTAACTGGTATTAATACTATTGGTATTACTACAGAAAATAATTCTGGAGTAATGAAGTTTAGAACTACAGAGAAGAAGCTA
>Ga0181568_10003006_pt1 | contig 15264 bp, 11 predicted proteins | sample 101ome_20_FD_133758 | JGI IMG/M metagenome (GOLD analysis project Ga0181568, IMG submission 133758) | Coastal salt marsh microbial communities from the Groves Creek Marsh, Skidaway Island, Georgia - 101404AT metaG (megahit assembly) | ecosystem: Environmental > Aquatic > Marine > Intertidal... | reverse complement strand
TATAACTTTTTCAGTTTATGTGAATCTACATGAAGTCTTCTAAGTAACGAAGAAATCTTTCTTCCTTTTGAATCACAAACCCAACAGTGCCATTGTTGAGTTTGTAAGTTTACTTGTAACTTCTTTTTGTGGTGATGACAAAACGGACAATGGTGTGCTTGTTCATCTCCTTTCATAGAAGTTCCATAACCTAATACTTCATTAAGTATATTTACTACTTGTTGCTTATCGTGGTGTGAAAGCATAGATTTTTTTTAATTGATACAAATATACGAAAAATAATTTAATTATCCAAATATTGTAGTTAAATTATTTTATTAGTTCCAATATCTCGCTCTCTTATATAAAATAAAGCAATATATCTAACTCCATTAGTTATTGGTTTAACTTCATGCCACTCTGTTGATTTATAGTGATAAACATCTCCCACTTTTGATTCAAATATTTTATCTTTTAAATAGAATTCACCACCACTAAATTCATCATTTAATCTAACATTTATATTATATAAAAAATCTTTATTAAAATCCGTTCCAGAATTTCTATCATAATGCCTTCCCATGTAATCATTTACTTTATATTTTATAACACCCATATTAATATTTAATACATTTAATTTTAAATATTTTGAACAATAATCTGTTATTATATCAGATATGTATTTATCTGAATTGAATGTAACAATATTATATGAAAAATTATTAGAAATATTATGAGACCAATTATCTAGTTCCTCGGCCTTTTTTATTATATCTTTACATTGATTTTCCGTAAATAGTCGATTTGTCATATTAGTCCAATTTTTCTCTTTATATAAGACTCTTTTATATAGAACAACATACTATATCGAATACCCGATGTTATGGGAGTTACTTCGTGGAATTCATCAGAACGATAGTGATATACAGTTCCGATATCTTGTATATAAGGATTTCCTTTTAATAAAAACAATCCCCCCTCATAATCATCGTTTAATATCATATTAACATTATATAACATATTTGTATGATACTTGTTATGTGATTCAATATCAACAAACCTATCGACATGTCTTTTTATATAATCGCCAGTTTCATATTTCATTACAGAAGCATCAAACTCGATTAATTCGATATTAAGGTGATTTTTACAATATTGATATATTTTATTCTTGTCAGAATCTGATAAAGGATATTTGGATATTTTATAATGGTAAATATTACTATATAAATCTGTCCAATTATTTTCTTGTTCGGATTTATTTATAATATCCAAACACTCCTTCTTACTAAATAAATTATTTTCCATTATAGTTTATCTACAAGGTAAATATACAAAATATTTTTAATTATTCCAAATCTTTTCGAAAGAATTTGCCGAGAAGATTATCGTTTAAGGAAAGTTCATCACCAAGAACATCGTGTGCAAATTGTTCTTGTAATTCGTAATAAGTTAGTGATTTTTTGTTGGAACAAAAACGAAGTATTTCTAAATCACATTTAGACCTACCCTCTTCAGTTTCAAACCAAGATTTTACTTTATCATTTGAAGAACGATAATCCTTCCAATCCGATTCTTTAGTAACCATCTCGTATTTTTTTACTCTTTTATCTTCAAGAGCTGCAATTTCTTTTTTACCGAAATTTCTTTTACGAACCGAAACCACTTGTTTTTTACCAATGTAATATTCACCAGTTTCAGTATTTGTTATTTTGTAAATAAACCCAAATACATTTTCGGGCATATCTCCAAGTTCTGTTATGTAATCTCCTTTATATCTCCAACTCATAGTCAAATTGTTTAAAATCATCTTTATACCTTTCTCGAACCCAATCTTTCATCCATTCTTCTTCGTAGAGATGTTTGTAGTATTGTTGTTGATTTAGATTCGGATGTTTATCATATATTGGATTACGATTAAGATGTGGTATCTTAATATTATTTAGATTTATTTCTTTTAATATAAAATTTAAATCATTTTCAAAATTTTCATATTTTCCAATAAATGATATTTTATTTTTTTCTGTTTTACCAGAGTTTATATAAAAAGTTTGTGGAAGTAACCAAAGGTCATTTGGATTTGTGTTTTTCAAGAAATCACCAAATGAAAAATTATGTTTTTTCTTTCTTAATGAATGTTGATAGGCAGATTGAACTCGTGTAAATGGATTTCTTACAAAGCAAAAAATAAAAGATAATTCTAAATCAGTTAATAATCTAATGGAATCATGACCCGTTATCGTTTCAGTTCCATTTACACTTTCCAAAATACTAGATACACTAGTTCCTCCTGTTTTTGGTATATGGATAAACGCCCATTTATTTATACGATTAACTAATAAAGCCAAATGAAAGATTTTATCGTTCTACTGAATCAGAGTACTTTTTCTCTGATAAGTTTCCACCTCTTGCTTGTGCAAGTGCTTTATCATCTTTGTGAAGCTTGTTTCCACTATCATCCGCAGATAAAGGTGTTTTATCCTTCGACTTATCTGCTAATTTAGCGAATTCTGAACTTTGGTATTTTTCTAAAATTTTAGACATAATTTTCTCCTTTATATACTATAAATATAATTAAGTATCAAAACGAACAATAAAGTTCATATCATGGTCTGGTAAATTCTTAATTGGATGTGGTAGTTTTGCAACCGCAACCATTTCATTTTGGTCATTATATAAACCAATTGTCGTAATATATGGTGCAAGATAAGAACCAGTTGGGTCTGTTGATGAGTATTCGAAGTAATCATTCCACGAACCAGTAGTTGAACCATAAGAACCACTATACGATTGTCTTTGTGAAATATCTAAAACTTCCTTTATTTTTTTAGTTCCACCTGGAAAAGAGTTTTTTAATTCAGTAGTTGTAAAATCATATGAATTAGATAAAGTTACAGTTACAGCAGATGGATTCTGTGAATAATTAAATTCACCTGCTCGAGCAGATACGAGAACTTCCGTTTCATAAATAGTTTTAGTACTTCTATAATTTATTGTATATGAAGGGCCTACTTCGGAGGTAAAAACAATTAAACCATCATCGTAAAATATATTACCAAATCTCAATTCATCGATTTCAAGTCCTGGATAGTTTAAAACTTCTGATACTGTTAATAAACGTGTATTTAAATCAATACTAACAACTTGAAAGGTATCAGTAGATGAGCCAAAGGTTGCTGTCATATTACCACTTTGTACATCAAATGATATAATTGTACCTGTAAAAGTTTCATTATCCGCATCAATAATTACAATTTCTTCTTCTTCAAAATCCAAAGAAGATAGGATATATTGAGGTATGTTTGAGTTTATGTTTCCACTACCGTCATCCGAGTATGTAACATCTCCCGATTCAACTATTAAAGAATTGGGTTTAATTTCTTCACCATAATAAGACTGTGGTATCGCTATTACATAGATTTCATCCGAAATACTACGTTCGCTTGAAAATGTATAAGAATCGGAATATCTACCAAAAGAGTTAAAAACATCAAAAGATTCTGTATTGTAATATTTTGATTTTATAGAACGATATAATGAGTGTGTTATATATCCACTTTGACTAACAAATACTTCATCATCAAAATATCCAGATTGTTCGGATGCGGATACAATCTGAAAAGTATCTTCAGTAAACTCCCATTGTTTGTAAACCTTGAAAGCTCTTTTAGATATACTTGATTTTGGTATTGACTTTAACATAATATAATTCCTCTATATAAATATACGGAAACAAAAAACCCCACCGAAGTGGGGTTGGTTTAGAGGTTTATCGTTTTAGAAATCTAGTTTAACTTTTATAAGTACTTCTTTATCAAATGATTTAGCAATTGGTTGTGAAGTTTTAGCTACCGCTAACATTTCGTTAGCATCTGAATATAAACCGATAGTTGTAATAAAAGTTTTAGGGTTGGTTTCAAAAGTAGATTCCGAGAATGTTCCATCAGAACCTGTTACATATGTTGGGTTGTTTGAATAGTTAAATTCTCTATTTGTTGCTCTTACGAAGTAGTGAGAAGTAGAAACATTTTCAGTTCTACGAGCCTCGAAGTCTCCACCACCCTCAATTGCATGATGCATTAGGAATTGGTTTTGGGCCTCTGCGGATGTTGTTAAACTTACCGATGCACCATTAGAACCATCTTTATCAATTGATGTTCCAATTGTATCATGTACTGCAGATGGATTAAGAACGATTAATCCTAAATCTGGATAAAATAATCCATACCCTTCTCCATTTGATGCATAGTTTGTAGAAATGGTTGCCTCTGCTTGTGAACCAAGATTTAATGAACCACTTACTACATTAAATACTCTACCAGCCTTACCAACTGTATCAGAGAATTTTTTACCAGAGTCATCAATCAAAGTAAATATACCATTAGAACCACTTACTTTCATAGACCAGTTACCAGCATCCATTTTCTCTTTGTATCTGGCACGAGATACATTGATTACATAGATATCATCTGAATCATGAGTTCCTGCAGTTGAAGATGAAACGAATGTAAATAATTCATCATCTTGTTCTAAAAGAATTTGTTTATACTGAGCATAAGTTGCTTTAGTTGCCAATTTAGAATTATCATTATTTGAAAGTGATATAGAACCACTACCATACTTATGACCATAAGCAACCGCATATTGAACAGCAGCCGAAGTATCAGTCGCAGGGTCTGCATTATAAACATTTAAATAATAGTTGGCAGAATCGGCAGCTGCTTGAGTAGATGATGTGTAGTATGAAGTTAAAGAACCAGTATCCCCACTCCACAATCCAGTCGTTACTACTTCCACTTTTCCAGCAATTTGGTCAAACTCTGTAAATCTTTTATAGATACCAGTTTGAACAACTCCTGCAGTTGATGCCAATTTATCACCACCAACTAAATATTGATTTACGATTGAAGCAATCTGTTCTGATGTTAAGTTTCCTTGTTGAGTTGACAAATAGTTTGCCAATTCAGCTGATAAGTTTACACCCGCTTGTCCTGTAATTTGTGCCATTTTATTTTATCTCTCTTTTATTAGGTTGGTTGAACATAAGTTACAGTAACAGGTATTGACTGTGAACCACCAGTCTCATTACCATATACAGTAATAGTTGTTCTAATAGTTGATGTAATATTTGGATTTGGAATAAATTGGAATGTTAATCCAGTCTCAACTGCTGCAGTTGCTGTAATTTCATCTCCCAAGAATGTTGGAACTGAACCAGCTCCTTGAGAAAGACCTGTACCAACAATTGAACCTGCATTCTTATTAGAAAGAACTAAAGTATATCCCGCTTGTGTATTACCACTTGGAGATGTTGTTGGTGAAAGATTAACTAGACCTGAACTTTGATTAACAGAAATAGATGGAACACCAAATTCCACTTTAGGAATTTTAGTAGTACCCTTTGGTAAAGTTACTAATTTGTATTTTAGTACTTGTGTTTCATCTGGTGAAGCTTCTGTGATTGGAATTGCACGAATTGCAGAATCATAGTAAGCAGACCCCTTTGGATGAGCAGGTTCGTAAAGGGTATAGTCTACCTCATCATCACCAAGTGCAAACTTGGTAATTCTCAATCCTTCACCTGCTGCAAGTTTTTCTCTACCCTTTTTGGTTAGAATTGCATCAACTGTAATTTCAGTATTATTTAAATAAGCCATAATTTATTCCTCTATGTTATTCAATATATAAATATAAAGATTCTAATTTTTAATTATTTGTTTTATTATTCAACCTCAAGAATTGGTTCTCCACTACCCCTACCAGTATCAGAAACTTTAAGAGTATTAGGATTGGTTGTAAATGTAATAACAGGAGAACTACCATCTGGTGTAGTTGCTGCTGTTTGTTTTGACCCATTAAAATATGAATTTTTAAGACCTGTTGTTAAATCACCAACATATCTATAATGTGAATCAAAATATCCATCTAATGGTTCTGCAGTTATATCTGAACTACCAGTCCACCATTCAGAACCAGAAAAAGATTGTACATTTAATTTTTTTCTATATTTAACAACTTCTTCTAATCTAGGTACTGATAAGTAACTACCATCTAATGAAGAACTATTTGTAGGTACTAATTCTGTATATCTTTCTGTTAATAAATAAACCTTAACTCTATCCTTTACAAACTCATTATTTACTAAACGAGTTCTAATAGAATGAGAACCACTACCATATAATCCAAATGCACCAACAGTTAAAGATTCACCATCAACCCCAATCGCCTCATAATTTTGAGTAGAATCATATTGAGATACAATAGAAGCAGTAATTTCAGCATCAATTATAATTTCAATACCACCCATAGTAGAACCACTATTGACAGTTATAGAACCAGTTATGGCATTTGAATCTTGGGTTAATATTGTTCCAGTAAAATTATCAATAGTACCAGATACGATTGTTAAATCGGTTGTATCAATACTAGTTGAGTAATCCATTCTGATACCTGATAAATCTGTATCAGCATTTGCATCCAAAATACTTTCAATACCAACATTTGAAGATGAAATATAAATATCATCTTGAGTATCTATTGCAACTTCATGGTAATTCTCATCGGCACTTGGTCTTTTCCACTCTGTTTTACTTCTTTCTAAAATATGAGGTTCTATTAGTAATCCTTTTGATACCTTTGCTCTTGCAGGTACAAGTGATTCTAAAACATCAAATAAAGATTTATCGATATAACGAACTAACTGAATATATTCTTGGAAATTTAGAGTATATCTATCGAAATAATAATTTCGTAAATCCCTTAAACTTCTATACTCGTTTGAATATTCATCGTTAGGGTCACCAATATAATTATCAATATTAAACGAACCAAGAGAACGAAGAATATCCATGTTGATTTCTTTAATAGGTGAGAAGAACAATCCTAACCTATTTGAATCAATTGGTGCCTGGTCGTACATCTTACGAGTTGCACGAGTTTTGTAATTAAGATTTGAAATTAAAGTTTGGTCTTCAAATCTAATTTTATTACCAACATTAAATCCACTTGAAGGAACTTCAGCAGTTACTGTTCTATCATATGGAGTGTATTGATATGGATATGAAGTTATATTTTCAAAGTTTGATGCAGTTGAGAATGTTGCATAATCATCAATAAGAGCAACATTCTTAATATAAACATCTCCACTTGTACTTCTATTTTTTGGATACTCAAAGTCGTTTCTGAATAAAAGGTCTTCGGTAGATGATGAAATATGATTACCATTAATTGCATCAGGCAATAAAGTATGATTATCTAATATCGATTCATCTAATGGGTCTTTCCATAAACGGAATTCATCAATTGAACCTATTAATGTTGAACCACCAATTGTAATTTCACTACCACTTTCCCATGCAAGAGAAGCGGAAGTTAAAGTTGCTGAAGCTTCATTTCTAATTCTTTCTTGGAATGCTTCTTTAACATATAATGTAAATGAATCATCGGTAGAACCAGTTGTTCTATTGATAAAGATTGATTTATATTCATCATTAAAGAATGGTATAGCATCAGTTGATGCAGAATCACTACCAACTGTTAATTGAACTTTGGCAAGTGAACCTGTATCTTTAAGAATATCAAGAGACCAAGAATCACCACTAATAACTTTTTGGTCTTGTCTTGTAGAAGTTTGAACTCTAATTTCTACAGCATTTGGATATTCGGTATTGTATTGTTTCCAAGGAACTAAAATAGAAGCAGAACCACTAATATCAATAGCAGCAGTTCTATCTTCAAATGAGAATTTAGTAGTTGCATCTGTTGATGATGGGTCTTTAGGACCACCAAACTCCATTACTGTTAATAATGAAGCAGGAACACCATAACAACTCAATGCAGCATGAACCGCTCGTTTTGTACCTTTATGTTTGTAGAGATATGGTAAGTTATTTAGAATTCTTCTCCAAACTTCATTTTGTCTATCTTCACCTGACATAGATGATACAGATGAGCCATCTTTGTTTTTACCAAAAGCATATTCCCAAAGAACTTGAGATTTCACTCCACTCGAAGTATCCCAACCAAGAGATTCTAACATATGAGAAATCAAATCATTCTTAATACCATCTTGTAATTTGTGTTCTAATTTTCTAGATTTTGCCAATCCTTTGGTATAAAAGTATAAAATATCAAAATGCTGACCTACCATATCAAAGAAAAGAATGAAATCAGAATTATTAGAATCATCTTTAATATGTTGTGGTAAGTTATATGATAATCTAGATGAATTATTAAAATCGTAAGATATAGCCGAATTGGAAATAGCATAGTACCAATCTAAAGCCACATCGTTACTTGATGAATACATAGTAGAACCACTATATGGATATGTTAATGAATCCGAATCATTTGTAGTATAAGAAGATGATGTATATAAAAATTTCTCAAACGAATCAAATTCTTTTTTGACACTATTAATTTTAGTTTGAGTTCTATTTATTTCATTTTGAATAGAAACCGAACCAGAGCCTGCACTTGATTGTAATGATGATATTTTATTTTCATAAGTTTCAATCAATCGTACTTTATAAAAGAAGTTAGCTACTCTTTCTTCGGCCGATGAGTATTTTACAAAATTTTCCCACCACCAAGTAGTCTCTCCACTTTCTGAAATTATAGAACCACCTCCATCAAATTCAATCAAACCAGTTGATGCCGATACAAACTGTATATCTAGATTATCTAGAGATAGATTCGATGAAGAAATAAATTGATTTACAACTTCAGTAGATGATACAGAGCCACTTGCAACTAAATCATCGTAAATCTGATATCCAATGTCATCTCCGAAATCTAAATCAAAATTTGGTGTTAATCTTACACAAGATTTGGTTGTATCTTCAATTATAGTAATTTCATCAATTATAGGAATTGATTTAATTTTAGACATCCAAACCTTTTCATTGGTATCAATATTTCTTGGAAGAGGTTCGTATAATTTTAATACTAAACTTCTTTCCTCATTAATAATTTCTTCTCTACCATTTTCAGGATTTATAGCCTTTTCTGATAAAGTTTCTTTATCAATACCAAGTGTACCAACGAGCTTATTATCTCCTTCACCAACATGCAAGACGTGTGTTAGTAATGGAGAAATTAAATCTTGAAATCCATCTTCATTAAAATCGTTTTCAAATGCAGATTTAATATCATTTACTACATTTCCTCTACGAAGTTTTAAATCACCTTTATCAAATGTAATATGAATTTGTTCTGTTTTACCAGGAGTTAGTTCATCTCCTTCCGAATTATATGGAATAAATAAAAGTGAGAAGTTGGTTATATCTCTTGTTTCAACTATATCAGTACCTGCTTTTTTAAGAACAGATTCTACATTAAAAATAGTCTTACCACTACCTGCAAACTTTCCTATAAAGTTTTGTTGAGATACTTTTCCTGCATATACATGAATGTAGTTAGTATTTATAGAACCCCAAGATACTTCGAAATTAACATCGTATTCTTTAAAATCTGCACCTTTAACTAATGATGGGTAATTGATGGTTCTAATATCAGGACCAGGTAACCATGATTTGGCTTCAACTATAATAGTTACTTTTTGAATTTCACTACTACCGTTTATGTCAGATACCGCCTGTAAATATGCAGTATAAGTTCCAACTCCATTTGTAAAATCATCTTTAGTTAGAGAAACCGTACCTAAAGTAGAATTTAATCTTCTTTTATTCTTACCGATTGAAAGTTCTACATAATCTGCGTTTTTTGCAGAATAACTTATAGAACCCAATCTACTTTCTTCTTTACTATTAAGATTTACCTTTAATTGTCCTGGTTTTACCTGTAAAGTAGGTTTATCACCACTTGGAGGGTTTATAGGATTCTTTGTAGCCTCAACAATAATATTATTATTACCAGGATAAAGTTGAAATCTAGAATCTATGCTCTTTTTAGTTTGAGTAATATTAGATTCTGAATTTTCAAATCGATATGTTACATTATGACTTGTAGATGATATACCGTTACCAATAAAATTAATATATGGAGCATCACTTATATCACCAAAGTTTAATTGTAGAGGTTGGCCATTTTTTATAGTACCACCCCTACCACTTGGAGTACGATATGCAATAATATCATCAGATGCAAGTTGTCCAATAACACGAACGGTGTATTCTAACTGCGGTGGTGGATTTGAAATTTCAGAAGAGTTAAAATTTAATTCAATTCTAATATTAGTGGCCTTCTTAATCAATTCTTCAGGACTAACATCAGTTACACCTGATATTGTTTGAGGTATGAAATTCTCACCGTTCCATGATTCAACATAGAATTCATAGTAAGTATATCGTAAGATATTTGAGAAATCTCCGTTTGGTAATTTCTTACCAACAGGAACATCATAAGATTTTTCTTTAGTATAGATTCTAAATCTACCTTTAACATTAAAACCACTATAATCACCCGTAAATACAAGTGGAGTAAGAAGTTCTTTTTCTGTATAATCAAAGAAAGTTGGGGTTACTTTTTGACTAGAACCCCCATTAACCAATACTTGAGGTGCAATATTTCCACCCTTTGAAGTTATCGAAACTCGTACTTTTCTACTTATTTCTTTATAAGAGTAGGTTGGGGTTGGGTAGATACAAAGTGATTCATCATGTTTAGTTACTGTGCCAGTTGTATCACGGTTTGTTGCACCCTCACTTAAACAACCAACCTTTTCTTCTTTTTCAAAGATACAAACACCTTCTTCTAAATAATTCGTTGCTCGTGGGTCTTGACATCTTGGTTTAGCATATCTACAAAGTTCTTGTAAACCAAAGTTAATAGCATCTGGGTCATCACATCGTGGAATAGGCTGTCCTCCCCCGCCTCCTCCAGGAGAACTAGGGTCGTTTTTAAAGTCTTCATTACCATTAAATCCCCCAGGCCCATAATACGGACTGAATAGAGAACTTGTATCAAACAAATTTCCACCGTCAAATATACTATCAAATTGTTCGTTAAATGGCATTTTATATCCTATCCTATCCTATATAAATATCTTTATTTATAATTCCTTTTATCTACTGGCTTATCTACATAAGAACCGCCTGTTCCTCCACCGACAGTTCCACCTCGTGGGTCGTTTCTTCCATCAGAAGTTCCACCTGAATTTTCATCTCCTAAAGGCCCTGCATCTTTATCATTACCAGTTCCTCCGCCACCACCAGAGCCACCATCACTTCCATCAGGATATCTACAAGTACTATTTGCAGGTACATTATATATTGGACTGTAATTTATAGCATTTGGGTCCATACAACCACGATACTGACAAGAACCATCGTTTTTAGTAGCATCTGGATTGTAGTTATTAGCATCTCTATCGGTACAACCATAGATATCAGTTGGAGGAGGTGGAGTTCCACAATTACCTAAAAGAGTAATCTTAACATTATCAACTCTAGAAACCGAACCTTCTTGTGCACAGATAGATATACTTTCATATGGTCCTAAATTATAAACTTGGTCTGCTCCACTTGCATCTTTATAAGATATCATAACATCTATACCTCGTTCATCTGGTCCATAGTTATCATAACCATTTTGTCCATATTGCTTTGGACTATTATTATTTCTATGAGTTTGGTTTTCTATCCAATATTCTTTTGTAATAATTGCAGGTTCTTTTGTTTTAGGATATTCTCTAATATCTCCTTTACGAACAAGTGAATTTTCATCATAAGTAATAGTAAATGAATCATATTCTTTATATTCAACACCACCTGCAAATTCTCCCTTATCCTTCCATTTAACTCGTGCGATTTCTGACCAAACATACCAAGTTTTAGTTACTTGTTTATATGTTGGTTTAGTCTCTTCTTCACCACCACCGACATTTCCACCACCTGAATCATCAACTTCTTCGTAAGTACAACTACCATCATCATCGGTTGCAAATTGGTTATAATTTTCAGCTTCTATATCAGTACAACCCCAAATAATTTCATCGATATCATCTTCTCTTTCATATGTACAACTACCATCATCTACTACTGCAGATGGGTTGTAGTTTGAAGCTTCCGGGTCGGTACACCCTCTAGTTTTAGCACCAACCTCATCCAATTCATCCGATTCATAGTAATCATTTGACCTAACTGTTTTTAAGATTTGGTCAAGTTTATCAAAGGTATCTTGTTGTTCTGGTGTAAGTAAATTCTTTTCTTGAATAGTTCTTTTTGGTAAATAATAATCAATAATTTCAAATAAAGAATTTGATATTGCATTTTTTATTTGTGGTATTGATAATTCTATCAAATCTTGTGAAGGCCTTGGTTTTCCATAGTTTATATCAGTTATAGAATAAACTCTACCGTTAACAAAATGTCCCGCAGATTCTATTAACTTATCTTTTATTTTAGTAAATAAAATTTCTAAAGATTCTACCTTAAACTCTTTCTTTATAAGAGTTGCATATTTTTGACCACTTGTATATTTTCCTTTTATTCTTAAAAAGTTTTCAAAGATTCTTGATACATTTATATTTTCAACATAAATTTTTGCAAAATAAATAGTATCATCTCTAAAATGAGCATCATCTTTTGTTAGAACTTCATATCTTTTTAATAAGTCTTCATTTGGACTATCTGTGTTTTTGATAGGTAGTAAACGAATCTCGGTTCTTGATGGTGATATTTCATGAATCCATAATTTATCATCATCAAAAATTTCTTTACCAATTCTTCTATTTAAGAGAGTAATTTGAGTTTTAAAAATACCATTGTTATATCCAGCATCTCTAATAAGTTGTTCTAAATCAAATATGGCTTCCGGTGAATCATTTGTTTTTTTAGTAAATTGATTATTTGTTGTAAGAAAGTATTTTTTGGATTCTTCATCATTAATATTAATATAACGAACCAACTCACCCCGTTCTCCTTGAGGTAACTGATTATCATTTGAATCATATAAGATAAATTCGATAGTATCCTCGTATCCAAGACCAAAGTAGGATTTTCCAATCTCTTTTTCAAAGATTTTTCTATCCTCTTGTTCTACAAGATATCCCCTTCTATCTTCAATATTTTTAAAATTTTCTATTGCCATTTTATCCTATACTTTCTTGAAACTTTTTGTAGTTGTATAAGTCCAATAATCGTTGTCCATTATTTAAATCAAATACTAAATAAGATACATACTTACCAACAAAGTTAGTAAATTTACCTCTCCAATTTTGTTTTTTAATAATACCCATCTCATATCCCATAAACTCTGTCCATGGTTTAAACAACCAATATGCAAATTTAGAGTATTGTTTGTTTTCTCTCATAAACTTAACAACATATCTTGCCCACATCTGATATCCAATTACCAAACGAGGGTCTTTCTCGAACATCATATCGCCATATCTTTCATCAGCATCCCATAATAGTTGTGGTAAATAACCTTGTCTATAAAGTTCGTTACAAATAATCTTTTTACCCTTATCATCACTTTCCTTTTGAGCTCTATCTCTTTGTCTTTGAACAGCTTCAAGCTGTGCTTGAAATTGAGTTTGTGCAAGTTCCAATGCCTGTTGTTGAGCGGCTAGTTGAGTTTGGAAATTTTCTTGTGTTGTTTCAAGTGTTACGGCTGCCTGATTTAGTTGTCCAGCAAATATCTCAGCCTGAACTTTTATTTGGTCTTGTAAAGTTTGATTTTGATTATTCAATGAATCTATGATACCATCTTGAGTTGCAAGTTGTGCCTCTAAATTTCTTGTCTGTGATTCGAGTTGTTGTCTAATCGAAGCGGCTTCGGCTTGCCATTTTGCAACTTCAGCTTGAAGTGTAAATATATCTGTTGTTTTTACTTGAATATCACCTAGTTGATTTGATATTGTTTCAGTATTTCTACCTATCTGAATATTTAACTCTTGTATCTGACCGTTTAGGGATTCTACTTCAGATAATAAAGATTGTGATTGAGATTCGAATCTAGATGCTCTTGATGTTTGTTCTGAAAGCTGTCTTCTAACATCTTTTAATTTATCAGTTACATCTTTATATTGATTTTTTAAATCATCTAATTTCTTCTTCGGAACAAACTCACCACGAGGTGGTTTCTTTTCCTTTATTAATTCATCAACCTTAACATCAACTGCCTTTTTAAGTTCTTCTTCATTATATCTTGGAACTTCTATATGAGTTGATGTTTCTCCACTAAATGATTCTTGATTTGGATTTGGTAATACAGCTAGACTCGCCAAGTCTTCTTTGGTTCTTGGATTAACTTGTTTACCTTTAATTGGTTGTTCTCCAAATGGTTTTAAATTATTTGATAGTGTATCTGGTTTTACTTCTTTGTTATTTATCTTGCGTACAGTTATTCTACCAGATTCATCTCTGGTAATACTTTTAGAACCAACTTTGGTAAGTTCATCTATTCTAAATCTATCCTGTAAGCTCATTATTTTTCTATCGTAAAAGTTAAATCCTTATCTTCAAAATATTCGATTACACCATCTCTATCTACTTTGATTTCAATGTAGTAATCTCTACTATATTCCCAATTGGTTAAATTAAGTTTAAAGTAGTTTCCATTTGAATCACAAGATACTTTTGTATAATCTGAAAAAGGGATTATAACTTCATCAGTTACAACATCTTTTACTTGATAATAAGTAGATGAGGGTAAATATTTTACATCTGTGTAAGAGTATTGATTGGTGTATGTTTTGAGAGGATATTTCTCTCTACCGAAAACTCTGATTTCAGGTTTACTTCCACGTTTGTATCTGGTCTTTAATCTTTTGAATGTTACATGAATATCATCAGCGGTAAGTTCTGTTAAAGAGCCAACAGAGAACGAAGAATCATCCCAACCAATTCTTAATTTGGGTTGGTATATTGTATTTGTTTCTTTTGAAAAGAATTTTAATTGGCCATAATCATTAGTATCGTTTTCCAATGAAGATGTATATTTTAAAATAAATCCTTCGTTTGGAAGTGAACCACTAATCCATTCATCAAGTGTTACTTTAACATCCATTTCAATATCAGATGTTTGATATGAAAACGATTGGGTTGAGAATGAACCTGTAAACCAAGTTCCACCCTTACCATTAAATGAACCAGTTGTATCCGCAGAATGCTCTTCAAGTGATAACCAATCTTGTCCTGTTCTTACAGAGTTCCAAGAAACACCATCAGTTGTAATATCATCGAAACGAGTACCAATACCCATTTCCCACGATTGAGTTACTGCATATGCATAAATTGTATAATCGATTGGAATCTCAGAAGATTCACATTCTCTTAAAATCATTTCAGCAGAACTCATAGTGATATCACCACTTGCAAT
>Ga0181568_10002995_pt1 | contig 15289 bp, 11 predicted proteins | sample 101ome_20_FD_133758 | JGI IMG/M metagenome (GOLD analysis project Ga0181568, IMG submission 133758) | Coastal salt marsh microbial communities from the Groves Creek Marsh, Skidaway Island, Georgia - 101404AT metaG (megahit assembly) | ecosystem: Environmental > Aquatic > Marine > Intertidal... | reverse complement strand
TGCATCTGAAAGATTCCAAGCGAGGTACTTGGAGAGCTTAAGGAAGAAATTTCATTAAATAATGCCGGAGAAGTTTCAATTAATTGATCTTTGAATAGATTATAATTTTTGAAGGCTTTTATGTTGGTTGAGAAAATAGTTTTTACCTTTAGATTGGCTTTTAAGATTTCATGTATAATCTTATCGCCTTCGGCTATAAAAAGACCGTGTTTTGCACGTTGCTTTTTAGACTTTAAGTTTTGAATTAGTTTAAGATGACCTTTACTAAGCATATTTGTATTACGTTGATATTATTGCATTGTATTGCGTGTGTTTCTCCAAAGTCGGTTATCGAAGGTAAATATCTCCTCAAGAAAAATAAAATAAAAGGTGTAAATACGCATTTAACTTCGGAATTAGAAGAATATTTGAAACAAGCACCTAATTCCAGATTTATGGGAACATTTCCAATTAATTTATGGACTTATAAATTATTAGGCGGTGGAAAAGAAAATCAATGGAAACCTTTAAAGAAATTAGGAGAGCCTCCCGTGTATTTTGATCAATTAAAAGCCAAACAAAGCGCCTTTAAAATGCAACAGTTTTTGTTTTCTAGAGGATATTTCAATAATAAGGTTAAAATAGATACTCGTTACCGAAAGAAATCTGTGAAGGTTAATTACATCGTTCAAGAGGGAGTTCCATACAGTTATAATGTTATAAAATCTCAAGTAAGTGATGAAGGTTTGAAAAAGCAGTTTCCTAGTATTGCAAGAAATAGTTTAATTCAACCAGGTGTTATTTTTAATCAGTCTATATTAGATCAAGAGCGCCAAAGAATAACAAGAGCTTATCAGGATTCTGGTTACTTCTTTTTTGATGAGAATGCTATTGTTTTTGATATAGATAGTACTGTTGGTAATAAAAAAATTGACATCACCATAAGCGTACTTAATCATAAAAGCCAAAATTTCAACAACAAGTATATGATTGAAAATGTATTTGTTTATGGAGATTATGATATGCTTTTAGATAGCCAAATAAAAGACACCATTATAGTAGATGATATTTATGTTATTTCAGATCAATTAGATAGATATGTGTGGTCTAATATTTTGAATAAAATCCTACTTAGACCGGGTTTAAAATCATCATTTGCCAAAAAGTTTGAGCTGACTTATGAACACTTACTAGGTCTTTCTCTATTTAATTATGTTGACATCAAATTTGACCGTCAGCAACAGAATGATTCTTTAATAAATTGTCATATATATCTAAAGTCTAGCAGGAAAATGGAATTGAATGCAGCCATTGAAGGAAATACTGGTACTGGAAATGCATTGCAAAATAGTAATACTTTAGGACTGGCCACTCGATTAACTTTTAGAAATAAGAATATATTTAAGCGAGGGCAGATTTTACAAATGAGTATAAGCGGTGAGTTGGAAACACAGCTTAATCCAATTGATAGACAAAATCAAAAATTTAACACCTTAAATTTAAGTATAGCAACAGGTGTTGAGTTTCCAAATTTTCTTTTTATTCCTAAAAAGTATTTTAGGGATTATAGATATTATAGATCGAAAATCAATGCAGCTTATGATATTGAAGATCGTTTTGAATATTTAAAATTAGAGTCTGTTAATTTTGGTTTAGAGTATGATTGGTTCAAGCGTAAAAAGTTAAAACATTTTTTTTCACCTCTAAATCTTAATTATCTAACTTCTAATTTAGGAGCTCAGATTCAACCTTTTATAGACAAAAATATCCAACTTAAAAATGCATTGGAGAATCAATGGATTTTAGGTTCTGATTATCATATAGCTTATTCCTCACAACAATCAAAAAGCGATAAAGGCTTTTGGCTAATTAATAGTGGTGTTGATGTGGCTGGAAATTCTATGTATTTGGTTAATTATTTGTCTGGTGGTCAAATTTTAGATTTTCTTGGTGCTAGTTCATTTTCTCAATATGTTAAGTTAGATGCAGACTTGCGTAATTATATTAGTTTGGGACAAAGTACTAGTATTAATTTTAGAATAACAGGAGGGATCGCCAAAGCTTTTGGAAATTCTAATGTGATGCCCTATATAAAGCAGTTTTATATTGGCGGTGCAAACAGTATAAGAGCTTGGCGACTTAGAACATTAGGACCTGGTTCTTACAGTGATTCGACTCTATATTTGGATGACGGTAGTATTGCTGTTATTCTTGATCAAACTGGTGAAATGAAAATAGAATCTAATACAGAGCTTAGGTTTCCTATATCAAAATCTATTAAAGGAGCATTATTTTTGGATGTGGGTAATATATGGAATTTAAGAGTAGATAGATATAGACCTGGAGCAAGGTTTTCAATGCAAACGCTTTATAATGATTTAGCTATTGGTTCAGGTTTTGGTTTAAGGTGGGATTTCTCCTTTTTTATTGTTCGATTAGATTGGGGTGTAAAACTTAAAGATCCCCGATTTGTACTGGATCAACAATGGGTTTTATTAAATGATAAGACTTGGAGGAAAGCCAATGAAAATTATGAATTTAGTATTTTAAATTTGGCGATTGGTTATCCATTTTAATTAGCTAGCCAGGCCTTGTATTCTTTGGTTTGAATAAAATACTGATTAGTTTGAAGTTTATGATCAATTACCCAATTATGTATTTTAAATTCTTTTTTCAACTCTTCAAGTAAGGATATACACAAATCGAAATTATTTTTTAGAGTTAGCTGTTCTATTCGAAGGAAATACCATTTAATCTCTTGAGGAAAATCTTTTCTAAATACTTCAGCAAGTGTCTTACTTTTAGAATAATTTCCTTTTTTTAAATAAATTAAGGAACGGTAATAATTAAGATATTTATCCGGTATATAAGCATACAAACGATCCAGGCATTTTAAAGCATTTTCAAATTGTCCTTGTATCATATATGCTTCCATTAATAAGAGATTAAGTGAAGGCTTATATGGCTCCTTTTTTAGCAGTTTTTCGATTGCGAGTTTATGACTACTTAGCGCGTTTTCTTGAGTTAAAAGAATGGTTTGAATTAGGAAAAAAACTTCCTCTTTTAGTCTTCCATTAACAGCATTTAAATAGGTATATGCGGCTTTGAATTCCCCCATTTTAAATTTTAATTGTGCTTTATTAAGTCTATTGAGATTAATGAGGTAGTTAGGTTCGAGATTTAATAATTTGATGGTGTTGGGTTCGAGATTTAGTTCAGCGATTTCATTGAAATAGCTTCTTCGAATTGTTTTTTGAAATGATTCTCCAGTATAAAAGTCATAGATATCTTTTATTTTCCATTGGTTTTGAGTGGTTTGGATTTGATATTGATGATAATTGAGTTGGCCATCAGGACCTACAAACCTGAAAATGATATAATCATCTTTGGCTAATAAAAATTGATAATTAGCGCCTCTTTTTTTTTGGACAATAATTTGATTGGCTACGGAGAAAATTCCTTTTAGATTAGATAAGAAAGTTTTGTTAATTGATTCAAGTTCTTTTGACTTTATTATTATTGAATCGGTAATTTGATCATAGTCAATTAATTGATTAAGGTAATTTGCATCTTCATGCTCAATGGCCTCTTCAATTTCCTTAGCCAACATTTTAATGTCTTTTTGAGCCAATACACTTATTGATAGAAGGCAACAAACTATAAAGAGGATATTTTTTTTCAAGATTCTACCGGTTTAGCTAAGAATTTAATGAACAAATATGACAGTATAATACCAGTAGCTAATATTACTAGGAAAGGGAGCTTTAAGGTAGCCAAAATAAGCATTAAAATGGAGATTGATCCAACCACTAAAGCATAAGGTAATTGTGTTTTTACATGGTCAATATGATTACATCTAGAAGCCAGAGAACTCAGTATAGTTGTGTCGGATATAGGAGAGCAGTGATCACCTAAAACCGATCCAGATAGTACAACTGCAATAACTGGGAGTAAAAGTTCAATTGAGCCTGATATATCATACCCATTGGTGATAGCAAGCTCCCATGTTAATGGCAGTGTTAGTGGATATAAAATGGCCATTGTTCCCCAGGAAGAGCCAGTTGAAAATGAAATTATTCCTGAGAGTATAAAAACTAAAATAGGTAGCCATATAGGATCAAAATTACCTTGTAATAAATTAGTTAGATAATCCGCCGTATGCAAATCAGCAGTAACTTTGGCAAGGGCCCAAGCGAAAATTAAAATTATGATAGCTGAAAACATTGTTTGAATACCTTTCATCATGGTATTTATTCCCTGTTTGACAGTTAATATTTTTTGAAAAGCACTTAATAAAAGCGCAATTAATAAACCACTCAAAGAAGACCATAATAAAGCAACATAAGAATTGCTATTTCCAATTGTGCTAGAAATTTTGGTAAAAATACTTCTGTTAGAACTCCAGACATCTTCTTGGTATCCTGTTATAAATAAACCCAAAAGAGTTACTCCTAATACTGTAAGAATAGGTATACCTGCATTATACCATTTGTAGGTGATGCCAATTTTAGGATCAAGTGCCGAAAGATCTTCTTCTTCATCCATTGCCTGAATTGGATTAGAGACTTTTCCAGTTGTCCTTGCTCTTCTCTCAGCTTTTAACATGGGTCCAAAGTCCCTCTTCATAAAAACTAACATGAGAATAAATAATATAGCTAGTATGGGGTAGTAGGCAAATGAAAGTGAATCTACAAAGAGTCCATAAGCACTTGTTTTATCATTTAAATTGGTTTCATTTAAGAAATCTTGAAGATATCCTAATTCAGCACCAATCCAGGTAGTTACAAATGCAATAGCTGCCATAGGTGCAGCAGTACTATCTACTATATAGGCTAATTTTTCTCTTGATACCTTATATTTATCTGTAATTGGTCGCATAGCATTACCCACAATTAAGGTATTGGCATAGTCGTCAAAGAAAATAGCTACCCCTAAAAACCAGGTTACTAGTTGGGCATTTTTGGCACTATTAGCCCATTTTGCAAACAAGTTAACTATGCCAAGCATTCCTCCATTTTTTGATATAACGGCCACCATTCCACCAATGATTAAAGAGAATAAAACTATAGACATGTGATCAGGGTCCGCAATAGCTGATAAAATATATTTATCAATTACATTCATTAGACTTATAATGATATTGCCTAATTCAAGTCCATTGTATATGAAAGCTCCAGAAAAAATTCCGATGAAGAGTGCAATAATTACCTCTTTGAATATTAGTGCAATTACAATAGCCATTAGGGGAGGTAAAATAGAAAGCCAAAGGGGTATTTCACTGGCTTCTTTTTTTGATTTTCCAAGGTAGAAAAGTTTAGGTGAATGCAACCTAGATTGAATGAAGTATAATTGTTTTTCTTCCTGTTTAAGATGTACAAAGTTGATTCCCTTTCTCACTGAATAATCTTTACCATTGATTTGAATGGTTTGATTTTCAGAAAAATAAAAATCATTATCAAATTGATCATATTGTAGCTCTAGCATTTGATCTCCAATTGCTTTGAGACTCACCTGTAAATCAGGCTTAGCTATACCTACAATTGGCCAAAACAATAGAATAATCCATAATTTTCTCATAAGATAAAGATAGATATTAACCAATAAAAAATAGACTCTTTATTCATCATTAAATGGATTGCTAAAGGAAGAGTTTTTTAATAAAGAACTATCATTTAATGTTTTCAAAAAAGCTTCTAATTGAAGCATTTCTTCCTGACTTAGCGCTAATCCTTCTCCTATATATTTCATGGTAGGAGAAACTGTTGGTGAAAAATGCCCTCCACTATTATAGTGTTCTAGTACCTCTTTTAGTGTTTGGAATCTACCATCATGCATGTAAGGAGCAGTAAATCCTACATTTCTAATACTAACTGATTTAAATTTCCCATTATCAAATTCATTATCTGTCACATTCCCATAACCAAAATCATCAAAACCTGTTGTTGATTTTGAAGAATCAATACCATTATTAAGTGCATCATTTAAATTAAATAAAGCGCCCTCTATAGTATGACAGTGAAAGCAATCTCCTTTTTCAGTGGAGAATATTTGATAGCCAAGAAGGGCTTCATCAGGTAGGTTAATTTGACCTTGAAGATATTGATCAAATGGAGCATTGAATGATAATATCGATCTAATAAATTGAGCTATCGCTTTTACAACCTCTTGTTCTTCAATTTTGTAAATACCAAAGGCTTGGTAGAAATCTCTAGGATAGGTGGAATGATTAATTAAGCGATTTAGAATTATTTCCCAATTGCCATTCATGCCATGTTGGTTTTCTATGGATGTCTTTACTTTATCTTCCAATGACTCAGTGCGCATATCCCATGCGAAATGACTCTCCCATGCTTTATTGAATAAAGCCATAGAATTTCTTTCAAATATAATACCTTTATATTCATTTTTTAGTCCAGTGCTTGGACTAGAGAATGCATTATTTTGTGAATGACAACTAGCACATTTGATGGAACTATCAGCTGATAGAATCGGGTCATAAAATAATTTCCTACCAAGTAAAACACCATTTTGCGTTAGTGGATTTTGTTCATTGCTCAATGGTCTTGAGATAAAATCAGGATAGTTTAATTTAAACGCCGAACTATCAAAGATGCCATAGTTATAATCTTCTTGATAATAATTAAGACTATCTTGAGATACGACATCACTATTTCTATTATCTTTTTTGCATGATAATTGAAAAAGTAGAAGAATTAATAGGATGCTAATTACTGATTTCAATGGCGTAACTAAAGTTTTCTATAATTTTAAATGCTAGTTCAGCTTCCTCGCTGTTGGCTGTTTGAGTGTAATTGTCTTCTATTATATCAAGTTCATGTATAGCATTATAAATTTGATCTAAGTTAAGTTTCATATTTAGTATTGTTACATCTCTTCTTTTTACGCTAAAGTCAGTTAAAATAACTCTTTCTATATAGCAATCATTTGTTCCTACGTGCAATAATAGAGGATTACTAAGTACTGAAGTGTCATTTTTGTGCGTGGCAGTCATACCCTCAATTTGTAAAAATTTATATCCATTAGCCCAAGACCAATAGGTTCCTTGATTGGCGCTTAGCGGGTGGTCTGCTTCAAGACTTGAAGGATCTGTTCCATTGATTTGAGGATTTAAACCTACTCCCATTATAAGAGCATCATATCTATCGGAAGGAAATTGTAAAGTGAAATTACCCAAAGAACTATCCTTCATATTAAATAATTTTACATGATCTATACATCCAATCGTATCATTATCGCTATTAACTGCCATAAAACTTAAGTAAAATTTTAAATCACTTATTCTATATCTTATAGTGTCTGTGCTTAAGTATTCTCTGGTATTTTCAATTTCTGCACCACTTGTTAAGGCTTTAAAATTAAAATTAACGAGGCCTCTTGAGCCTGACTCGGTGCACGTTCCTTTTTCTAATTTGACTTTTGTACAAGAAATAGAAATTATGCTAAATAGTATAAAGGTGTATTTGAGCATTTTTTATTAACTTAAACCATGTTCTTAAAAAGGTTATTTATTATCATGCTTTGCAGTTTTAAATTGGCAATCGCACAGCAATACTTCAAATATAACGATAGTTTAAGAGTATTTGATCAAAATAACATAGAATTAGACTTGCCATGGTTGGGAGGATTAAATAATCCACAATATTCTAGTATTGATGTAAATCAGGATAATATAGATGACCTTCTTATTTTTGATCGATATGCTAGAAAGTCTTTAGTAATTCTCAGGAATAAATCTGGTCAATATAGGCGGGATTATTATCAAGAGCAGTGGTTTCCGGATCAAAAGTATTGGATGCTTTCTAGAGATTATAATGATGATGGTAAATCAGATTTATTCATGGGGCATAATTTGGGAATTTCTCTTTATGAAAATATTAGTCAGGATGGGCAACTTAGATTTAAACAAAAGGCTGAGGTGGTTAAATATCAAGGAAGTACTACTATGATTAATATTTATTGCACAACCACTGATATCCCAGTAATAGATGATGTAGATAAAGATGGAGATATAGATATACTCACTTTTGGTGTATTGGGAGGTAAGGTAGATTATTATGAAAATATAGTTAGTAGCCAATCAAAAGACACTTTTGAGTATCAAAAATCAAGTTCGTGTTGGGGTGGATTTAAAGAATCTAATACTACCAATACATTAGAACTTCAAGCCTGCGGTAATAGACTTTTAAATGGCTCAAGACATGCGGGTTCTACTTTAACTTTGTTTAAAGGAAACACTGATGAAGCTTGGGATTTATTAGTTGGAGATGTTTCTTATTCTAATTTGGTTTATTTAGAAAATGGTGGAACCAATGAGGCAGCCGATATGATTAGTCAAATGGTGAATTGGCCTAATGAGAATTATCCAGTTAAATTGGATGTTTTTCCAGCCGCCTACCGTTTAGATGTTGATCTTGACGGTGATGAGGATATTTTAGTCTCTTACAATAGTTCAACTTTTGATGGTCGCCAAAGCACATGGCTTTATTTATACAATAATGGTCATTATCAATTTCAAAAGAAAGATTTTTTGCAGGATATTTCTCTAGATTTTGGGGTACATTCAAGTCCTGTTTTTTTTGATGAGAATAATGATGGACTTATGGATTTATTGGTGGCTTTTGATACTTATCATGATACTTCAATGCAGAAAACTTCAAGTATTGCTTTACTTCAAAATATAGGTGATGAACAAAACCCTGTATTAAAATTAAAGACAAGGGATTGGCAAAATTTCTCAAAATATAAATATAAAGAGATTGATCTTTCCGTGGCTGATATTAATAGTGATAATCAGGCTGAAATTATTATTGGAGATTATCAAGGAAGAATACATGTTTTCAATTTTCAAGGAGATTCTTTAATTCTTGCGCATGAAAACTTTATGAATATAAACGTTAATTATAATGCTTGTCCAACATGGCATGATATTGATGATGATGGCGATTTGGATTTATTTATAGGTGAGAGAAAAGGTAAAATACAATTTTATAGAAATGATATAGATAGTTTTAGACTTGTTACCCCATCTTTTGGTAATATTGATACAAAGTCATCTGATTCATTTTATGGTTATTCTGATCCTGCTTTTTACAATTATAATGGAACAAGTTACCTACTTGTTGGGAGTAAATCTGGCAGTATATTTTCTTTTATTATCAATGGAGAGTATGTAATTGAAAATGGTAATCAATTCTCAGATATAAAGGTAGGGCAAAGAGCAGCGATGAATCTCGGAGATATAAATAATGATGGTAATATGGAACTTATAGTAGGAAACTCAAGAGGAGGTTTGAGTTATTATACTTCAAGTCATTCTAGACCAAATGTGCCGGTTAGTATAAACCATAAATTTTCGGAGATAAAAGTTTATCCCAACCCTTTTGATACTTACATTAAAGTTGAGGCAGCATTTAAAAATTTGATATTATATGACCAATATTACCAAAAAGTCAAGACTTCTAAAATCAGTAGTATAAGTACCCTTGACTTAAACAGTGGTTTATACTTTTTGGAAATTGAGTATTTTGATGGGCAAAAGCAAGTTAAAAAGCTAATTAAATATTAGCAGCAAGCAATAAATCTAAATCTGTGTACTTAATACCAAACCGATCTCCTAAATATTGATTGGTTAGTGATCCGTTATAAATATACAATCCATGACGCACGAACTCGTTATCCCACAAATATCTTTCTATTCCGCCGTAATCACTTCCATCAAGTAGGATAGGAGTAACAATATGACTTACAGCTTGAGATCCAGTTCTAGATACTCTTGATGCAATATTGGGAACACAATAATGAACAACACCATATTTTCTAAAAGTTGGTTTGTCATGAGAAGTTACATCTGAAGTTTCAAAACAACCGCCTTGATCAATTGAAACATCAATTATTACTGCTCCATTTTTCATATGAGAAACCATTGATTCTGTGACCATGATAGGTGTTCTTCCCTCTTTAGAATGCAGAGCACCTATTGCTACATTACAATCTTCTAATTCATTCATTAAGACTTTAGGATCTAAAATTGAGGTAAAAATACGCTGATTTAGATTGTTTTGTAAGCGCATTAATTTATAAGTATTATTATCAAATACTTTTACTATAGCTCCCATTCCAAGGGCAGTTCTTGCAGCATACTCACCTACAACACCTGCTCCCAATATAACTACTTTAGTAGGAGGAACACCCGCTACACCTCCAAGCAAAACTCCCTTACCATTATGTACATTACTTAAATACTCTGCAGCAATTAATACAGAGGCATTACCGGCAATTTCTCCCATAGTTCTAACCATAGGGTATGTACCAGACTCGTCTTTTAAGTACTCATAAGCCATACAAGTAACTTTTTTAGACATTAATTTTTTAATAGTTTTAGCTTCTAAGGTTGGTAGATGAAGGGGAGACATAATGATTTGTCCAGGAGACATAACATCCATTTCTTCCTCTGTAGGTGGAGTAACCATTACTATGATTCTCGATTTTTTGAATAATTCTTGTGAACTATATGCAATTTGAGCACCGGCTTCTGTGTAGTCAGCATCATAGTAATTAGATCCTTCTCCAGCTCCAGATTGCACAAATACTTCATTACCTCTAGCTACTAGTAAAGATACTGATGCAGGGGTAAGGGAAACTCTTAATTCTTGGAAAGAGGAAGCTTTTGGAACACCAATAATTAATTGAGATTGTTTTTTTTTGATTTTAGCAGGTGCTTCAAGTGGGGTAACACCAACTTCTGCTGCGATCTTTCCCAAATCAGTTTTAATTCCCTTTTTCATAATCTGTTGTAATTAGTCTTTCATTGTCTAATCCTAAGTTAATAAAAACTTTAACAACCTGTGAAGGTATAATTTCATCGATTTTGGAAGGCCATTCTATGAAGCAGTATGCTCCTGAGTAAAAGTACTCTTCTATACCAGCATCATATGCCTCTTCAAGGTCATTTATTCTGTAGAGGTCCATATGGTATATTATTCCATAATCACTATGATATTCATTGACTAACGAATAAGTAGGAGAGCTTGTTTCATCTTTAACCTTTAAAACTTTACATAAGGCATTTATAAAAGTTGTTTTACCAGCGCCCATATCAGCCTCAAATGCAAATAATTTTTCGGTTGCATGGTCATTAATAAACGTTTTTGCAATCGATTCAATTTCCGATAAATCTTTTATTGTGTATTGCATTAAGATTCAAATTTTACTACTGGAACAATCATTTCCTCTAGAGAAATCCCACCATGTTGAAAGGTGTTTTTATAATAATTTGCATAATGATTATAATTATTTGGGTAAACCATAAAGCTACTATCTAAGGCAAAAATATATTTTGAATTGATATGTGGTTTAGGCAATTTAATATCTGTAGGATTTTTAGCTGCCAATACTTTTTTAGGATCAAAATCTAAATTTCTACCATGTTTGTATCTCAGATTAGTAGTTGTTTCTTTATCCCCGTATACTTTAAAATCTTCTTTTACTCTAATAGTGCCATGATCTGTGATAAATATTACCTTGCTAGGGTGTTTTGAAATCATTTTAAGTAAATCAAATAGAGGAGAATTTTGAAACCAAGATTTGGTTACATTTCTGTAGGCTTTTTCATCATTAGCTAATTCTTTAATTACATCTACTTCTGTTCTAGCGTGAGAGAGCATATCAACAAAATTATATACCAATACATTAAGATCATTTTGTAATAGACTATGGAATTTGTTATTTATTTTTTTGGCGAATTCAAAGTCATAAATTTTATGATAGCTAGATTTTATTTTTTGATTTAGCAGTCGATTTAATTGTGCTTCTAGTAATGCTTCTTCGTGTTGGTTTTTTCCACCTTCATCCTCGTCGTTTAACCAATATTCAGGATGTTTTTGTTCAATTTCTAAAGGCATTAAACCTGCAAAAATCGAATTTCTCGAATAATGAGTTGTACTCGGTATAATACTCATGAAAAGGTCTTCCTCTTTTAAAGAGAAATACTGATAAATAAGTGGGGATAATATTTTCCATTGATCATATCTTAGGTTATCTATTAAAAATACAAATACAGGTTTATCCTCTTTGAGCTCAGGTAGTACCTTGTTTTTTAGCAGATTATGGGATAAGATATGCTTATTTTCCTTGAGTGATTCGTCTAAAATATCTTCGTAGCTTTGCTTAATAAATTTAGAAAAAGCTTTGTTAGCTTCAGATTTTTGCATGGCTAAAATCTCGGCAATATTAGGATCATTTGAATTTTCAAGTTCCATTTCCCAATACACTAATTTTTTGTATATATTTTTCCATCCACTTAAATCATTAACATCCATCAAATCCATTGATATTTGAGAAAAGGCCCTTTGATAGTTGGAAGTTGATTTTTCTGAAATAAGTGCAGATTGATCCAATAATTTTTTAATGGATAATAATATTTGATTTGGGTTAACGGGTTTAATTAGGTAGTCACTTATTTTACTCCCAATAGCATCTTCCATGAGATTTTCTTCTTCGGATTTTGTAATCATAACAACGGGGGTATGTGGTTTGATTGTTTTTATTTTTGACAAAGCTTCTAGCCCACTTAATCCGGACATTTGCTCATCTAAAAATATAATGTCGAAATGATTATTTTCCACTTTTTCAATAGCATCCTGACCATTGGTTACTGGCGTAACCTTATACCCTTTATTTTCTAAAAATAGAATTTGAGGTTTTAATAAATCAATTTCATCGTCTGCCCAAAGTAACTTAATGCTATTCATTGCGTTTTTATTATTATCTATGTAAAATTAGTAAACTAAATTAATAACGCTGAAAACCGCTAATATTATATTTAATGATCCGGTATATGGCTTTGTCAATATTCCAGAGGGTATAATTTTTGAGATTGTTAAGCATCCATACTTTCAGCGACTCAGAAGAATTAAACAGTTGGGTTTAACCAATTTGGTATACCCAGGTGCACATCATACTCGATTTCAACATACACTAGGAGCGGTGCACTTAATGCTTAAATCTATTCAGGTATTAAGAAGTAAGGGTATTGAAATTTCTGATAATGAGTGTCAAGCTGCTTGTATTGCTATTTTATTACATGATATAGGACATGGACCTTTTTCTCATGCTTTGGAAAATAATATTGTTGAAAATGTGCATCATGAGGACTTATCTTTAATAATCATGGATAAACTCAATACTGAATTTGATGGTCAATTAGATTTAGCTATTGAAATATTTACTGATACCTACGAGCGAAAATTTTTTCATCAACTCATAAGTTCCCAACTAGATTTGGATCGCTTAGATTATTTACATCGTGATAGTTTTTTTACAGGTGTAGCCGAAGGTGTTGTTGGGGTTGATCGTATTATTAATATACTTAATGTAAAAGATAACCAACTGGCCATTGAACAAAAAGGTATTTACAGTATAGAAAATTTTTTAATAGCTAGAAGATTAATGTATTGGCAAGTTTATTTACATAAAAATGTAATTATCTGCGAAAACACATTACTTCAAGTACTATTAAGAGCTAAGTCATTGGTTCGTTCCGGTTCCAGGTTGTTTTTAACCTCTGGCCTTGAGTTTTTCTTAAAGCAATCTATTGACTTCAACACTTTTAGCTCGAAGGAGGAATGCTTGGAGCAATTTATGAAGTTAGATGATGATGATTTAATGACTTGTATGAAGGAATGGTCATATGAAAATGATAAGGTTTTATCTTATTTGTCTAATACATTGATTAACAGGGAGTTGTTGACCATTAAAATGAGTAATAGACCTTTCAAAGAACAAGAAATATTACAAATCAAAAATGAAACTAAGCAATATTTTAACTTAGATGATGAGCAAGTAAACTATATGGTGTTTACTGGATTGAGCGCTAATAGAGTATATAATGAAGAGGAATCAAATATCAATATCTTAACAAAAGAAGGAACTATTCTAGATGTATTAGATGCTTCAGATCAGTTTAATACTGGCATATTATCTAGACCCGTAAAAAAGTATTATATTTGTTATCCTAGGATGTGCTAAAAATATAATATTCATGCAATTTTCAGCTTCAGAGTTAGCAAAAAAAATAAACGGTTCAATTACCGGCGATGGAGAGGTTAAAATTGAAAGGCCGTCCAAGATAGAAGAAGGACAAAAAGGCAGTGTATCTTTTATAGCTAACTCAAAATATCTTCAATATATAGAAACTACAAAGTGTTCCGTTTTGATTGTTTCCAATGATGAAAAAATAGAACGCACTGATAATATCACCTTAATAAGGGTTGATGATCCCCATAACGCTTTTGCTGCTGTTTTGAAAATTTTTGACAAACGACCTAAATCTCTAAAAGGTATACATCCAAGTGCCATTATAGATACAACTGCTGAAATTGGTAAAGGAGTATGTATTGGACCAAATGTTTATATTGGACCTAGTGTACAATTAGGGGATGAGGTTGAAATTGGTCCTAATGTTAGTGTTTTAGAGTCAGTGCAAATTGGTCCTAAAACTAAAATTAATGCAGGTGTACAAATTTATCATGATTGTGAAATTGGAACTGAAGTGATAATTCATGCAGGAACAATAATTGGTTCTGATGGATTTGGATTTGCTTCTGCTAATGAAGGTTATGACAAAGTTCCACAAATTGGGAATGTACAAATTGAAGATCAGGTAGAAATTGGAGCAAATTGTACCATTGATAGAGCTACCATAGGATCAACTATCATAAAAAAGGGCGCAAAATTAGATAATTTAATTCAGGTTGCTCATAATGTTATAATTGGTGAAAACACTGTAATTGCAGCTCAAACAGGTATTTCAGGAAGTACAAAATTGGGTAAAAATTGTATGATTGGCGGTCAGGTTGGTTTTGTAGGTCATATAGAATTGGCTGATGGGACAATGATTGCCGCTCAAAGTGGAGTTGGAAAAGGAACAAAATCTGCTGGTGTGTGGTCTGGTTCTCCTGCCATTCCTCATCAAGAAAATAAAAAGTCATTTTTAGTATACAAGCAATTACCTGATATTTATAAGCGTTTGAAAGTAATCGAAGATCAATTAAAAGACTAAATGAATAATCATCAAACTACAATACAATCTAGTATAAGTTTCGAAGGTGTGGGTTTACACACTGGAAAAAAAGTTTGTATGGTCATTCATCCGGCAAAAGTTAATCATGGTATAAAATTTAAAAGAGTTGATTTAGATACACAACCTATAATTGATGCGAATGTTTTAAATGTTGTTGATGTTTCTAGGGGTACAACACTCGAGGTTAATGGATGCAGAGTTGCAACAGTT
>Ga0181568_10002992_pt1 | contig 15296 bp, 5 predicted proteins | sample 101ome_20_FD_133758 | JGI IMG/M metagenome (GOLD analysis project Ga0181568, IMG submission 133758) | Coastal salt marsh microbial communities from the Groves Creek Marsh, Skidaway Island, Georgia - 101404AT metaG (megahit assembly) | ecosystem: Environmental > Aquatic > Marine > Intertidal zone... | reverse complement strand
AATCACCAATTAGATCATCTGAAGATTCTTGAATATTTGGTTTATTAAAATCATAAGAAAAAGAACTTTGAACCAAAACAAAATCTCCCGTTGTATATTCATAAGTATTGCTCCAAACCCCTTTGTTTTTTAAAGTTGGCAGATTATATCCTTGAGCAGATAAAAAAGCTTTATCAAACTCGTCTGCCACAGGTATTCCTATTTGATCAAACTCCACCCAATCATCCTTTTCTTGACCTATCCAAGGCTGCTTTAATATAGTTTGTTTAAAATTATTTCTTTTTCCATAACAACATCCTGCACCTCTATAAACAAATGGGCACATTGTATCTAAAATAACCCTAGACGGCAAAAAAACGTTTTCTAAATCTAACGGAGAACTTAATTCTAACTCTATTTCATATTTATTTTCAGAAACTTTACTACTTATCACGTAACTATCAGTATATAATTCTGGCCCAAAATTAGGGAATGACCATTTATTTTGATAACCAAAAAAAGGGTTTTTTGATTCAGGAAAATTTACGTCATCAATATTTTTTAAATAAACCCTTGTTCTTTTTATGCTAGAGTTATTTAAGTCTTTTTTGTTTTTTATGTAGTTTGTTATGAAACCTTTTATATTAGAAATAATTAATTTTGGTCTTGGCAATTTTCCTGTAGAAGTGTTTTCTGCCCCAGAGAATTGCAAAGGGCAAGATAAATAAGTATTTCCTTTATACACGATGTCTGCATTAAAGTTTTTTCCCGAATGAAACCTTACAAAACCATATGATTCATCAATATATAAATCGAATAATTCTAAATAAGTTTCAGGATTTAGTGTTAATATTTTTTTTAATTGAGTTTTTGACATTTTTTTAAATGAAAATTTGAGCACTATTTCTTGATGGTTGTCCATAATCATAGTAATAATCTGACAAAGTTTCTTTTTGAACTAAACCATCAGAGCTAGAATATCTTGTTTCAGACCCTATTTTTCCATACAAAAATGAATTAGATACGTCTGGATCGTAATATACACCAATACTGTCTATACTTTCTGAATTATAACCTTCATCTACAGGGAAAACAGCACCTCTAAAATCCATTAGTTCAGAATATTTTTCTCGCAAGTTATCATAAACAATAGATATGAAGTCTGAAATCTGATCATCTGTACCATAACTTCCTTCCACATCTGTGTACTGTATCACTTCAAACAAATTAAACTTAGTAGCGTTGTAAGATTCAAGTTGTTTGTCGATAGCATTATATTTTGTTTCCAAAAACCTACCAGAATAAATTATTGCCCAATTACCACAATCGTTAGGTGGATATGGGCCAGCATCAAGACCAACAGACCTTTCAGAATCCCAATATTGATCTTTTCCTCTGGTTATTGGCCTCATCGAAAGAATGTTTTTATCTACATACTCATTATAAGGGCAAAAGTTTCCAACATAATTATAAACTCCGGCATCTCTACTGGGCCTTACCCTTTGATCTCCTAATAATTGCGTTGCTTGGTTAATCTTATTTTGAATTCCATTATACCCCCAAAAATAAGTTTTTGTATTTGTGTTATAACCATGGTGAATTATCATTAATTTGTTTTTTAATTGCTGCCTAGCTCTTTTAGGGTTTCCGTAACATCCAGCAGCCCAAAAAGCCCCTCCTCCTCTATTAAAAATATCTTGTCTCATTTGATAAAACGAAGATTGCATAAATAAGTTGGAACCCCTGGGAACTCTTCTTGATTTTAAGTCTTCATTCTCATCGAAATAACTTATATTAGCCTCTTTCTTAGAAGCTATACCTACACTATCAAAATGAAAATTTATATCATTTAAATTTTCAAAAACTAGAGAGTTTGTTGAACGAAAAAATCGGTTGCAGTCTATATAAGGAGAATAAAGCTGCTGATTATCCGACTCCCTGATGTAATCTCTGTAAAAACCTTTACTTGAATTTCTTTTTATCTTTAAAGTTAAAGGCTTCGGCCAATCTTTTTCCTCCCACTCATCAGGGTTTGGATCTGTAGCTTCTCCTGCATCAAAATAAGGAAGATCATTGTAATTCCTATAAAATCTTTTAAATATGTCCACAGAATCGGTTAATGCTTCCGGCAATATTAAACTCATACACAAGTGAGCTTCACACCATCTTTCTCTATCTATATCTGGAGTCCACCATCTATCATTCCAATTTATTGATGCTATGAATGGCTCCTGAATTTTTGGTAAATCGCTATCACCCCATGGATCTAATAAACCACAAATTTTATAATTGTAACTATATGGATAATTTAGATTTGTTTGGCTGTATGCTTCGTTCAAATATCCAGGCATAAAATAATTGTAATAAAATTCTTGGTTCATATCACAATAACCTTCCACAAACGAATTATAATAAATATTTGTCTGAAACCAGCAAGTAGTAGGATCAGCTTGTACACATTCAGGAGGCCTGATTATATATCTAGATAGTTCAATGGTGTTTTTTCTATCTTTATCATCATAATCAATTTCAGCTACGTAAAAGTTAACCATGTTTCTATACAGAGTCTCATTTAATCCAGTCACACCTATTCTAAAAAAAGATTTTTTAGGAACATTAGCGAAAAATTCAAAACCACTTATCGCTTGATGCGCTCCTATAACTGCTGCTTGCCCCCATCTTTCATCTGAGTAAAATTTATGCCCATCAACCGTAGCATTATTACCCACGACATAGATAAAGCCAGTTCTATGAGCATCATAATAAGGAGCAGGCATTTTTTCATGCAAAACTCCAGAAGTTGTATTTATAACTCTCAAAGCCCCCAAAGGCTCTTCTAACCAATAAATCTGATTTGCTGGCGTTTGAATATATAAACCTGAGAAATAATTATAATCCCCACTAACAGTACACACGCCCTCAAAACCATCAAGACCGCTTAAATAAACATTATTCCCCATTTCTAAAAAAGTCTGGTTGAACAATTGTGAATTTGTCGGATCTTCTAAAAGTTTTATTTCTATTTTGTCATGCCCTTCTACAGAAGATGCAAACGCTTTCATTTGGCATCTATATTTATAAGACACATCAGGATATACATTTAAAGACACAATCTCCTTTGCAGGAACTCCATTTGTTATAACAACTTCATTTGAATCTATCGAAGGTATATACCCTGCGTAAATATTTCTAGGATCATCAGTTTTATGTTTTATTTTTAAACTGCTAACCATATCAAATGTTTGACCGCCAATTATTTTATTCCCAGTTATATGTTTAACAGAATAACCTGCATCATTGCTTCCATCCACATATTGATAGTCATCAGCGTATTGGGTACCTATTATATTATTAACAAAATTAAATTGACTTTCTGAATAAGCCTTCTCTACATTAACTCCATGCAGCTGAGCACTAAATCTGCTTGTTGCTAAATCATGTATAGTAGCGGGATACTTTCTAAATTTTGATCTTTGCCCAATATCCCCACCATCTCCACCCTTTATATATACAAATAAAGTATCTCTCAGCGTGGCTTCTTCTAGCGTTCCATATTCAACGGTTATAGGCAACTCTTGAGGTGAAGCTTGTAGTGATATTGTTTTTAGATTAATATAATATGGCATAATTTTATTATTTTATTTTGAAAAATTTAATCTGGATCTCCTGCAATGAATACATCATCTTCATAAGTAGGAGCCAGAATTAAAATAGCCGCCTCCCCTCCATCAGTTTCCGTTGGATTTGTCGTTAAAATCTCATTCGTATATTGAAGCCTTTTCCCTGGAACATTTCTTATTCCAGCTGCACTAGCTCCATGAATTCCTCCGTATATTCTATAGTAATCATCCAAATCAACTGAAAAATCTCTTCTTTCTTGACCTGGGGCTGGAATCTCTGCTGTGGGTACTCTTTTCGACCATTTATGGTATGGCGCAAAAAAACGATTTGGGCTCATGCCTACATACGGATATTCTGAAATAATAGAATTTGGAATAAACATTTGATTCAAGAAAAAATTAAGTTTTTTCCTGGCCCAACCTAAACCCGCTCCCCCTCCTGCCGCTATATAACTGTTCCCAAAAACATTTACATTAAAATCACCCGAAGCAAATAAATATAAAGCAGTATTTCCATAAGATGAAGCGTTTATACTTCTGATAAAAGGACTTATCTCATCCTTTGGATCAATATAAATACCACCATGACCTACTATTTTACTGTTTCTTCTTAAGTTTATTTCTACCCCATAAGGCAAAGAAGAATAATCTCCAGTTATTATGAAAGCTCCTGTATTTTGTAAAAAATATGTGCTTTCAGGATTATACTCTTCTTTCGTGTACACGAAATCTACATTTGCAGCGCCTACAGATGTATTAGGCCCGATATTTACTATTATCCCACTATAATATCTAAAAGCGTCAGAATATATAGCTTCATTTTTTATATTAGGGTATAAATTATAATTAAAATATTCTCCTTCACTTAAATTTACTGTGCCGAATACTTTAGGAAAATTTATTCTAACTGGACTTTGAACTATACCTGAATTTAAAGTTTTATTAGATATGTTCATATCAGGGTCATTCACTCCGCTTGCATAAACATACCTGCCCGTGACAGAATACCTGTCGTTACATCCAGCTACTCTGACATAATAATCTTGATCAAAATCAATATTTTCAAGAGCTGTTTCATAAGTTTCAGCTAATCCAGAAAGCGAACTACCATATATATATTTAAATGTGTCATCATTTTCATTTAATCTTTCAACTTCTACTTGTTTTGTTTGCAATATAGAGCTAAAAGACGAATCAGTTGAAATATCTACTTCAAATCTCTCGAAAAAGTATCCAGTTTTAGGAGGTTTCCATCTAGTTTTTAAATTAACATATTTATTTTCTTCATCCCATTCGGGCCAAGCTATGCAATATCCATTATAACCAAGCCATGGAGCTCCAGGGCCAGTTGGAAAATTAGTTCCATCATATTTATCGCTTCTTCCTGTTAATCTTATTTCTAGCACTGGACCCGTGCTTCCATCAAAAAATCCCTCCTGAGTAATTTCCTGTCTTGAGTTCCATCTAGTAGGTCCTGTGACATTAGGGGAAAGAACTTCCCTGTCTGTCATGTAAAATGATTGCTGTATAATTCCACTGCTATAAGTTCCTACTGTTAGTTGATTAAATTTTTCAGCATTAATAGTTGTCGTATCTAAATATATAGGATTTATAAAACGCCCATCTCCTTTTATTATAGGCTGAACTTCATATGATATATCTCCTTTACCACTATTAAATACCACCACTTCTTTAGTAACAGCAAAACCAGATGGAACAAAACCAAAATCTGTACCCGAATTAAAAATTAAAGTGTTATATACAGTGGGTTCTGGAGCGCCATTTAATGTCTCATAAAAAATAGCTTCTATAGAATTATTATCTTTATAATTAATTGTATGATTCCACTCTGGGCAATAAAAATTTTTAGTCCCCGTGAAATTAGGAACTCCATCAAATTCAAATATATCTATACCTTTTTTTTCGTTTAAAAAATGCAATATAGCTTTAGCTTGTTTATCGTCCCTGTTGTTAAAACTTAATTTTAAACTTAATAAATTATCCTGATCACTTTGTTTTTGATAGAAATAAAAATTATCTTTTTGGTTTTTATAATTATCGCTTTTTAAATTTATTGATGTTGTTCCATCGGGTTGGAAATAAAATTTTTGAGTCCATTCTCCAGTTACGTTGTCTGGAGGAAAACTTGAAACAGGATGATTAGCAGTACAATACCAAAAACCTCTAGTAGCAAAAGATGCATCAGCTTCAATAAAAACATAATCATCGCGTATATATTGCTCATCTTTTTTATAAATCTGAGCAGTTGAAAATGGAATAGTAGACTCTTTCCAATCTGCTGAGCTTAAAAATGGAGACTCAACATTGACTAACAAATCATTTACATTAGCATATTTATAATTATAACTTATATCTTTTATGTAACCCGGAATAATTCTATCATGAGGATGAAAAAGCTTTAAATTTATTTTTGTTATACCTTCTTGTGAATTAATGTAACCTGTTGATATAGAATTGTTCTGATAAAAATGAGATATACTTTTAGATTCTAAATCAGATATTCCATCAAACCTCAAAGAAGCTTCTATATGCAAAGTATTCTCGTTTGTAGCAGAAACATATTCGTAACCTTCTCCTAATTTTATATTATTTAAATTCGCTCTAAATGATATTGAAGATCCGTAACTAGGCGTATAACTCCAATTTTGAGTCCATTGCGAAGTAATGTTTGGATCTGAATAGCCAGGTCTAGCATAAAATCTATTTTTGCCACTTGGTATGTCATATAAAGCATAATAGTATCCAGTTTTAAAAGGTTTATTTATGACTTGAGTTATAGACCCATAAGATTCTGTACCTGGATTTATTCCTGTATAATAAAATACATCATATCTGTTTATATCAATACCTGTTTCATAAAAAGGTACATCTGAAACTTTTATTCTAAAATCGTTTACAGCTTTCATACCCCCAGTCTTCCTTCATTTTTACAGTCTGTTTGAGACCAATAAGCGTCATTATCATCACAATTGTTAAATGGGCAAGGCCCATCTGCAACTTTTGATGGTACTACTATCATCTCATAAGGACTTTCATAAGTTCCATTTCCAACATCGAAACGTACATCATTGTCGTTTTGATCTCCCGGACAGTATATTTTAGCAGTCCATATCTCCACACCGGCTGAATCAAACCCGTTATTTAGAACAACCCAACCACATGAAAAAGCTACAGTCTTAAAAGCTTCGATTGAAATACAGAACGGCGGAGCGAAAAGTCCATCTTCGTCCGCTCTACCACCACCAATAGGAACAAAATGAGAAAGGTCACTTTCTTTACATTTTAGCAATCTGTTGGTTTCAAGTTTGTCTTGCAATCGTCCATCAGCATTGTTATCAAACCCAACAAAAAAGCCTAATAAACCTGCATATTTATATGTAGGGTCTGGTAATGGTGGAGTTGTTATTCCCTCAGGCCAAGTTAAATCAAGATTTGCAACAACCATAGGCGTCTCAACTCCATTTAAACGATAAAAACTGTAACCTTTTCTATCTTCATCGCTCGAATCTAGATCATAAAATGTTTCACCGATTTGCGTATTAACTCCAGCTCTATTAAATCTATCAGTGAAAGAGCATCCAGGGATATTATCATATTGAATATAAACGTTATACCAGACATAAAATGTTACATCTAGGTTATATTTATCTAAAATACCTCGTTCATTGTTTGTGCCTCCTTCTATAATTTGGTTTGCTCTAACAGAACCAGGGCAAACTACTGTAAAATCTGGAGCTTCATAAACCCTATCTGCAGTTGTAGTAAATAAAGATGTGTTTTCAATAAAAGGTATGTGAGTAATTTGTCTACTTTTTGGTCTTTTTTGTATGATTTTTATTTTAGATACACCAAATCCTTGTGCGCCTAAATCAAAAGATTGATCAACAACTTGACCGTCTACGCTTAAGGCATACTCATTGTCTTGAGTAGGGTTATGCAAATCATTTAATACTGCCCTAAAACTAGCTCTATTTCCCCTTATAGACATATATCTGTCTATATTATTGCTTGTTATATCCATTTCAGCGGTTACATCTTCTAAAGCTACCCTAGTGGGGGATTCGAACCCAACTCTAGTATAAGGAACTCTTTTAGCGTTTAAAGAATAAGTAAAACTTATCGGAACAAATTCGCTTTCAGTAGTACCTATTAAATAGCTTCTTGCTCCATTATAACTCAACGCTCTATTATCAAACTTTGTTGTAAAATTATCTTCTTGCCAAGTGTTTAAAAATTTTATACCATGAAAAAAAGCAAAGTTAGCATCAACTTTAATAGGCTGATAAGGCTCTACACTATAAGATAAATTTTCTAAATGACCATATATAACTACCGTATTAAAAGCTATTAGGGTCGGCTCTTCACTTAATCCAGTAGCAAAAAAATAGTCTGGAAGTCTACCAGTTAAATCAAAAGAGAAAGAAACGTTTCCTCTGATTGGTCCGTTAGGCGAAGAATTTAACATTCTCCCATTTATATCCAGCGGCTGTTGTATAGAAGCTCCAAGATTAATAGATATATTTTCCGCTGGAAAAAAATCATTATTTAATCTTATTGAACTATTTTCAAATTTTAAAAATTTGTTAAATGCCATTTTAAAAATACCCTATCGAGCTTCTTATGTCTACAGATGTACCAGTATCCATCGTATATTCTATTGTGGTAGCAATCGTAAAAGGCTCATCCACTAGATGAAAATTTCCACCACTTATACAATACAACACCCAATTCATATACTCAAATGAATTAAACCTTAAATTATCTGAATTACTAAATGCTGAACCTCCTTGCGCATTATATCTTGCTGATAACCTAAAATAACCAGTATCGGGAACAGTTGTGCTAATATATGCGTTATTACTTAAAGGAATTGATGTTTTGTAAGCGTCTGCTACTGGATCATATATTTGAAAATAATTAGACCCACTGACATAATCATTTCCCCCTACACTTTGAAAATTAATTCCAGTGAATTTATTAAATACTAAATACGCTGTTGCCCCTCGTAGATTTCTTTGTGATTGGCAAATTAAATCTACGCCTACCACTTTTCCAGACATAGGGCTCAAATTATAGTAACAAGCATTACCTAATTTATCATAATAATAATTAGCATTATTAAAATTAATATATGTTGGCGCTCCTCCTGTACTAGAAGCATAAAAAGTAGACAGAAACTTTCCGTGCGAAAATTCATTACGGCTTGTATAACCTCCGATTATGTCTATATCTCCTGAGTTAGAAAATGTGTGAGTATTTCTAGACGACAAATAAGCATTTGATGTATTTCCTGTCTGAAAGAAAAAATACTCATTTTGAAAATCGTAACCTATTAAAAATTTATTAAAGTTTCCAGAAGAATAAGTAGTTAGCATGCTTCCGACAGGACCACTCGATGTAGGAAAATTAGATTGATTTTTTATAATTAAATTAGCATTCGAAGTAATTCTTCTTTCTATTAAACTATTTGTTCCAGTTACATCAATTATATACGATGGATTTGACCCACCTATACCCATTCTTTTATTAGCTAAATCTAAAATGAAAGGATCTGTTACGCTTGTCGTTCCAGCAGCTTTATTTTTTGCAAAATGTAAGCTGGAAGCCCCATTATAAGCGATAGAAACAGTAGAGCTAGAGTCTGTTTCTCTAAAGTATAAATCAGGTTTAGTAGAAGATTCTAATAAAGCTGTTTTAAATAAAGTTCCGTTTGTGGGTTGATTAGATACGAGCAATCTAGATTCTGGATAAGTTTGAGTATTGCCTATTCTTGTTGTTCCGTTTCTATTATTTACAAAGATGGCGCCACTTTGCCCAAAAAATACTCCTGAACTTGCATCAGAACCAGAATTATAACCTATGAATAAATTAGAATTAGCATCAATTCCACTCTTTGTCACATCTAAATTTATAGAATTAATACTATCATCTAAAGAAAATCTTATTTTATCACCTGCGTATAATTGCAAACTCACATCTGCGTCTAACGCCATTTGATAGCCTGTAGCGTCAGTTAATAACATTCGACCACCACTTGGGCAGAAAATATTTTTTTGATTAGTTCTTTCAGAAGATCCGCTAATATAAAAATCATTAATTCCGTTTTTAACTAAATCCCAAGAATTTTGCTTATCATCAAATCTAAAAATCTGGTTATGTCCTGATCCTTTTAATAAAGAAACCGTATCAAAACCAGAAGTGCCAGCGACTTCAAAGTCAAAAGATATATACGCTCCATTTCCAGTGTAGTAAGAACCAATACCTATACCTCTGTTGGCCGAATTTATAGTTAAAGCTCTTACATCACTATTAGCTCCTAATGTAAAATCTTGACCTGTTGATCTGACATCATTTAAGTTTCTTTTTAAATTAGCAAAAGTTACATTATACGCATCAACATTATATTCACTAAAAGGAAATAAATAAGTATCGCTTATGGAAACTAATTGACCTAAACTATCTAATCTTTGGGGCATATATTTATATTACACTTTATTGTTTTAATTTAAATTAAAACTAAGCTCTTTTAACATTTTTATCTTTTTTTTCATTTCTTAATAAAGTTATATAGCTTAGTTCTACTTCCATGTTACTATCTGCACTCGAAGAAATTCTCTGTCCTACTAATTTAGTATTAGAAGAATTGAATTGCCAAAGCTGACTTACAGAATAAGTATCTTCTCCCATAAAATTCAGCTGCGTTCCATCAGGTAATGTTAAATTTTGATTATCTACGGCTTTCATTTCTACTGGATCATAAACAATTCCTTTTACATCTATAGAAAAAGAATCAAATCCTGTAGTATCATTAGATAAATAATCATAAATTCTTCTAGCATTAAAATTATCTACTTCCATTACAAAAGAAGTTGATACGGAAACTGGATAAGCTATATGGACATCAACAGGAGCAAGATTGTTTATAGCGTATATTGGGTTTCTAGGAATTTCGACATCTACATTAAATCTTTTAATCCTATTTGACTCTGATCCAGAACAAGATAAAGTAATATCACTTGGCCTTGGTATTTTAGGTATAAACCTAGTCGCATCTCCGCTTGCGTTTAAATTTGATATTTTTGTTGCATCATGGCTACCACTACCCATATTTCCGAAAACTGTTATTCCTAATGTAGAAATTGGAGTTTCACCATATTCCACAGAATAAGAATAAGAAGTTAAATAACCCTCGTTAAAACCAAAAATTCTATTTCCGTAATTTATCGAACCGTGAAAAGACCTATTGGATCCTGTATACCATTGTAGAGTATCAACAAAAGTTAAATCTCTAGTAATACTAAAATCTGCTTGAGGAATTTCCGATACAACTTGATTCACTACCCCCTTGCCTACTATATTTATAGGTTTATGAGTTACAGTATAACCTCCATCAACAGAAGTAACCCCTTGCAACTTTTGATTGTTTAAAAATACTGTTTGATTATAATTACTAAAAGCCGTAGCCATTACTGAGTCCTTTTCTTAGTTTGATCGAGTAACCCTCCTACTCTTTGCTCTTGTTTTATAACTTCTAAAACAGAATTTCTAACTTTCTTAGAAAACTCATTGTATTTTTTATTTTCGTTATTTATATTTTCTTCTTTGTCGTCTTTGCTCTGAATAGATGCAGGCTTAGATGATTTAGCGTCTATGTTAAAACTAAAAGATAAATTATTTGTCAAATTAGAAGAACTGGAACTAGATGAAGACATCTCTCCTCCTTCTTGGAATTTCTGAATACCAGAATTAATTCTGTTTAATCCTCCTAAACCATATCTTTTTACTGCTTTACTATTAACTATATACTCTCCCCCAGTTAACAGTGCAGGAACAGAATCCGTTATTCTACTGCCATAAGGAACATAACCACCAGAGTTAGCTTTTATAAAACCGCCTTTTTGAGCAGTAGTAAAAGGATCAAATATGCTAGATTGCAAGTTATCGCTAGTTATTGTTCTCCCTCCAACATTCTTTAAAGAACCAATATTTGCTCCACCAAATCTTGTTGCTGTTTGACCACCCCCAAAAGCTCCCCCACTAAAACTTGAAGAAACGGCCTGAGCACTTGCTGGCGCAAAAGCTGCAGACATAACACCTGATACCCCAAACCCTATAGCGCTAGTAATAGCAGAAATAATTAACCCACGACGTTGAGCTTTTTTTTGGGCTCGTTCTCTTCTTTTTCTTTCTGCCTCTCTTCTTAATTGATCATTATATTCTTTAATAAATACTGTATTTTCTCTAGCAAATCCAGTTAACCTTTCACTTGTTGCTGCTTCATTAATAAAAGCAAAAGTTTCGCCTTCCGTAGCAAGAGTTTTATTGAAATCTATATTAGGACTTAGCTTCCTTTCTCCGCTCTTTAATCTTTTTAGCTGTCCTCCGTTAGCGAAACGAGGAAATTCATTATAATTTATAGAATTCAAAACACTAGGTCCGCCTAGACCTTTCACAGCTTTTCTATTTAAAACATATTCCCCATCTTCTAGTAATGCTAAATTTTTATCTCCAGTTCTCCCCCCCGAAATATACATTCCGTTTTGAGCTTTTATCAAACCACCTTTTTGCGAACCAAAATTAAAACCACCAAAACTACCTACTATTTGATTAGCAGCTTGCGTAAACATCGCCTGTTGAATCGATCTGGCAAAATCAGCGGCAACATTAAGTAGAGAATCCTTCAAACTGCCAGTACTATTAGCAGCTGCATCCATAGCGCTAACCAAACCATCTCTAAAAGCAAAAGTTGTATTTCTCGCAAATGTTTCTGGAAAATCTCTTGCTTCTTGTTGTATTTGATCTACTGCGTCTCTAAAACCAAAAGAGGCAGTACCCCTTATCTTAGCGGTTCTACGCAAAGTTTCTTCTCTTATCTTTAGCTCTTCATTAATTTGTTTGCTAGTTCTTAATACATCTTTTTCAGCAGCATCTAATTCTTGAACAGATTTCGAAATGTCATTTCTTAACTCTTTATTTTGTTCATTATCTTCTATGTTTTTTAATAAATTAGTTTGAGCCTCTCTTGCTGCTCTTATATTTTTTAAATTTCCTTCTTCTATAAGATTATTTAATTCTTTTTGAGATTCCTTAGCAAGTCTAATTGTTTTAAGATAATCTCCTATATCAGTAGCACCAGGATCAAATGTACTAGGTAGCTGAGCTTCTAGTTGTTGTGCTCTTTTTAATGGATTTTGTGCTGCAGCTTGAGCTGATGTAAATATTGAAGCTTCTTGTAAAACTCTCCTATCTTGGAAATCTTTTCTTAAATTTTGAATTTCTACTTCCGCTCTTTGTTCCCTAGATAAACCAAAAAATCGAGTTGGATCTTCTAGTTGGGCACTCCTTCTTAACCTATCTAAATTTAAGTTTAACTCTAAATCTTTTATGTCTTGATTCCTTTTGGCTAAAACAGCGTCTAATTTAAATATATTATCTAACTCTTTTTTCAAAAGGTTATCTTCAATTTTTAATTGTCTTAATTTTTCTTTATTTAGCTTAACTTCATTATCAAAATTAATTTTAGATACGGCTTCAGAACTTCTGAAACCTTCGATATTCTGAATTAACTCTTGTCTTTGTTCTTCTCCTTTAGGAAAAACCGTTTTATCTATTTTTTTTATTTTTTTGACTAAATCAGTAATTGCGATATCTAAATCTTTTGCAGATTTAGCTGACTGGTTTGTCAAAATATCTCTTATATTTTTTAATTCTTTTTCGCTTAGAACACTTTCTAAAGGAGTCGTAAATTGCGTTTTAAAATCAGCCAAGCTTTTTGTTCTCCTTATTTGTTCCTCTTCTCTCAAAAAAGCCAACTGATCATCAAAACCTTTTTGTAACAATTTTGTACTATCTTCAACACCTTCTGCAAATGAAATATTAAATTTAGAAATTTCTTTTCTTATAGCTAAAGACCCAGTATCTCTCGCCAATTGCTCAGATAATATTCTACTTTCTTTTAAAAATATATTTTTTAACCCCCTCACTAAGTTTGATGCCCCTACCCCATCCCCTTCACTCAGCGTACGCGCTTCTTCTAGCTCTTTCTCAAACGCTCTTCTTCGCTCTATAAGAGCTGCTCTGTTTATCGAACTCGTAGCACTTAATCCTTGAAAACTTTCTTTCAACGTAATTTGTAATTCTTTATCAAGACTTTTAAATATATCTCCCTCAAATAAAGCATTTATATTATCAATAAAATTTCCTTTCGTCAGATCGATTTCTGGATCTAAATAATCTCGCGTAAACCTATCTATTCCTCCCAAAACCGTTTTTAAAGCTTTGTCGCTTTCACTCAATCTAACTAAACTAGATATAGCTGATGTTCTTGCTATCTCTTTGTCTGATTGTTCGAGGTTTTTTAAGTTAGTTAAATTGGCAATATCACCTTTTAATTCTTGCTTAATTCTATCTTTTCTTATTCTTTCTCTTGCTTTTGTCAGAGCTTCAACAGATCGGTCATCAAAAACAATCCCTGATTGCACCTTTTCCAAAGCTTGATTTCTTTTTATTAGTAATTCTCTTGTTTCTGATTCTGTTAATCCACCCGCTTCTATTTCCTTTTGAGCACTAATAGCTGTATCTATTTCTTGTGCTTGCTCTTGCAAACGCGACAATATTTGACCATTTCTTTCAGCGATATCTTCAAAAGTATCTTGAGCACCAAAAGCAGCAATACCTAAACCAACTATAGCTCCTGTAGCTGCACCTACTGCAGTTCCCAAACCAGGCCCCAACAGAGCACTACCTATAAAAGCCCCAGTAGTACCAAAAGATGCAGCTTTACTAATTCCACCACCTAAAAATCTCTGACTAACTGATTGTTGACTTCTTGGTTTTCCTCCTGTTATAAAAGATTCAGCTTCACCTGCAATTAGAGGCAGACCAATCGCAAGCCCTAGACCTGCAGTCGGACTCGCATTTAACCGACCACCCACAGTTGCAGCTCTTCCTAATAGACCTCCTCGTCTTTGACTTCTGGCAATCCTAAGAGACATTCCTCTCCCAAATCGAGTTTGACCCAAAAAAGAACTTTTAAAATTTTCTAAACCTTGATTTCTCCCTGCAAACAAATCTTTCCCTCTTTGAGCCTGCGCTCTAGCAGCGCTTTTTTCTGCCGCAGTGCCTTGATCAATAGCCTTAAGTTGCTTTGATATGCTAGTTTTTAATCTATCTCTTTGATCTGATATTATATTATTTTTATCAATTAACCTATCTGCAGATTGATTTAATTTATCTTGAGTTATTCTACCTTTTTCGTATGCCGTAATTAATGCATTTAATTGCCTTATTAATAATTTGTTTTTTTCTTTTGATAAAGCCACAGACCCTAAACCAGAAGTTCCTGGAGTCAACAAACCTCCTTTAGGTCCTCTTATTTTGCTAACAAAATTAGGAATAAAACCTTCAGACATTAAACCAGCATTTAATTGATTCTCAAAAGAATCTTTTAATGCTTTTTTAAGGCCCCCATGTTCTGCTATAGCAGAATTAAAACTTGGCTGACTAGCATTTCTAACGTGAGGAAAAGGTTTTTTAGAAAACACAGCTTTTTCACCACTCAAATTTTCTTCTAAATTCATAACTGAATCTTTAGAAGATTTTTTTGAAGCGAAATTAGGAATAAAACCTAAAGAAGACAATTTAGTAAATTTACTAGCAATTCCAGAATTAAAACTT
>Ga0181568_10002984_pt1 | contig 15321 bp, 10 predicted proteins | sample 101ome_20_FD_133758 | JGI IMG/M metagenome (GOLD analysis project Ga0181568, IMG submission 133758) | Coastal salt marsh microbial communities from the Groves Creek Marsh, Skidaway Island, Georgia - 101404AT metaG (megahit assembly) | ecosystem: Environmental > Aquatic > Marine > Intertidal... | reverse complement strand
CACAGATCGACTGGACGAGTGCTTTCCCAATCTATTGGATTACGGTTTTACAGCCTCGCTCGAGCAGAAGCTGGATCAGATCTCGAATGGCGAGATCGAATGGCTGAACACTCTGAACGAGTTTTATGGTGACTTTTCTGAGCGGCTGGATCAAGCTGCGGACGATGAGCATGGCATGCGAGCAAATAAGCCCTCGCTGATTGAAAAATCTTGCCCTGCCTGCGAGCGCCCCATGAATGTGCGGACCGGGAGTACCGGCGTGTTTCTGGGTTGCTCGGGCTACGATCTGCCGCCAAAAGAGCGCTGCAAGCAAACCATTAATTTGATTCCTGGCGATGAGGTGGTCAGTGCCAATGCTGACGATGAGGCCGAATCGCGCATTTTAATGAAGAAGCGACGGTGCACAGAATGCAGTTCGACCATGACTGAATATTTGCTGGATGAACATACGAAGCTTCATCTTTGTGGAAACAATCCTGATTGCGCATCTTTTGGCTTTGAAGAGGGTGCCTTTAAAATCAAGGGCTACGAAGGTCCGACGTTAGCCTGCGATAAGTGCGGGGCTGAAATGCAGTTGAAGACTGGCCGTTTTGGAAAGTATTTTGGTTGCACAGGACAGGTCGATGATGCGCCGTGTAAAAATACTCGAAAGTTGCTTAGGAATGGCGAGGCGGCACCACCAAAGATGGACCCTGTGCCGATGCCTGAACTGCAGTGCGAGAAAGTGGACGATACCTATCTTTTGCGTGATGGTGCGGCGGGTTTGTTTTTGGCTGCAAGTCAGTTCCCTAAAAACAGAGAGACCAGAGCCCCCTACATTGATGAACTCCTGCCGCATCAAAATGAGATCGATCCTAAGTATCAATTCTTAATGAAGGCGCCCCAGGCAGATCCAAACGGTCGCAGGGCATTGGTAAAGTTCTCAAGGATTGAGAAGCAACACTATGTGGCTTCGGAACTTGAGAAAGGCAAGGCATCGGGTTGGCGGGCTGACTATGACGAGTCCTCCCAGACTTGGGTAGAACGAGTTGCTGAGGCCAAGTCAGCGACTGGCAAACGCAGAAAGAAAACAGCCTGAAGTCCCTAGGGGCATCTGCAGCATCGCGACAAACCGCGTGTAGGTCCTCTAATCAGAACGATCGATTTAGTGCCGTATGACCCCGACTGCGAGCCCTTCGATAGCAAACTCGACTTCTCTTAAATCAACCTCGATTGGAGCGTAATCCTGATTTTCGGGCTCCAAAACAATCTCGTGTGCTGCTTTGCCTCTGCGAAAACGCTTCACGGTCACTTCGTCGTCAATGCGCGCCACCACGATGTCTCCAGGATTAACCGATTGCGTTCGATGCACGGCCAGAAGGTCTCCGTCTAGAATGCCGCACTCGATCATGGAATCGCCACGAACCACCAACATGTAATCGGCACTGGGTCGAAAGAAGGTGGCGGGGATCTCGCAATGCCCCTCAATGTGTTCCTGCGCCAAAATCGGGTGACCGGCAGCCACTCGCCCAATAATGGGGAGCCCCTCCGAATCGGGAAGCTTGATGCCTCGTGAGGTGCCAGGGATCATCTCGATGGCGCCTTTTCGAGCAAGTGCTTTCAAATGTTCTTCTGCCGCGTTGGCGCTCTTGAATCCCAATTTTTGAGCGATATCTGCTCGGGTGGGGGGATAACCGGTGTCCTCGATGTGTTGTTTAATCAATTCCAATACTTCGGACTGCCTTGGGGTTAATTTCATCATCACGACGCTCCGCAACTGAAGACTGTTTATCTATACAGTCTGGCAGTATATACAGTATTGAGCGGCAGGCAACCCTTTGAAACCCATTCACAAAATTGATTTTTGCAGGCAGATCAATGTACGCTTCTGTTCCCTTATGGCAGGTGGAGGCCCTGAGTGCGCCGTTTCATCACTTTTAATCTCCCGAGTGGTCTCGTATTGAAGCGTTGCTTGAGTCTAACTGTGATCAGCTTGTTCTTGACCGCGTCAGGATCTGCGCTGGCCGCGTCGGCTAAAATGATGTGGGTGCTTGCGAGTTTCGTAGAGGCGGATCTGGCCATCAAAGAGGCGACCCAAGCCCATGAACTCACGGGTCAAATCACAGCAGTTCAAGAGGCCAGAGTCGGATCTAAAACTTGGCATAGGGTCCTTGTGACCCCGGCGACCGAAGCGAGTCGCGAAGCTCGACTTACATCGCTCCTTAGAAGCGCCAATTACGATCAAACGTGGCGCGTGTGGTTAGGTGAAGCGGATGTAGGCAGAGTGACTTGGTTCGGCGGTCAACCCAGCGATTTCCCAGATCCCCTGGACACCTCGATTGAGGCGGCGCCCGAATTGATGAGCGACGAAGGTATGCTGGCAGATCTGGGGCGGGTACTTGACGATCGAGAACGGCGTCCAGCGGCGGTCTCAATGGGTGCCGATCTCACAGAATCGTCGAGGCAGAAGGTTGCTCAACTGTTAGCGCCTGATGTGGATTACCACCCCATTCGATTACGCGCCCTACGCTAGGGTGCGTCTGCCTCAATCTCACTGTTTCCTATTGAATCCTACTGGGTCGGAATTCACCCGTGTCCTATTTTGAAATCTGGTTCAATGAGCTCCGAATCTGGGCTCAGGATCCCTTGGTCGTTCAAGTCTTTTTGGTGGTGTTCTCAACCGCCCTCGCGAGCTACTTCCTTCACCGGGTTATGGCCGTCATCAACAGAAGAGCGGAGGCCTCTCAAAGTGTCTGGGATGACGCATTTTTAAGAACGGTGTCAAAACCGTCGCAATGGCTCATCTGGGTGATGGGGCTTTCCGTTGCCGCTGAATTGATCGCAGAACATCAGAGTCAATCGCAACTCGAGATGATTGCCACCTTGCGCTATCTCGCTCTGATTGTGCTGATCACGCTCTTCGTTATCCGCATGGCAAAGGAAATCGAAAAAGGCTATATCGCGTCGGGTGGTGATGAAACCACGGTGACCGCCATTGCAAAGCTCGCAAGGATTTCGATCATCATTACGGCCGTGTTGATGGTGATGCAGTCATTGGGGGTGAGTATATCGGGCGTTTTAGCCTTCGGCGGGATCGGCGGTATCGCGGTAGGGTTTGCGGCCAAGGATCTCTTGGCGAACTTCTTTGGTGGGCTCGTGATCTATATGGATCGACCCTTCAAAGTGGGGGACTGGATTCGGAGTCCCGACCGAGATATCGAGGGTACAGTGGTTAAAATTGGGTGGCGCTTGACGGAGATTAGAACCTTTGACCAACGCCCGTTGTATGTACCGAACTCGGCATTTTCAACCATCGCTCTGGAAAACCCCTCACGGATGCTGAACCGCCGAATCTATGAAACCATCGGCATTCGTTACGACGATATCCAAGAGATGCATGCCATAGTTGCCTCGGTGAAGGCGATGTTGCAAGGTCATCCGGCCATCGCCCAGGATAAAACCATGATTGTGAATTTCAACGCGTTTAATGCGTCTAGCGTTGATTTCATGGTTTACACCTTTACCAAAACGACTAACTGGGTGGAATTTCATGAGATTAAGCAAGCCGTCCTGCTGGAGATCGCCGGCATCATTCGCGATCACGGTGCAGAAATTGCTTACCCAACGCAGACGCTTCATGTCGCAGAGCCTGTCGGAATGTCGGCGTCTGAGTCGTCAGAGGGAGGTCCTGCCAGGTGACTCAAATGCTGTTCTATAAGGATCCAAAACCGCTATCGCCCGCGGTACACGGTGCGTTGAAAGTACGACAAACACCTCAGCGTTTCGGTTTTGCCAGACGAGTGAACTCGGTGCTCTGTGCTGGCGTTGAGTTCGCAGAGATTGCCCATGAGTATCCGATTGTTTTTGCTGAAGGTGACCGTGAATGGGTGCCGATTGTGTTGTTTGGTTTGACCGCGGGCGATAATCGTTGGGTCGACGACAAGGGTGCGTGGATGGGCCAATACGTTCCCGCCTTTGTCAGGCAGTACCCCTTTGCGATCGGTCGGGGAGAATCTGAGCAGCCGCTTGTCTGCGTGGATGACAGCAGTGAGATGCTGTCGATGGAGGAGGGCACCCCCCTGTTTGAGGCAGGTCAGCCGTCACCGCTGGTGAAGCAAACCGCAGATTTCTTGAGAGAATTCCATCAGCAAATGGAACGGACCAAACTATTCACTGCAAAGCTCGCGAGCCTAGGACTGCTCGCCGAGGTGAAGGCCAGCGTGAACGGCGCGGATCAAGCCACCATGAGCCTGGGCAAAGCGCGCGTTGTTGACGAGCGTAAATTACTTGAACTTGAAGACGAGCAAGCGCTCGCTTTGTTCAGAAAAGGTGAGTTGGCTTGGGTTTATGCGCATCTTCTGTCGCTCGGACATTTGCGCAGGCTGCTCACGAAGCAACTCCAAGAGACGGCGTGACGCCGGGCACAACCGATTGATCAAGGCGATTGAATGCGTCGCGTCCACGAGCCCTGCTCGACTTGTTGGACTTCGAAGACGAGGCCCCATGCCCCTACGGCCTGAACGCCTTACTCAAAGCGATCGTCTAGCATCCAATGGTGTGACCAGAATGAGAACCCCTAACGCTGGATGGTCCAAGTAATGGAGTTCTCCGGATCGAAGGCGCCGCCTCTCGCTCAGGTGAAATCTGGCATCAGCTGAAAACGTGCGCCCTCGTTCTGCGGCCTCAAACAAATCGGGGAATTGGGCTTTGAGGTTTGAAGGTGCTTTGGCTGCGGGTAATGCCCGCTGAGGCGAGAATTGCGTGAGCCATAAATCCGCTTCGACATGCAGAAACCGTTGACGCCTTAGAGACAAAGTCCCCTCGAGTTCGAAACGATCACCGAACTGCTGACCGCCCTGAATCAAAATGGGCGTTGGTGTCTGATCGATGGGCTGCTGCCAACTTTGATGGAGGAGGAGTGCATAGAGGCTGCTTCGCCGGATTGATCGAGCGGGGCCTTCGAGCTGCCGTTCATTCCCGCTGATCTCGCTGAATGCATAGGGCGCCTCTGGATAAAATGCCGCTTGCAAGAGGGCATCCCTCTGATCTCGACGCAATCGGTCCCTTTCTAAATTAGGGTCAGTCGCATCGTTTTTCGCGGCGAGATTGAGTTGCTCGAGTCGGCGTCGATAAAGGCCTGCTTTGCTCTCGCTGGCTAGCAGGAACACAGGCTTGGTCGCGTCAATGCTGGCCTTTGATGAATCCGAACCCTGTTGGGTGTCTGAGTCTTCCGCCAACATCACGGCTTGCGACCAAATGAAGGGTCTTCGTGCCTCGGTGAGTGCTGGCGCAATCGCGATGAGATTGCTCGGCCAGATTGCTGGCGGGCGGTTCTGATCGGCGGCATTGGCGTCGGAGGCGGACGCCGCGTTCAGACGCTTGAAGACGATCACTTCGATTTGGTAGTCATCGGCGGCTGCCATCGCGGTCACAAAGAGGGTAGCACACAACAAAAGAAGGGCCGGCCAGCGAGTCAAGCCAGGGTTGGGGTTGTGCGCAAAGTCTCGTTGGGTTTCGTCAAGGCCCGCTAGATTGCGCAATTGATGCCGAAAGTTGACCAAGAAAATCCTCGAGGTAACCAAACCGTTGTTCGCGATCTGGTATTTTATCCAGAATGCTGAGTTGATGTGCAGAGGCCATTTTGTATTTGGTTGGCGATGATTGAATGAGATGAATAATCTCCACGGCGGGCACCGGGGTGTCATTGCCAAATTCAATGTGACCACCATTGTCGCCGACGTCGATGCGTTTGATGCCCAGAGCCTCAGCTGTGATTTTCAGTTCCGTCTGCCGAACTAACCATTTCGTAGGCTCTGGGAGCAGACCGAAGCGATCGATCATTTCTACACTGAGCTCCCTCAGCTGATCATGGCTCGCGGCATTCGCGATACGCTTGTATAGGATGAGCCGCATGTGCACATCGGGCAAATAATCGTCAGGGATCAGTGCTGGCGCGTGTAGATTGATTTCGGTGCCACTTCGAAGATCCAGTTCGGGGTCAATGATCTTGCCCTTCTTGAGGCTGGCGACCGCACGATCGAGCAATTCCATGTAGAGCCCAAAGCCAATGCTGTGCATATTGCCCGTTTGAGATTCACCGAGAAGCTCGCCAGCGCCCCGGATTTCCAAATCGTGGGTGGCGAGAATGAATCCTGCGCCCAGGTCTTCGGCCTGCTCGATGGCCTCAAGGCGCTTTTCTGCATCCTTGGTCATCATGGCAGGTTCAGGCGTCATCAAATAAGCATAGGCCTGGTGATGAGATCGCCCCACCCGTCCCCTTAATTGGTGTACTTGGGCGAGGCCTAATTTGTCGGCTCGGTCCATGATGATGGTGTTTGCATTGGGGATATCGATTCCGGTCTCGATAATGGTCGTGCACACCAAGATGTTCGCTCGTTGGTGGTAGAAATCCGACATCACTTGCTCAAGCTCACGTTCGCGCATTTGACCGTGAGCAATGCTGACCCGTGCCGCGGGCACCATTTCGGAAATTTCGTCAGCCACTCGTTCAATATCTTTGACCTCGTTGTGCAGGTAATACACTTGCCCCCCGCGCAGTAACTCGCGTTGGATGGCTTCACGAACAACTTGATGATCGTGGCGCCTAACGAATGTCTTGATGGCCAAACGGCGCGCGGGCGGCGTTGCGATAATAGAAAGATCACGAATGCCCGACATAGAGAGATTCAGCGTCCTGGGAATCGGAGTCGCAGTGAGCGCCAGAACATGGACGTTGGCACGAAAGCGCTTAATCTTCTCCTTTTGGCGCACCCCAAATCGATGCTCTTCATCGATGATCAACAGCCCCAGCTCCTTGAAGCGCACGGTGTCTTGGATCAGCGCGTGGGTGCCGACGATGATGTCGATCTTGCCATCCTGCAATCTCACTAGCGTCTCAGTCTGCTCTTTTTTAGTCTTAAAACGAGACAGACTTTCGATGACCACGGGCCATCCGGCGAACCGGTCTTGGAAGGATTGATGGTGTTGCTCAGCGAGCAGTGTGGTTGGGACGAGTACCGCGACCTGGTGCCCTGCTTGGACGGCAAGGAAGGCCGCACGCATTGCGACCTCAGTTTTGCCAAACCCCACATCACCACAAATTAGACGGTCCATCGGGCGATCCCGGCAAAGATCCTTGATCACATCTTCAATCGCGGTCTCTTGGTCGGGAGTTTCTTCAAAAGCGAAGGCCCTAACAAACCGCTCGAATTCTTGGTCTGGTAAGGGAAAGGCGTCGCCTGTCTGAGCCTCGCGTTTGGCGTAGATCTCGAGCAGTTCGGCAGCCACATCCCGAATTTGCTCAGCAGCCTTTTTCTTGGCCTTTTGCCAGCTATCTCCTCCGAGTTGGTGCCAAGGTGCGAGCTCGGGGTCTGCGCCGGAGTATCTAGATATCAGATGGATATCGCTGACTGGCACGTAGAGTTTCGCGTCGCTCCGGTAATGGATGCTCAGGAATTCATAGGGCTCGCCACTGACTTCTAGGGTGACCAAGCCTTGGTAGCGTCCTACGCCATGATCGATATGCACCACGGGGTCATTGAGGTTGAGCTCTGTGAGGCTTCTGACCACCAGCTCGGCGGCATGCTCGCGCTCCTTCTGACGGCGGCGTGCTTGGAGTACGCGCTCACCAAAAAGCTGCTGCTCGCCGATGAGTGTGATGCCAAGTTCAGTCAATCTGAGCCCTCGATCAAAGGGGGCAGTGGCGAGTGCAAGTGGTGTCGATGAAGATGTGAAAGCCTGCCAGTGGTCAACCATCTCTGCGGGCAGCCCGCTTTTCATGAGCGCCCCATCAATCATTTCTCTTCTGCCTAGGCTCTCGGCGGCAACGAGGACGCGATCGCCCCCTTCTAGGCAAGCGCGCAAGCGATGGAAGGGCGTATCGGATTGATCGTCGACAGCAAGATTCGGCGCCGGAGTGGTGGCGAATTGCAGTCCCTGGGTTCGATCGCCGGCGGCGGTATCCACTCGCACGTAGTGAGCCATCCGCTCGAATAACTCGTGCTCCTCGAGCAGTAATTCCTTGGGGGCGAGAATGGGACGTTCGATATCGTGGCGCAGATTTTCGTATCGATCGTTGGTGTCCCGATAGAACGCCCGCAGCGCATCAGTGAGCGGTTCGTTGACGATCAACGTGTTGCTCGAGAGGTAATCAAAGAGCGTTGCCATCTCATCAAAAAATAGCGGCAGATAGTATTCGATGCCGGCTGGAGCTGCGCCGTTAGAAACGCTCTGATAAACGGGACACGCTTTCGGCTGCCCACCAAAACGCTCGTGCCAGGCATTCTTAAATTGACGAATACTCTCCTTGCCAAGCGAGAACTCACGTGCAGGCAAGCTTTGCATTTCGCTGACACGATCGACTGAGCGTTGGGTTTCGGGATCAAACGTTCGAATGGATTCAATTTCGTCATCGAACCATTCAACTCGATAAGGCGCGTCGTGACCCATGGGGAAGAGATCTAAAATGGCGCCTCGAATAGCGAATTCACCCTTATCTGAGACGGTCTCAACCGGGCGGTAGGCGGATCGCTCGAGGAGTTGTCTCAGTTCAGATAATGAAGCAGTTTGCCCGACCGCTAGATTGAGATGATGACTGCTAATAAAGTCTCTGGGTGCCAGCCGGAAGAGCAGAGTAGTGACTGGGACGATGAGGATATCGGGTGCCTCGGCGCTTCCCGCGCCAAGCACCTGCAAGCGTTCAGATATAATGTCCTGATGGGGCGAAAAGCCATCGTAGATGAGTGTTTCCCAGTCTGAAAATCGTGCGACTCGCAGGTGAGGCGGTGCAAAAAATCGAATTTCTTCAAAGCTTTGTTCGGCGCCTTGTGATGAAGCCGTTATCAACAAGATGGGTGCCTTAGTCTGCTCCGCCAGTTCGGCAACCGAAAGCGATAAGGCAGCGCCCGAAAGGCCGCTCCAGCGCGTCACGCTGCCACGGTTTTTGGGAAGGGTTTGGAATGCATCGTTTAAGAAAATTGACGCCATGGATTGATCGCTGGTCTTCTGGATCTGGGAATAGGTTTCGTTGTTCGCAGCGGTTGGCGTGCGCTGCGGGGGGCGATTTTACGTGAATTCTTCCGCTTACGCAGAGTCGACGTGGGCCGGATTGCGCGATCGTAACGTCGCGTAAGCAGTTAACTAAGTAGCGTAAGGCACATGCCGGTAGAAAAGCGGGGGAGTATTCGCGCTCGAATGCTAACCGTCATAATCTGGGTTCTCATGCGCAACGGTCATTGCGAAGAAGGTCCCTTAACTTCATAATACGCGGCCGAATCCGACCCTTCGCGCACGCCTGATCTGAGTGATCAAAAGACAATCTTGACGCGAACTTGCGTTACGTGAATTTTGTGGGTTGAAGCGGGACAATGTCCGGCAGGGCATGGTCTCGAACTGACAGTTTGGAAGGGAGAAAGCCATTGGTTAAGCCAACACTAGAACGAGCGTTTGACGATTGGAAAGAACGCGAAGCGCTGGCCGAGGCCATGATCCCCTTGATTGGGCAACTCTATCGCCGAAATGTCGTGATTTATATCCACGGCGTGCCGCTCTTCAACGAGTCGGTGATCGAGATCATGCGGATTCATCGTCGAGTAAGGCAAATCGAGAAAAACGAACTTTCGGAATTTGAAACCCATCCGATGATTGCCATTCTGGCGACCCTCGATCTGGCGCCGGCCCATGTAGATATCGGCAAGCTGGCCAGTGCCTTCATGGCGGATTCCGGCGGGCTTTCCATTGAAGATTATGTTCGAACGGCTTGTGTCGACATCTTGGGCGCTCAGCAGGTGGTTAGTCATCCCCCGAGAGACGTCGTGGTGTATGGCTTTGGTCGGATCGGCCGGCTTGTGATGCGGCTTTTGGTCGAGAAAGCAGGAGGCGGTCAGAACCTGGTGCCTCGCGCCGTGGTCCTCCGCGCGCCGAAGGATCCCGCGAAAGACTTGCATAAACGCGCGAGTCTGATGCGACGTGACTCCATTCATGGCCCGTTTAAGGGCACCATTCGCGTCGACGAAGCGCACCAAGCGCTTATCTGCAATGGAAATGTGATCAGGTTTATTTATGCTTCAGACCCCGGCGCGATCGATTACACCGTTTACGGAATCCACGATGCTTTGATTATTGATAGCACAGGGGCGTGGCGGGATATGGAGGGCCTTGGCCGGCATTTGACCAGCAAGGGGGTGAGTAAGGTCTTGCTCACAACGTCCGGCAAGGGTGACATGAAAAATATCGTGTCCGGCGTGAATTCGCACATCATTACGGCTGAGGACCAGTTGGTTGCCGCGGCATCATGCACCACCAACGCGATCGTGCCGGTGTTGAAAGCAATCAATGACCGGTTTGGCATCGTGCATGGTCACATGGAGACCGTGCATGCCTATACGGACGATCAAAACCTGCATGACAACACCCACTCAAAAGAACGTCGCGGCCGAAGCGCTCCTTTGAACATGGTGTTGACCGAATCCAATGCCACCAGTTCCGTGGGCAAGTTACTGCCCGAGCTGGCGGGTAAGCTTACGGGTAACTCGATTCGAGTACCGGTGCCCAATGTGTCCATGGCCATTTTGAATTTAACTGTGGAAGAGTCAACGACCCGAGAGCAAGTGTGCGATTTCCTTCGAGATGTGTCCTTGAACTCGGCTATGCAACGGCAAATTGATTACACCGAGTCCAGCGAGGTTGTTTCGTCGGACTTTGTGGGCAACCGCCATGCGGGCATCATTGATGGTCACGCGACGATCGTGAACGGCCAGCAACTGGTGCTGTACGTCTGGTACGACAACGAGTTCGGTTATTCCTGCCAGGTGGTGCGCTGCGCGCAAAAAATGGCGGGTATTCACTATCCTCTGGTGCCCAAGCAGCCCGCGAGCGCTGAGTAGCGGCGAATGAGGAGATTGCGTCGGTCCCGTAAATATTGATGTGGCCGCAAGCCGGAAACGCCGCTCACTGGGTCAGCGACGCGATCACGGGCCGCAGTCGATTTGGCGTCTGATTCGGGCGGCCAAGATCCCTGAACTTCAAGCACTTCAGTCCAGACTCCCGTCTTCGACTTGTGGGCCCCAAGGGCTCCTTTTGGGTCGGAAGACCACTGCCCAGCGGAACACTCGCCACTGCACTCCCTCTTCGCGGAAAGAATCCGGAATTAGGACGGTGGATGTCTGGATCTGGTTAGTCGGACTCTCTATAATGGCGGCCATTTTGCGGGTGCCGTTCAGCTCACGGGGTCATTCAATTGGCTTTGGGGCGCCTCAGACGGGTCACGCTTGCAGTCGAGCGCTCAGCGTGGTCGTCCTAAGTGGCGACGTCCGTCGAACAACTGGTTCGCCCTAGACGCTCATGGGAGCTATATGAGAAAGATATCCAAAGGTTTAGATTTACCCCTCACCGGCGCGCCTGAACAATCCATCTCCAGCGAATTTTCTTCTCAGTGTGTTGCGGTCCTAGGCCGCGACTTCCATGGTCTTAAACCCACGATGGAGGTTGCAGTCGGTGATCGAGTTCGTAAGGGCCAAGTGGTCCTCACCGATAAGAAGAATCCAGGCATTCAATATACGGCGCCTGCTGGCGGAGAAGTGGTTGAGATCAACCGAGGCGCGAAACGCGCCTTTTTGTCGTTGGTGATCAGAGTCGACGACGATGATGCGGTCTCGTTTGGCTCGCACCCTGCGGAGGCAATTGGCGAGCTTAGTCGAGACGTTGTGCAAACCCAGCTCATTGAGTCAGGCGAGTGGACCGCATTCAAAACCAGACCATTCAGCAAGGTGCCAGCGAAGGGCTCGGTGCCGAACTCCATTTTTGTGACTGCGACAGATTCACGGCCCCATGCGCCAGACCCCAACTTGATCATCTCGGAGGAGACGGGCGCATTTAATGCTGGGGTTGCGGCGATCAGCCGACTCACCGATGGCGCTGTGTTCGTCTGCATGAACGAGCATGGCATGTTCGACGCAGAGATTGCCTCCGCCCGTGTGGAACGGTTTGCAGGTAAACATCCTGCCGGCCTCGCAGGAACCCACATTCACACCCTGGATCCTGTCAGTGTGCAGAAGACGGTATGGCAGATCAATTACCAAGACGTGATCGCCATTGGCCATCTTTTTTTGACGGGCGAGCTGTACACAACGCGGATCATTTCGCTTGCTGGGCCCTCTGTCCTGACACCGACTTTGGTCAAAGTGCGTCGAGGTGCTGATCTTTCAGCGTTGACCGATGGGCGGCTCAAAGACGGTCAGCACCGAGTCATCAGTGGCAGTGTACTGGACGGCTTCACGGCGGCAGATGCAGAGCGGTACCTTGGTCGGTTTCATACGCAAGTGGCGGTCCTCGAGGAAGGCACGCAGCGTGAATTTCTTCAGTTCGTGATGCCGGGCACCGATAAGTACTCTCTCACCGGTCTCTTCGCCTCCTGGATTTTGGGTAAAAAGTCTTTTGACCTGACTACCAGTACAGGTGGCAGCGATCGATCCATCATTCCTTTGGGTACATTCGAACGCCTGACGCCTTTGGACATTCTGCCAACCCAGTTGCTTCGCGCGTTGGTGGTCGACGATGTCGAAGCGAGCATTGAACTCGGCTGCTTGGAACTCGATGAAGATGATGTGGCGCTGTATACGTTTGCGTGCCCTGGCAAGTACGAGTACGGGCCCATCCTGAGAACGATGCTCGAGAAGATAGAGGTTGAAGGTTAAGGTCAAGGTCAGTAACGAGTTCTGAGACGCCCAAGAGGTTCGGCTCGAGCCTTGGGTAGGCAGCGCGAGCAGCAGGCGGTGCTCGAAGAGACAACATAGAGTGACATAAAAGGTGACGGGAACAACAGATCCTCGTCTCCCGTTCATCAAGGATGACTGCACATTATGGCGATGCGAGATTTTCTAGATAGTTTAGAGCCTCATTTTCATCAGGGTGGCAAGTATGAGAAGTACTACCCTGTCTATGAGATGGTGGACACGATTTTTTACAGCCCAGGCCGGGTGACCCAAGGCGCGTCGCACGTCCGAGATGCCGTGGACATGAAGCGTGTGATGACGACGGTTTGGTGGTGTGCGTTTTTCCCGATGCTGGCCGGCATGTACATCGTGGGTCACAACGCGTTGATCGCCATGGCCGATCTCGGGATCGCCGATCTCGAGGGTTGGCGCGGCGTGATCGTATCATTGCTTGCAGGTTATAACCCGGACAGCGTTTGGCACTGCTTCATTTACGGCGCAGTTTTCTATGTGCCAATTTATGCGACCACCTTCATTGTGGGCGGCCTATGGGAAGTGCTTTTCGCTGTTAGGCGTGGTCATGAAGTCAATGAAGGTTTTTTCGTCACAAGCATCCTCTTTAGCTTGACGCTGCCAGCAACTATTCCGCTTTGGCAGGTGGCGCTCGGCATTAGTTTCGGGGTTGTCATTGGGAAGGAAATCTTTGGCGGCACCGGCAAAAACTTCCTGAATCCCGCGCTCACAGGGCGCGCCTTCCTTTATTTCGCCTATCCGGCGCAGATCTCTGGTGACGCCGTGTGGACTGCCGTGGATGGCTTCAGTGGTGCAACCGCGCTCGGTGTGGCAGCCCGTGACGGAATGGATGGCATCGCCGCAATGGGCCTCACCTGGACGGACGCGTTCCTGGGTAACATGCAAGGATCCATCGGCGAAGCGTCTACGCTGGCGATTTTTATTGGTGGCGCATTCTTGCTCCTGACCCGAGTTGCTTCATGGCGAATTATGGCGGGCACCCTCGTGGGCATGATGCTATCGGCAATGCTGTTTAACTTTGTCGGGTCAGAGACAAATCCCATGTTTGCCATGCCTTGGGAGTGGCATTTGGTACTGGGCGGGTTCGCGTTCGGGATGGTCTACATGGCGACGGATCCCGTTTCAGCCGCGATGACCGATACAGGGCGATTTGCCTACGGTGCATTGATCGGTTTCATGTGTGTCTTGATCAGGGTCGTCAACCCCGCGTTTCCAGAGGGGATGATGCTAGCGATTCTGTTCGCTAATTTATTCGCACCGCTATTTGACTACTCAGTCGTGCGTGCAAACGTAAGAAGGAGGCTCGCTCGTGTCTGAACAAGGCAGCGGATTTAATAAAGACTCCATTGGTAACATCATCCTGATTGCTGTCCTTGTGTGTTTGGGGTGTTCCATCGTCGTGTCGTCCGCGGCGGTTGGTCTAAAGTCTCTGAGGTCAGACAACAAAGCACTCGATCGCAGTAAAAACGTGTTGATGGCGGCAGGCCTTTCGGCCGAAGAGATCGGGACCCGCCAGCAGATTCAGGACCAATTCGCGAAGTTCGAGCCCGTTGTGTTAGACCTTCGAGACAAGCGGATGCTGTCTTCTGAGGAGGCAATCGAGTTGGAGATCGATGTTGCGACCTTCGATCAGAGAAGCGCCGCAAAGGATCCGCTGTGGTCCGAGGCTTTAGAAACGGCCCAGGATATCGCCTCCATTAAGCGTCGAGAACATTACGCAGTGGGTTACCTTTTGCGGTCTGATGCCGACATCGAGAAAATTGTTCTACCTGTCCATGGATATGGCCTGTGGTCAACGCTCTATGGCTTCTTGGCGCTCGAAGGAGATGGCAACACCGTCGCCGGCATCACTTTTTATGAGCATGGGGAAACCGCTGGCTTAGGTGGTGAAGTGGATAACCCAGCCTGGAAGGCCTTGTGGCCAGGAAAGGCTATCTACTCGGCTGACGGTAGTGTGGCGCTTAAGGTGGTGAAGGGCGCAGTGAATCCAAAGGCTGCGGGTGCCGAACACCAAGTGGATGGCTTGTCGGGCGCGACGCTTACGAGTCGCGGGGTAGAAAACCTTGTTTCTTATTGGATGGGCGACGCTGGCTATGGCCCCATCTTGAAGACCATCAGTGAGTGAGGGCTGATTGAAATGTCACAGATGAAAGAAATTTTACTGAACCCGATATTTAACAATAACCCGATTGGGCTTCAGATCCTAGGTATCTGCTCTGCGCTTGCGGTCACCACTAAGATGAGCGTGGCGTTGGTGATGTGTATCGCGCTCACCTCAGTCACCGCGTTTTCTAATTTGTTCATTTCCTTGATCCGAAATCGTATTCCCTCCAGCATTCGCATCATCGTGCAAATGACGATCATCGCCTCCCTGGTCATTGTGGTGGACCAGGTTTTGGGAGCCGTGGCCTACGACATCAGTAAGCAATTGTCAGTCTTCGTTGGACTCATTATCACGAACTGTATTGTGATGGGGCGCGCTGAAGCCTTCGCCATGGCCAACCCCCCCGGGGCCAGCTTCATGGATGGGATTGGCAATGGGCTCGGGTATTCGGTGGTGTTGATGACTGTCGCAGCGATTCGTGAACTTGTGGGCTCT
>Ga0181568_10002980_pt1 | contig 15342 bp, 11 predicted proteins | sample 101ome_20_FD_133758 | JGI IMG/M metagenome (GOLD analysis project Ga0181568, IMG submission 133758) | Coastal salt marsh microbial communities from the Groves Creek Marsh, Skidaway Island, Georgia - 101404AT metaG (megahit assembly) | ecosystem: Environmental > Aquatic > Marine > Intertidal... | reverse complement strand
CAAAATATGTTTAAAAAGGGTGCTTGGGCTACTCTTCCAGCCGGCGATGGACAGCGTCTTTCTATTCGGGCCCAAACGAATGGGCGGTTTTTTCAAGCATATAATTTTTCATTCACGGAACCTTGGCTTGGTGGTAAAAAACCAAATGCGTTTTCTTTTTGGTTGACACATTCGCAATTTGGTAATAACTTTAAACGAAATGACCCTGGATATTCAGGTGTTTCTATTTCTGGAGCTGGAGTTGGGTTGCAACGTCGAAAAAGAATTCCAGATGATTTTTTCAGTGCTTATTATGAAGTGGGATACCAATATTACGATGTGACGCGTTATGGAGCTGTATTTGATTTTGATAACGGGTTCTCAAATAACATTGCTTTCAAGTACATCCTTTCCAGGAATTCTATAGATGCTCCGATTTATCCAAAGAGTGGTTCTAAAATAACATTTACAACTAAAGCTACATTACCCTATTCTCTTGCAGATGGTATCGAAGATTATAGTCTGGTCGATGAGCAAACAAGAAACAAATATGCTGAGTACTTCAAATTCAAGTTCACGGGTGAGTGGTATTTACCGTTAACACCTGATAAAAAATTAATTCTCAGTCCGAAAATCGGATACGGTTTTATGGGTTCTTACTCGAAAGCCAAAGGTTTGTCACCGTTTGAACGATTCTACCTAGGTGGTAATGCGTTGCAAGGGGTTGCCATGCTTGATGGTAGAGAGTTGATTTCATTGCGCGGTTATGACGAGCAAGAAGTTTCTTCACCCCTCGGTGATCCTTTGATCGCACGTTATTCTCTTGAATTGCGCTATCCGATTTCCTTAAATCCATCTGCAACGTTTTTTGTGCTTGCATTCGCGGAAGCGGGTAATACATACACAAGTTTTGAATCCTTTAATCCATTTAATGTGAAGCGTTCTGTTGGTGGTGGAGTTAGGGTGTTTTTACCCATGTTTGGTTTGCTTGGCTTCGACTACGGTTGGGGAATAGATGGTTTGGATCCTCACAGTAAAGGATTTGGTGGAGGTAATGATGCTTCCCGTATTGGAGGACGTCCAGTAGGAACATTCCAGTTTATTATTGGCGCAAATCTTGGTGATCTCTAATTCTAATTTAGCAATTGTATGAAAACAACGAAGTTTTTTTTGACGTTAATTGTATTCTTTGGTACAGCCTTTGCTACACTGTCTCAGAAGTACGCATATATCGATTCAGATTATATTTTGCAAAACATGCCTGAGTATGCAGAGGCCAAAGATCAACTGGATAAATTTGCCGAACGTTGGCAAACTGAAATTGAGGATCGATATAAGCAATTGAATAAACGAATTCAAGACTTTCAAAGAGTGGAAGCTATTTTACCAGAGGAAGAACGAGCGAAGCGCCTGGAAGAAATTGAGACCTTCGAAAGTGAAACTCTGGAAATGCAACAACTGCGTTTTGGAGTTAATGGCGACCTTTTCAAAAAAAGAAAAGAATTGATTGAGCCAATCCAAGATAAAGTGTTTGATGCGCTCACAGAGGTAGCGAGTAAGGGAAAATATAGTTTTGTTTTTGATAAAGCGAATCAATCTAATCTTATATTTGCAGACCCAAAATTTGATTTAAGTAAATTGGTGTTAAGAGAATTAGGCATCTCAGACCGTGAATAAAGTAAAGAAAAAAGAAAAAGTATGAAAAAGTTAGTATCAGTTTTAGTGTTGGTGTTGAGTTTAAGCACATCGTTTGCTCAAATGTTTGCGCATGTGGATTCTCAAAAAGTATTAGATACAATGCCTTCACGTATGATGGCGATGAAAGAAATCAGTGATTTCGAGACAAGAGCTATGAAAGAAATGCAAGACGAACAAGCGAAGTTTAATAAGGAATACACAGAATTTGAAACAAATTCTTCCACAATGAGTCCGACTGCTAGAAGATTTGAAGAAGAACGATTGAGTAAGAAATATCAAGAACTTCAAACGAGAGGACAGGAGCTTGACCAACAAATGAACATTTTAGCTAATGATTTAAACGCGCCAATCTTGGAACGTGTTAAAACAGCTATTGAGAACGTTGCTAAAGTAGAGAAATTAGATTACGTATTAGATCAAAGTGGGTTGTTGTATGCAAAGGGTAAGGATATTACAGATAAAGTAATTGCTGAAGTGCTCAAGTTAGAAGCTGCAGCGGCCAATTAAGATGAAATAACATTATTTGAAGCCATCGCGTATGCGATGGCTTTTTTGTTTAATTTTGAACATGCGCTCAAGAAAATCACCCATTGGATTTTTTGATTCTGGATACGGTGGACTCACTGTACTTTCGGATGTGCGAAAAATGCTTCCGGAATACGATTATCTATATTTAGGAGATAATGCGCGAGCACCATACGGAACAAGGTCTTTTGAGGTAGTTTATGAATATACTTGGGAGTGCGTAAAAGAATTATTTCATCGAGGCTGTGACTTGGTTATTGTTGCATGCAACACTTCCTCTGCCAAAGCGTTGAGAACAATCCAGCAAGTTAATTTGATTGACTACCCAGGAAAACGTGTACTCGGAGTGATTAGGCCTAGCGCAGAAGTTGTTGGGAATTATTCGAAAACAAATCATGTTGGTATTCTTGCTACAGAAGGAACAGTTCGGTCCAATTCTTACCTTCTCGAAATTGAAAAATTCTTTCCAGAACTGAACGTTTACCAACATGCTTGTCCACTTTGGGTCCCCTTGATTGAAAATAATGAATACGATTCCAAAGAGGGTAGGGGTTTTATTAAAAAAGATGTCCTAAAACTACTCGAAATATCACCTTCAATCGATACGATCGTTTTAGGGTGCACTCATTACCCGTTGATTCAAAATTATATTGAGAGTATTTTACCGAAAAATATTAGAATACTCAGCCAAGGGCCAATTGTTGCCGCATCTTTGAAAAGTTATCTGCTTAGACATACTTGGCTCGTTAAGAAACTTTCGACACAGCAAAATATGCATTTTCTTACAACTGAATCAAGCCAAGCGTTTGATGCTAATGTCAAAAGGTTATTAGGAATTGAAATTCAGTCAGAGTACATTAAAATTAATACGATCTAATATGTCATTTATAATATCATGTCGCGGAATTGATCCAATAGTTGGAGAAGACTGTTGGATAGCCCCAAATGCAACTTTAGTGGGAGATGTGAAACTAGGGGAAAACTGCAGCGTTTGGTTCAATGCTGTTATCCGAGGTGACGTCAACTCAATACGAATTGGAAATCAGGTAAATATTCAAGATGGTGCGGTACTTCACTGTACCTTTGAGAAGACAGCCGTTCAGATTGGCAACAACGTGTCTATAGGTCACAATGCATTAGTGCATGGATGTACCATTGAAGATAATGTTTTGATCGGAATGGGTGCGATTGTGATGGATAATTGCGTAGTAAAAAGTGGATCTATTATCGCTGCGGGTGCTGTTCTATTAGAAAATACTGTAGTTGAAGCTGGCGACTTGTATGCTGGTGTGCCTGCCAAAAAAGTGAAGAACATTTCCAAAGAACTATTTGAAGGCGAGGTGAAACGAATTGCTACCAATTATAAGCTGTATTCTTCTTGGTTTAAATAGTTGATGTGCATTTGCTCTCTACTTTTTTTAGACCTGTATATTTTTCGTTAAAAAAATAATTTAACGATTATTAAGTACAATTAGTTTGATACTTTTGTTAAGGAAGAATTGTGTCAACGTTAATACATTTTTAGCGGTTGGCTGTATTTAAGAATCTTTTTTTTATATTTACACTCTTCAATAAACAAATAATAAGAATAATTTAAATATTACTTATGACACGAAAACTCTACTTATTAGCCTTAGGCCTCACGCTTTCAATAGGTTGTGTATTTGGGCAAGCGGGTTTAGGTTCGATTCAGGGTTCTGTAATCGATAAAGACTCTAAAGAGCCACTTGCCTTTGTAAAAGTGATTATTTCTCAAGGGGGAATTATCAAAGGTGGTGCCGAAACTGATTTTGATGGTAAATTTCAATTTCCATCGGTGAACGCAGGTACGTACGATGTGGAATTTAGATCTCCAGAGCATCAGCCTAAAAAAATTCAAAGTGTAGGGGTTTCTCCTGATAAAATTACCTTCTTGGACAAAACCGAAATTGGGAAACCAGATGACGTTAAAGAATTAGAAGAGGTACAAGTAATTGCCTACAAGGTTCCATTGATCAATAAAGACGGTGGGGCTGCAGGTTTAACCATTACTCGTGAAGATATCGCGAAGTTACCAGTTCGCTCTGCTCAAGGTGTTGCATCAACTGTTGGGGGTGTTAATGAGTCTGAAGGTACAGGTGGATTGAGTGTGCGTGGTTCTCGTGAGGATGCGTCTTATTATTTTATTGATGGTATTAAGGTGAGGGGTTCTGCCAACTTACCAAAGTCAGCACTTGAAGAGGTGACTGTTATTACAGGTGGTCTTCCAGCGAACTATGGTGATGCAACTGGAGGTATCATCTCTGTAACGACTCGCGGCCCCTCTGCTCAATACTTCGGTAGTTTGGAGGCGGTATCTTCTGGTTTTTATATCAATGGAGCTGATCCACTTGGGTACGACGGTAAAGTAATTGGGTTAGATAAGTTTGGTTACAACCTTTTCGAAGGAATGCTTTCTGGTCCACTTTTAATGAGAAAAGATTCTACAGGTAAGAAAACGGAGCCGCTTGTTGGTTTTTTAGTTTCAGCTACATTTAATGACAATTTAGATCCTCGACCTACTGCTGAAGGTGGATGGAGAGTGAAAAAAGAAGTTCGTGATGAATTATTAGAGAACCCACTAAGACCTTCTGCTTCTGGGGAAGGTAACTTTAGTAATGCTAACTTTCTTAGATTGGATGATTTTGAGCGCACTCCTTGGAGAATGAATTCAAGAAGAAGTACTCTTTCTGCTGCGGGAAAGATTGATGTGAACACAGGGTCAAGAGCTAACTTAACGTTTGGAGGTCAGTTGAATTACAACTATGGTAAGTCTTACAGTTACTCAAATTCATTGTTCAATTTTGATAACTTCGGGTACAATAATGCATTAGACTGGAGGGTTTATGGTCGATGGACACAACGTTTCATTAATGATCGTGAAGGTTCAAGCTCGAAAGTGAAAAGTTTCTACTATAACATCATGGTGGATTATTCTCAATCTAGAAGAAATACGTTTGATGAGCGTCACGGATTTGATATTTTCAACTACGGACACGTTGGTTTCTATGAAACAACGAGAAGACCTACTTATGGATTTAATGTTACTGGTGATAGTTTAATTCACAATGGTTTCCAAGATGTAGAGGTCGCTTTTACTCCTTCTGAAACAAATACGTCTTTAGCTGCGATTACTTCTCAGTACTATGATATTTATGCTGGTCAGCCAGAAGGGCGTTATGAAAACCTTACGCAGATTCTGCAAGGTAATGCACTGAGAAATGGTGACTCACCGAATAGCATTTATTCTCTTTGGGGTGCTTTGGGTACTCCATTTAACGGATTCTCTAAATCTGAAGCAGAGCAATTCCGTATTACAGGTTCTGGTTCAGTCGTAATCGGTGGCCACTCTATTTCGCTTGGTTTTGAATACGAACAACGTTGGGATAGAGCATGGGGTTCAGGAAATGCCGGTCCAATTGGTATTTGGGAAGTCGCAAGACAATACATGAACAACCATATTTTGGAGTTGGATGTGAACAGCCCTACGTATGATTTCTTTGGGAATTTCCCAAGAGCAACTTACGATAGATTGAATGCTGGTTATGCGAGTCTATCTGGAACAGGAGAATACGGAGGTGCTGTGAATTCGGATGAGCAGTTTTTCTTCGACTACAATTTTAGAGAGTACTTGGCGACACAAGGAATTGGTTCAGGTGGAGCGGGGAATGAGTTTGTAGATATTGATAACTATGATCCAAGTATTTTCCAATTGGAATGGTTCTCACCAGATGAGTTATTCAATCAAGGTCAGAACTTCATCTCTTATTACGGTTACGATCACACAGGAAAAAGAGTTAATGGTAATACAGATATCAATGGTTACTTTAATGATTTTGATGAAAATGGAAACTATCAGCGTTTTATTGGAGCATTTCAACCAGTTTACATCGCAGGTTACATAATGGATAAGTTTGCTTTTGACGACATCGTATTCAACGTGGGTCTTCGTATGGATATTTTTGATGCCAACCAGCCTGTATTAAAGGATCCTTACTTGTTCTTTAACTCAAGAACAGCTGCTGAAGCACTTGCTCTCAAAGGATCTGACCCTGCATATGATTGGGTTAACATCCCTGGAAGTATTGGAGATGACTACGTAGTGTATGTAAATGATGTAGACAACCCAACTCAAATTAATGGTTTCCGTAATGGTGAAACTTGGTTCAATGCGAATGGGGATGTAATCGAAGATCCTTCAACTTTACGTGGTGCTGCTGGTATTGCACCATGGTTGTTAAACCCAGGGCAGGAGCGTCCATCTGCAGATGCTTTTGAAAGATACAAGCCTTCTGTGAATTTTATGCCGCGTATTGCATTCTCATTCCCGATTTCGGATGAAGCAATGTTCTTTGCAAACTATGACGTATTAACTAAGCGTCCAACTACTGGTTTGCGTTTTGACCCGATTGATGTGCAATTTATTCGTGACAGAAACGTAATTATTAACAATGCGAACTTACGTCCAGAGAGAACGATTGACTATGCATTCGGTTTCCAACAAGTATTATCAAGAACGTCATCGTTGAAAATTAATGCGTTTTACCGAGAGTTAAGAGATCAAGTTCAGGTGCGTAACTTATTTGAAGCTTACCCATCTACATACAGAACTTATGGTAACCGTGACTTTGGTACTGTAAAAGGAATTACATTTGAATACGATCTTCGTCGCACGGGTAATGTGCGTATCAACGCTAACTACACGTTACAGTTTGCTGATGGTACTGGTTCTGACCCAAACTCAGCTTTGAGCTTTGTGAATGGTAACCAACCTGACCTGCGTTTCATCTATCCTTTTAACTATGATCAGCGTCACGCATTCGCATTTACAGTTGATTACCGATACGGAAAAGGGAAAGATTACAACGGTCCACGTATTAATGACTTTAATGTGTTTGAAAATACAGGTTTAAACATTATTACTTTAGTGAATTCAGGAACTCCTTACTCACGTCAAAATAACATCACACCAACGGCTCAGGGTATTGGTACGCCTCAGTTGATTGGTGCATTGAATGGTTCTCGTAAGCCTTGGACATATAGATTAGACCTTCAGCTGGATAGAACAATCGATCTTGAATATGGTAAAGATGATGATAACAAACGCGCATTCTTAAATGTTTATGTTCGTGTGACTAATTTATTCAACCAATTCAACGTGTTAAATGTGTACAGAGCAACAGGTAACCCAGATGATGATGGTTACTTAGCAGCTTCTCAATCACAAGCAACTATTCAGAACCAATTGGATGAACAATCTTTCCGTGATATGTATCAAATGGCTGTAGATAACCCATTTAATATCAGTATCCCTAGAACGATTCGTTTAGGTGTAAAAATTGACTTTTAATAATGTTTAATATAAAAGAAGTAGCCATGAAAAATTACTTTATAATAACAATCTTGTTCTTTGCAAGTTTGAATGTATGGTCGGCTGAGCACCCGTTGAACCATGATCCAAAAGCAAAGGGTACGGAGATAAAAGATAACAATCCTCAGGCTTATGCTAAGGCAAATTGTCCGCCTTCCAATGCACGTTTGTTCATGGAGTTTAACGATGTAAAAGCATTAATTGAAGTAGGTGGTTCGATGTGGCAAAACCGTCAAGTTGGGGCTTCCTCTTATGAAGTTCCTAAAGGTAGTGGAAATCATGTAATATATTCTGGATCCATATGGATGGGAGGTCTAGATGTTAATGGTCAGTTGAAACTTGCCGCAATAAAGTTCCGCCAAGGTAATGACTTCTGGGCAGGTCCATTGTCACAAGTGGTGAATTCTGGGAATTATGATCCATCACAGCCAGTTGATGCAAGTGCAATCAGAGATTTTGGTGCGGCTACCATCGATCCTGATGTGTGTTCAGAGTATGATAAGTTCTTCACAATGCGCAAGGCAGAAGTGATTGCTTTCACACTTGCTTTTGAATGTAATCAAGATCCTGATTGTACGGATGAATTTCCTGTATTAACGAATGATGTATTAAATAGAATTAATAACTGGCCTGCTCATGGTGATATTTCAAGAGGCCAAGATTTCTATTTAGCTCCTTTCTATGATTATGCTTCTGAAGGAGCGTCAGGAGATGGTGTTTATGACCCTTCACAAGGAGACCACCCTTGGTATGATGACATTTTAGGCCGTGATGATATTGAATGTGGTATCGATCGTAGAATTTCTCTTTTTGGTGATGAAACACACTGGTGGGTGTTCAATGACAAAGGGAATATTCACACGGAAACTGGCGCAGACCCTATAGGTATGGAAATACGAGCACAAGCATTTTCTTTTGCTACAAATGACGAAGTAAACCGAATGACATTTTATAACTATGAAATGATCAATCGCTCTACTCAAACGTTATTCTCTACTTATTTCTCTCAATATTGTGACGCCGATGTTGGTTTTGCATTTGATGACTATGTGGGATGTGATGTTTCACGTGGTTTGGGCTATGCCTACAACGCAGTTAATTTTGATCCAGGAGGAAACGGTGCTGTTGGTTATGGAGACAATCCACCAGCTGTCGGCATAGATTTCTTTGAAGGCCCTTATCAAGATGCTGATGGTATTGACAACGTTGGGCCTCGATTTGAAGAACAACCGGATGGTTCTTTCGAGTTTGTTGTTCCTACTGTATCTGAGGCTTTGTCTTCAGGTGGTATTGTATATCGTGACTTGGGGATTGGTTATTCCGATGGAATTATCGATAATGAACGCTTTGGTATGAGAAGATTTAATTACTATATCAATGGATCTGGTCCAAATGCTGACCCTCAGTCACCAACAGATTACTACAACTACATGACAGGGCGTTGGAGAGACAATTCATTGAATTTTTATGGAGGTAATGGTTACACAGGTAGTACTGGTATTACTGCGATTCAATCATCTCACTTGTATCCGAAAGAGTCAGATCCATTATTTTGGGCAACTCAAGGTGTTGATCCAGGATGGGAGTGGTCGGAAACGGATACGGATGGAAATGGTCTAGCAAATCCAGCGGACGAGGATAAGCGTTTTATGCAGCATGCTGGGCCATTTACCTTAACACCAGGAGCAGTAAATAACTTAACGGTTGGTGTAGTATATGGACGTTCTTTCGAAGGAGATCCTTTTGCTTCTGTTCTTTCAGTAAAAAGAAATGATACCAAAGCTCAGGCACTTTTCGATAACTGTTTTCGTATTCTTGATCCACCGTCAGCCCCAGTTTTGGAAATCATTGAATTGGAAAATGAATTAGTATTGTTGATTGACAATCCTTTCGGGAACAATGTAAATGAAGAATACGAAGAAGAAGACAATATCAATATTGTTGATCCAATTGATGGTTCTACAATCGATAAGTTTTACCGATTTGAAGGATACCAAATCTACCAAATGTCAAGTGTAGAGGATGGGGTTTCTGATATCGGTGATATCGATAAAGCGCGTTTAGTAGCACAATGTGACCTTGAAAATGGTATTGAGCGCATCGTGAATTTTGAGTTTGATGAAGTAATCGGATTCTCTGTTCCAGTTGTTCGAGTAGATGGAGAGAATAGAGGGATTCGTCATTCATTCAGAATATTAGAAGATGCCTTTGCTACGGGTGGTAACCGGCGTTTGGTGAACCACAAGACGTATTACTACATTGCAGTAGCATATGCTTTCAATGAATATAAGGAGTATGATCCTAATGATCCAGACAAGTTAGACGGACAGAAATTACCTTACATTTCGTCACGTTTGGGAGCTGATGGTGGTGCAATTGCTCCTGTGATTGGTATTCCACATACCCCTGCTCCAAGATTTGACGGTACAATCGTTCAGTTACCTTATGGTTCTAGTCCTCAAATCACGAAATTAGATGGTAGAGGAAATGGTAACCGTGCGGTGGATTTAACACAAGCTACAGAAGACTTTATTGTGGCGAATGGCTCAATTCCAAACCCTACTTATCAAGAAGGAAAAGCTCCTATTAACGTAAAAGTGATTGACCCATTGAATTTGGTAGATGGATATTTCAAATTAGAGTTTGAGGAATATACTTCAATTGACACAGCAAGCTGGAGAATTGATCGTTATGACTTCAAAGGTGGAAACTTACTTGAATCAGTGAGCTCAGACCGAACGATTGAAGTGAATAACGAACAATTGATTCCTGAGTGGGGTATTTCAGTACAGATTCAACAAGAGAAGTATGCATGTAGCGATGGTTCTGAGTCTTGTTCTAATAGCAATAAGATTGCTTTACCGATTGAAGCGACGTTGGATTTCCAAGACAGTTCAAAGTTATGGTTGATTGGTCTTCCAGATGACAACTCATTCACACCCCAAAACTGGATTATCAACGGTTCATACACCCCTGATGCTGCAGAGATTGATCCTACGCTCGGAATCAATAATCCTGACTGTTATGTAGATGCAGCGATTAATGATCCAAACAACGTATACAATAGTTTGTTAGGTGGAATTATCGCTCCTGGTCAAGTAGCACGTCACAACGGTTGTGGATATAACCCGATTGTTGTTCCTGCATCAGTTACAGGTTCTGTCTTCACATCGATGTTGAATAACTTACGAACTAAAAATCATCCAAGTATTGATATCGTATTTACAACAGATCAATCGAAGTGGACACGTTGTCCAGTAATCGAGTTGAGTGATGATGCTAACTTAGCAATTGGAAATGCACAACCTGGAACATTGCGGAATTCACCTTCAGTGGATAAGAACGGTCAACCAGATGGAACTGGAACTGGAATGTCTTGGTTCCCGGGATATGCGATTGATGTAGAAACAGGTCGTCGTTTGAACATGGCGTTTGGAGAGAACTCGTTCTTATCTGGCCAAAATGGTGGCGACATGATATGGAATCCAACTTCTGAATTCTACAATTCAACAGGTTCGCCATTATTTGGTGGTCAACATACGATTTACGTATTTGGTGGAGAGTTCGACGGAATGCCATCGTATGACCAAGGAGAATTTGTACGAACTCGATTATCAGGATCAGTAACCACAACGACTTACCGTGAGGTGTTTAGAAACCTTTCATGGGTAATGCAACCGATGGTTATTCCAGGAAGGGAGTTATTAGCCACAGATGTGCGTATTCGCGTTCGAATGAACAAAGAATACGAAGATTATGCAGGAACTAACGAAAATGGTGGACGTCCATCCTATGAGTGGAGCATGGATAGCTTCAAAACAATCAAAGGAGATGCTGAAACACTAGCAAGTGTATTAGACATCATTAATGTGGTACCAAATCCATACTATGCTTTCTCTGAGTACGAGCGTGATCGTCGTGATACACGTGTAAAAATCACCAACCTTCCTGAGCGTTGTAAGGTGAGAATATATGATGTGTCTGGTAAATTAGTACGAGCATATGATAAGGATAGCCCAGTAACATCAATTGATTGGGACTTGAAAAATGGTCAAATTATTCCAATCTCTGGAGGAGTTTATCTAATCCACGTAGAAGTAGAAATTGAAGGTAAGCTGTATGATCGTGTTGTGAAATTCTTCTGTGGAATGAGACAACCGGATTTAGAGAACTTGTAATAAATGCCAACTGTTTTAACGAGAAGAAAAATTGAAAGCATGAAAGGATTAAAAAAATATATTATAGGAGGTTCAATTGCGCTAGGTGCATTGTCAAGTACGCATACGTTAGCGGGTAATGAAGACCGAATAGGTTCTGCGGGTGCAAGTGAAATGCTAGTTAACCCATGGGCACGTACAAGTGCTATGGCAGATGCAGGAATTTCATCATCACGTGGGCTTGGGGGGCATTTTGTCAACATTGCAGGTTTGGCATTCACCGACAGAACTCAGCTAAAGTTTAATTACACGAACTGGTTAGGTGGTGCTGGAATTTCACTAAATTCTGCAGGTCTTGCACAACGTATCTCTAAACAAGATGTAATTGCAGTGAGTATTCAGGCGTTTGGATTTGGTGATATTGATATTACAACTGTGGACATCCCAGAAGGTGGTATTGGAACGTTTAGTCCAAGAAAGAATATTGTAAATGTTGGCTACGCACGTGAGTTCTCGAATTCAATCTATGCTGGTATGAACTTGAAAATTGTGAGTGAAAGTATTGCAAACCTTTCAGCAACTGGTGTCGCATTGGATGCTGGTGTGCAATATATAACTGGAGAGCAAGATGAAGCAAAGTTTGGAATTACCTTGCGTAATGTTGGACCTACAATGACATTTCGTGGAGATGGTTTGGGTACTCCAATCTTTTACCAAACTACTGGTGGTGTAGCAACATTGGAGCAACGTTCAAATTCATTCGAAATGCCTTCGCAATTGGCGATTGGTACTTCATATGATTTCATCTTTAGTGAATCGAATAAATTGACTGCTGCTTTAGGTTTCTCGGCAAATTCGTTTACGAACGACATCTATAGAATAGGTTTGGATTATGGTTTTGGTCTTGAAAAAGCGGCGTTTAATCTACGTGCTGGATATGCATACGAAAGCAATATATTCAATAGAGAATTGGCTACAACAGGTTTAACTGGTTTTACTGCTGGTTTTTCTGTAGACGCCTTGGTAGGGGATAATAAGTCACCGATTGGTCTTGAGTATGCGGTTCGTTTGGCTAATCCGTTTGGAACAATCCACACTTTTGGTTTGACGGTGAGCTTGAAATAAATATTAGTTTTATATTTGTATTAGACAGGAGGGTCCTATTGGGCTCTCTTGTTTTTTGTTAATTGAATTGAGATTATGTCACAGATTAATTATTACACAGAGGAAGGGCTTAAGAAGTTAAAAGATGAATTGCATCAAATGAAGGCGGTTGAACGCCCGGCAATCTCTAGACAAATTGCGGAGGCACGTGATAAAGGTGACCTTTCGGAAAATGCTGAGTATGATGCAGCAAAGGAAGCACAAGGTTTATTGGAAATGCGTATTGCTAAATTAGAGGCAATTGTTTCCAATGCAAGAGTAATGGATGACACCAATATAGATGCATCTAAGGCGTTGATTTTATCTAAGGTTAAGATTAAAAACTTAAATAATAATGCCGAGATGGAATATCAATTGGTAGCAGAGAACGAAGCTGATCTTAAACAAAAAAAGATTTCGGTGGATTCACCAATTGGAAAAGGCTTATTAGGCAAGTCGGTGGGAGATGTGGCAGATGTTCAGACACCGGGCGGAATTATTAAGTTTGAAGTCATCGAAATCTCGAGGTAATGTCATCTGTTTTTTCTAAAATAATAGCTGGTGAAATTCCTTGTCACAGAATTGCTGAAGATGAAAGGTATTTGGCGTTTCTAGATATTCAGCCGTTAGTACCAGGTCATGTATTGGTGATCCCAAAAATTGAAGTTGATTATATCTTCAATTGTGAGGATGAGCTTCTTGCTGGTTTAATTCTTTTTGCTAAGAAAGTAGCGAAGATGATGGAAGGAAAATTCGATTGTAAACGCATTGGTGTTTCTGTCATTGGATTGGAAGTTCCACATACACATATTCACCTTATTCCAATTAATGGAGTGACCGACATGGATTTCTCTCGAGAAAAAATGAACCCTTCGAAAAATGAATTAGAGCGGATTGCAGAATTAATCCGTTGTTAACCACTATTTTTTTCGTGATGGATTGTTTTTGACGAAAGCCGCCCAATTTGATACTTTGTCTTTGTTGTGCTCACCCTTACCTTTACTAAAATAATGGCATACTGCCGCAGCTAATCCATCTGTAGCATCGAGATGTTTGGGTAGTTCATCCAGCTTTAATAGCGTTTGAAGCATTCCTGCTACTTGTTCTTTGGAAGCAGCACCTTTACCAGTAATGGCTTGTTTGATTCTTCTCGGGGAGTACTCCTCAAAAGGGACGTCATGGCTTAATGAGGCAGCAATGCAAACACCTTGGGCCCGCCCTAATTTGAGCATGGACTGCACATTTTTTCCAAAAAATGGTGCTTCAATGGCCATTTCGTCCGGTCTATATTCTTTAATGATACCCGAAACCCGATCAAAGATCTTTTTTAGTTTGTCTGGATGAGTAGGAAGCTTGCTCAGGTGAATAACCCCATAAGTCACGAGTTGAAGCTTTCCATTTTTGACGTGAATAATTCCATACCCCATTATGGTAGTTCCAGGGTCTATTCCAAGAATTATTTTATCTTCAACCATTATTATGAAAAGTGCATTTCAAAGTTTAAAAGTACAAAAGACTTTGCTCTGGTCAGTAAAAATTCTGGTCTTTGTTTTCGTACTGTATTATTTTGCTGCGCGCCTACGAAGTATCTCAATTCAGGATATCGAAGAGTTGACGCTAAGTGATTTAAACTATGCTCTCTTTACACTTCTTCTAGTGCCTGTAAATTGGGGTATTGAATTCGTGAAGTGGTTATTAATTGCCAAATCGGTAGGGACGTCCTATTCAATGCGGAAATATGTGGCGTCTCTTTTTGCGGGGATATCAACTGGAATTATTACACCAAATCGAATAGGTAATTTTATTGGTCGAGTAATATACTTTGATTATAAAGAACGTGCGCTGTTAACGTTGGGTACTTTATATGGAAATCTTGCACAATTTCTTGCCACTGTATTTTTCGGGTTGGTAGGTTTGTATTTTACTTCAAATACTGCGGTTGGATTTCGAATAGGAGATTGGCTTTTAGGATTTGGTTTTTTCGCCGTAGTAGGCGCAATTATTCTCTATTTCGTATTTCCGTTTGTTCCATTGCGAAGAATTAATGTGTTCAAACGGCGGTTAAATACCTTGTTGATTTTTCAAAAATCTTCTAAACGAACATTCCTGCTTCTGTTCTTCTTAAGCGGAGCACGTTATTTGGTGTTTATTCTTCAATTTACGTTACTTTTAATTGCTTTTGGGGCTGTCTATAGTTATGAGCTCATTTATTCATTATACGTGCTTTATTTCGCTTCAACATTAACACCAAATTTAATTATGGGTAAACTGGTGGTAAGAGAAACGATTGGGTTGGTCGTATTGGCTGAAGTCGTTTCGAATCCTATGATCATTCTAACTGCTTCTTTGTCTTTATGGGTAATAAATTTAGGTATACCTTCCTTAATAGGATTATTCTTTGTGGTTCAATCTAAGCGAAGCGTTTTATGATAACGGTATATTTCATTTTCT
>Ga0181568_10002979_pt1 | contig 15351 bp, 16 predicted proteins | sample 101ome_20_FD_133758 | JGI IMG/M metagenome (GOLD analysis project Ga0181568, IMG submission 133758) | Coastal salt marsh microbial communities from the Groves Creek Marsh, Skidaway Island, Georgia - 101404AT metaG (megahit assembly) | ecosystem: Environmental > Aquatic > Marine > Intertidal... | reverse complement strand
ATAGTGCTGTTGCCATTAGTCTTCTGTTATTTCCTGTTCAACCTTTTCTTCTACAACTTCTTCTATATCCTTTTTAACACCAGTTTCTTTCTCTATCTCTGATTCGGTTATGGCATTTGTCAAATCAGTAAATTCAAGAGGCTGTAGTGTCTTAAAGTAGATATCTAAATCTATATTGTTGTATTCTAATATTCTTTCTAATTCATCAAGTATAGTAACTTGCATTGGTCTGATAACAGTATTGTCCATGAGGATAGAAGCTGTTTGAAGCTCTTCTGCGTTGTTTCCAAGTCCTGTTTGGTCTTTTATACCAACAAGCATTGGAGATACAATCCTATGGGATACCATGACTTTTTTCATGGACTCATCAGATAAAAACTGATATTGCTGATGAGCATCTGTAAGTTGAACTGGTTCTATAGTAGCAGCTAAATCTTTGCTATCGTTAAAGGCAAGTATGAACTTACCTGCATTGGAACTACCACTAAATTTATTGTATATAGCTCTTTCTATCTCATCTCTCTGCTCCTTATCTGGCACTCCATTGTTGAAGTTTATAAGCTTCGATGGTGCAAGACCATTCTGAATATTATTTATGTGATAGTTAGCTATCTCTTCTTCAAGCTCTGCATATTGCAAACCTCCTTGATAATCTACAGGTGAGTAATAATAAAATCCTGCTCTATAGGGTCTGATATATAATATCTCAATACTTTGATTAGAAGTGCCGAAAGCAGGTATTCTCTTTGGATTGTCTTTAGGTTTTACCTTAGACCAATCTGGAGAATAGTAATATGCTTTGATATCTCCATTGTCTGATGCCTTTTCAGCTCTAAGAGTTTCTATCGGCATATGCTCTACTTGAGCTATCTTACTTCTATCCTTAGTGTAAATAATTTGAAGAGCAGCTTGACCCATCATTTTAAAGTCATAGCATATTTTCTTCATGCAGTCTTTTCTAAATAATTCCTTCATTTGACTATACTCTGAAGGCTTATCTTTACTATCTGTAGCATCAAGACCTTTACCATATATCATTTCAGATATACCATTGATAGCAGCGTTATTTGTAGGAGAACCATTATATCTATCTATGAGATATTCAAAGTAATCATTTTCATCTCCATACTCAACCCAATCATTTCTTGAGGTTTCATTTACCTCTGGTCTACTATAAGATGATAAACTTATCACATGGATAGATTGCTCTACCTTTTTAGCTATTGGATTACTATTGGCTCTATTTCTTGCCATCTTAATTGATTTATTCTTACTCATTATATTATTACAAAATCATTATCGTAACTGTCCTCTTGCACATACTCACCATTATTGGCAAAGTATCTATCAAGATTGCTTTGGTCAGTACAAAAGATTAAACCTCTATATATCTCCGTAGAGCCATCTTTTACCCTAAAGGTATAGTGATTACCCTCCTTGAGTGAGAAAGCTCCTGTAAGCACCATATAATCCTGTACAGTGGTCTTTGTTACTGTAACAGAAGAGGTAGTTCTTGTTGTTTTATCATATAAAGATAAAGTAGGGGAACTTGCATCAGCTCTTGGTATAAACTTTAGGGTTTGGTCACCTGTTGAAGTAGTTAAAATCTCCATACTAAAGTAACATAAATATAGCAATTTGTTTTATATAAATAAAAAAGAGGGCATAAAGCCCTCCTTTATTATCACAATAATATATACTAATATTATGGTGCTCTTTGGTCAGATGCAGCTACAGTTCCATCAAGTCCTGCTAACTCTGACAAGAAGTCATCAGACGTTCCTGCTGTAAATGCAGCAGATACGTTTACAAAGTTAGGCATAGTAATCTCATTTGCAGTAAGAGTCAAGGTGTATCCTTGAAGGTCTCCCATTGCAGTTCCAGTAACAGCAGTGCCTCCAGTTACTTCAGCTCCATGCTCATTACCAACTAAAATAACTTTTCTATCAAAAGTCTCAACAAACACATGAGGTCTGCCAAAAGCCATTAATTTAAGCTCTTTATTATCTTCTTTAGTTAGTTTATGGAGTGTAACATTCAATACTTGCTCAAAGAATGTAGTACCATTCTCAAGAGAAGATTGAATATTTGTTTCTAAGGAAGAGTTGCCTTTTACATCATAGGTGTGGTAGGTTAGGTCTCCTGAAGTTCCAGTAGCATTAGTAACTTCGTCATCAGTTAGAGTTACTGTCCCTAAATCTCCAAAGTCTACAAAGTGAATCTTTCTTATACCTCCTACAGCATCCTTACAAGGTTTTAGTCTTCCTCCAGTTAAATCACAACTCATATCTATAAGGTTTAAATGAAAAAGGGCAGGTAGGCTCTTGGCTTACCCACCCTGTTTCTTAGTTAATATAATTATTAAATAGAGTAAAGAACGATATCTCCTCCAATACCATGTTGGATACCTGCTGTATATCTCATAACGATTCTTACGTTTTGAGACCCATCGATATCCGCCATGTCAATAACCTTAACTTCGTTGTGGTCAGATAGTAGACCAGTACCAAAGTATAGGTTAGATTTCTCAGCAGCAACCATTTTGTTACTTGGCAATCCTTTTGCAAGTTCTACGTTAATGCCATCAAATGTTAATGCTCCTCCGTTGAACCATTGAGTACCTTTGTTGTCAGTACCCGCAGCTCCAATTTGAGATGCAAATCCACCTAAAGCTCTTACATAAGCTCTATATACGTTAGAAGCAACATAGATAGCTAAATCTTCTTTTCCATATACAGTAGATGGAATTAAATCTACAGTAGCTCCAAGCTCTTGAATTACGTTAGTAGCATCTACAGATGTTTCAGAAGTAGTAACATCATTTACATCACTATCTGCTCCTAATGTAGTAAGGAATCCATCGAATTCACCTGCTGTAGCATTAGTACCATTCCAGATAGTCTGCTCTACTTTTTGAGCTACTTTGTCAGCTACATGAGCAATTAAGAAATCAGAGAAACTTGGTGGTAAGTCACTGTAAGCAGAATATCCCATCTGAACTGCTTCCCAGTCAGATACGAAATCTTTCTTACATACTTCCAAGTTTACTTGAAATTCTTCAGGTTGTAGAATTCTTTCTGTTAGTGTAAGAACTCCTGAAGATTCTGAGAAGTCACAATCTGCATTAGCGACAATGTCACCAGTTGCAACTTTCTTGAGAACTTCTTTGTACTTTACATTAGGCTTAATCGTAATCAGATTGTTAGCTAATGTAGAACCACTAAGTAGTGCAGCAGAAATATACTTTCCTGCAAATTCCCCTGCATATGTAGTGGTGATTGGGGTATTTAAACTTTCTCCTCCAGCCATTTTAATTAATTTTGGTTATTAAATATTTATGAATTTATTCTACTTAAAACTCTGTCCATAGTACTTAATGGTCTGTTAGAGTTTCTTAGGTTAATGTCCAATTTTCCTTTAGTCTCTGCCTCTGGACTGTGCTTAATAGGTTCGGCAGCAGGTTCTTCAGATAGCTTTTCTAATTGCTTAGATAGCTCTTCTTTTTGACTTTTATACTCTTGTAGTTCACCTTTTACAGCTTCCTTAAGAGCATCAAGTTCAGCCTTCATAGAAGAGATAGTTGCCTTGAAGTTTTCTTCAGTGACATATCCTTCCATTAAGTCTGTAGATTCTTCTTGAGCTTCTACTTCTTCTACTTCAGTAGATTCCTCGTTTAACTCTTCTTTTACTTCTTCAATAACATCTTCGTTACTTTCAGCAGCGACTACTTCCTCTTTGACCTCTTCTTCCATGATGTCTTGAGCAAGCTCATCTTCCTTAGTAAGCAAAGACAACTTTTGAAGAATGTCGTTCAAAATTGTTGTTGCTTTAGTACTCTCCATTGTATATTTATTTATAATTAAATAATATACATCGGAAATAGTGTTAGATTTTCATTTATGGGCAGCACTGAGTATATGAAAAACTTCTAAAGAAATTATCTCCAAACCCACCATTAAAGCTCATATCTTTTATATTACAAGCATTAATTAGATTATTACCACTAACCTCGTAGTTCCTAACTCCAACAGTGAAAGCATTTGCTGAACCATTATCTTGAGTATTCTTTAAGTATAGAGTGTTAGTTCCACTATATAACAAGTCAGGGTTAAATCGATGGACAACCATATCATCTAATTCACAAACAAAATCTGGGTCTGTAATTGTTAAATCAGTGTTTGATGAAGCAATGAATAAAGAACCTATTTGAGCATCAGCATTTAAATTTGCATCTCCTATTTTTGTACCATTTAGATATATATCGAAATTATCATCTGTTACAGAATTATCATTACATATCTGAATAACTAATACTCTATCAGTACATTCTGGTGCAGGGTCTCCCTCTGGGTCTAATACTTGTGAATTCAATGCTGTACATTCAGCACAATCGTCAAAAGGTATACCTACTGAAGTTATAATTTCTAAACCCTCAAAATTTCTTTCTCTATCTACAGTGTAACATCCTTCTTGACCATTTTGCAGGGTCATATAATATGTAGTGCCAACATTTAAACTACCATGATAGTGTGCGTTTTTATGACGCCCATCATCACAGTTAGTTATATGGTAGGCTGTAAATCCTTCGCTTACAGCAGGAGAAGAATCAGTTACACTTCCTATTCCCTGAGCTTGTAAACTACCATCACAGCATTCTCTTGAGTATGTACCATCTGGACATAGACAAGCTCTTCTGTCGTTTCTTGGTGAAGTTCTACTGTATGTAAACTTTCTTCTTATAGGTCTCCTTCTTCTTCGCATCATGCCTTACTTGATTTTGGGTGTTTCTTTGGTAGTAAGTCATAATCTGTAGTGTACTTTGGATTTTGTGGTCTACCATTCTTTACTAAGTAGAGAAAGGCATTAACACGAGCAAAACCCCACTGAGAAGCTGAACGAACTTTAGGGCTATGAGATGTATTATAAGCTCCCAGACCACGCTGATAAACAGAAGCGAGAACACTGGTGCTAACACCATAACCCAATTTAGTTTTATATTTTTTATTGAATTCATCAGATTTTTTCTTTAATGTTGCTCTGTCTTTTGCAGAGACTTTAGCACCTCTTTTGCCAGATGCATCTCCTTTAGCAGTTCCTTTGCCTTTAGGATTCTTATTAGGAGTGTCTGACTTAGGAGCTTTAGGACTACTCTTTACATTGCCCTTACTATCTACCTCAGCCATCTCCTCTTTCTTATGGAATTCACATGGCATATACCAAGTCTTACCATCGAGTTCATGCTCATGATAACCTTCACATCCTAAGTCTTTAGCAGCTTGTTCTGCCATTTCTATAGTTGAGAATGCTAATCTATCATCTATAACAGCATATTCATCATCTATAACCATTGATGCCATCTTAATCTCTCCAATGCTTCTTAGCTTACTTCTACTCCAAGAGAGTGCCGATAAACCACCCCATGCATCATACATAAGTTTGCCACATCCGTCAGAATAGCTTTTAGATGCCTTTAAATCGCCTTTATGGCGAGAGAGGAAGGAGTACATTCTTTTAATGGTAGACACTGTTAAATTGCTTCTGGAGGCTAATTGAGACGCTCTACGTTTCCCTACAGCAGTTCCGCAAGAACCCCAACCATTTTTATCTACATATTCCAATACATTCTTAGCATTATTTACTACAGACTTTGGATAGTCATTATATGTCTTTAAATCGTACTTCTTAGATTCAATAAAGTCTTGAACTTCGAATAGTATTTCTTTGGCAGAATTCTCATCTAACTCATCTATCTTAGACATTTCTATTTTATCTGTAAAGTATCCCTCTATAGAGAATCCTTTTACAAGACCAGTCTTAACATAGTTTTCCCATACCTCTTCATTGTTTACCTTCATAGAAACCATCCAAGTTCCCACAGGCATATCAAGGTCATACTTCCTGCTCTTGTCATGGACTTCATCTTCTATAATCCAACTTTCTACAACACTTAACCCATTAAGTTCAGCCTCATGCTCTAATGTAGATTTGTTTTGCTTACCCCTCATAAGGAATAACTCACTTGCTTTTCTTACAGTATCCTCTGAGAAGTAAATGTAGTACTCATCATCACCATCTGTTCGATATATATTCTTGTTGGGAACAAGTGCTGCTCCCATGAGAATACGTTTCTCTTTGTCTATCTCTGCAAGTTTAACTTTTGTTTGCTCTTTAAGTGCAATGAAGTTTTCTTCTATTGCAGGTTTATCGACAATAGATATAGCTTCTATTCCAGATAGTAAAGCATCTTCGTCTATTAGTAATTCTATTATTCTCATATTACTGCTACGTTAGTTGTTGATTCTGCTGTATCATTAAAGTTTTGTAGGTCATCCCATACTAAATTAACTTTTGATTCTTTTTGTGTTCTGGCTACCGCTTGACCAAGTTGTGATGTTTCTGATGCTCCTACTACATTGAAGTCAGGTGCTTGTATGTTAGTTCCTCCTGTAGCTCCTCCTACTCCAGATGGTTCTCTTCCATAAGGAAGTTTTGTTGATAATATATTTTTAACTGCTGCAAATCCTTTCAGGGCAGTTGTCGCTGCAACTACAAAACTAAATGGGGGTTTGATTTCCGCTAATGCCTTAGTAATTCCTTGATAAGTATTCACAGTAGCCATAGCTAAAGCCGAAGCCTTTCCTACAGTTGAGGATTCACCTGCGGCTAAAACAATCGCTTCACCAAGCTCAAACAATGCATCTTTCTCTGCTTTTACCCTTTCTTTAGCAAAGTAGTCAGTTACTTCTGTCCTTGCTTGTTGAGTAAGTCCTTCAGCTAATCCAAGAGCTTCTATAGAGGCTAAAGCTATATCCTCTTCTAATTCTATTGCTGACAATCTATGGACACTTTCATCGGTTATGAATTTAAGATTCTTATTGAAAAAGAACTCTCTAATCATTCCTAATTGACGAATAGACCTTATCTGTGCATCGAAATTTTCTATTTCGAGCATATCGTATTTTCTTTGTTCCTCTCTTACTTTTGTATTTTTCTTCCTTTCCTTAGTTTCTTGTCTCTGAACATCTACAAATTCAAGTAAAGCATTAGTCTGTTCTTCTATTTGAGTTAATCTCGCTTTACCGAATTCAAATATAGCTTTAGAGGGATTAATTACATCTTCATTTAGCGTAGTATTTACTGTGCCAGTTAACGCAATAATTCCTTCGGCTCTATCTTCCTCTAATTTGTTAAATTCTTGTAATGCCTCTGTAGCATTTTTAAAACCTAATTCTCTTGCTTTCTCATCTCTTTTTTGAAGAAGTTCTATTTTTTCTGATTGTATTTCTCTTATTTTCTCTTGTGCTGCTTGAGCCACCGCTAAATCTAATATACTTTGTCTAAAGTCATTTGTAGCTAATACAGCATCATCAGTTTTATTTGCTACATCATCTAAAGATAAACCTGCATCATTTAAGTTTTCGATGTATTCAGGGAATTCTTTATTTAAGTTAAATATAGCATCTTCTTTCTCTTCAGAACTCTTTGTAGATGATTGTAAAGTCTTTATGTATATTTCAAAATCACCTGCTGTATTGCCTACAGAATCTCTTAATCTGTCAAAAGCACCTGCAAATTCAGATGCTTCCTTTTTAGATTTCTTAAATGAATCGGCTATTTTAGGTAGAAAGGATATTAGTAATTGAATACCAACCATTATACCACCGACACCCATAAGGCTTCTGCCTATATCTCTAAAAGATTGTATCAAACCTCCAGAGTTTTTAGCTGAAATCTGGAATAAACTAACTAACTGACCCAAGTTGTTAGCCATACCTCTAAGACCAAAACTGGCATCCGAAGCAAGTCTTGAAGTCTCTAATAATATAGCATTATTCAATCCAGACTCAGCCCTATTCTTTGAAGTTCTGCCTTGAAGTACTTGTGTTGATTTAGCTAATCCGTCTACAGCCTTTGATGTGTTATTTATGGTTCTGGTAGCGTTTTTATCCACCACCATGATATCCACCATTATCTTCTTACTTGCCATAGTATTGTCTTTTTAATTGTTTCTTAAGCTCATTCCAGTTTCTTACAGCTCTATACTTACCCTTAGCAATATCGATATTCTCAGATACCCCATACCAGTCATTTATATTCAGTAAATCTATAATATTCTTTATCATATTATAACATCTAAATCAGCTACTAAATTTAACAGTTCAAGTTCAGTTTGTCCAGTGCTAAGATTTGTCTTTATAGAATTAATACGGAACACCCTATCTTGTATCTTAATCTGGTCATTCAATTTATATCTTGTAAGTATCTTAGCAGGTAAAAAGCATTTGTACTTAAATATTCTTTTCTTATCACTGTACAATGATATTATATATTTTTCATAGTATGTAGCGAATAATGAATTGTCTGTTACATCACCATCGGCATCATAATCCTTATAATCTATAAGTTGCCATTCATCAAACTCACTATCAAAGTTTATATTGTGAGAAGGTGCTACAGTAGATGTTCCTTCTTCATTTGAATTAGAGGGTCTCCAATATTGTGTTATATTACTTGAGGGTGTATCTGAAATCCAATTTATACCCTTACTATCACTAATTGTTTGTTGTATACCATAAAACAATAATGGTTTTACCTTCTCAGGACTGTAATTCCCTGTAGGAGTGTTTTTCTCTGTGGTAGAATCTTTATGTTCAAAATCACCTCCTGCTGAATACCCCCATTGTATATAGGTTAAATTAGCGTTTCTCGATGTAAAGGTTTGCCCTACATCAAAAAGCCTTTCGTATTTAAAATGGGAGAATGGCAACTTTACTTCATGTTCTCTGCCGATAAAGTTATAGTCTCTTCTACCATCATATTTAGCGTTACCGAATATTTTATTATGGGATGACTCATGTTGGTTCATCAGAACTATATCAGTCTCTTCATACTCAAAAGATATAGAAGAGAATGGTCTGGCAAGGTCTACATTATGTGCCTCTACATCTACATAGTCCGTTATGTCTATAGTACCTCCACTCATGTTATTTATAGCATCAGCATAGTAATCATCAAGAGCTTTTACCTCTATAATGGGAGTTGCCTCAAGTGGGTCTTCCACATAGGCTGTTAGATTAAACATCCTAAATAATCCAGTAAGAAAATCTATAGTCTTCATATCTGGGAAGTGGTCTTCAATGGATAGAGTGCCAATAGTATTAGATGTAGAGCCTCCGAATGGAGTGTAAGTTTCTATATCGAAAAAGGTCTTATTAGTCTTTTTTCTTAACTTAATATTCGATGTAATAGAGGCTTGACCTCCTGTAGTTTGTATTTCAAACCTTATTTTAAAATCTTGAGGTAGGCTTTGTACTGTTGGCGAGTATTGCTTACCATATCCATTCTTTAAAGTTATAGTCCTTCCTGCTGTTCCTGACTCAGTAAGTTCAGATACCACCTCTCCAGTTATTTCATCTATTACTCTTAAGGTTATAGTATCAAAAGAACCAGACTGAATAGTTACATTAAATTCGCTATAATGTCTTCCTATATTAAAAACCCTAACCTCTTCTTGAGTAAATACCCATCTATCATCTGTCACAGTAAAGTAATCATCTGTAGATGTTGTAGTAAGTCCTGTCATGATTAAAGTCTGCTCCTCATCAGAATCAATCTTATAATCTATTATCTCACCACTTTCTCTTGATAGCCACATATATAAATTAGATACTGGAGTAGTATCAAAAAATCCTGTAAAGGATAAGTTATACTTACTCTCTATCGCATCAATTAAGTCAGTAACCTTTATAGCAGGTTTAAGGTCTGTATAAGCTAAACCTCTATCGGCATCTGGCGATGAGGTATTATGATATAGATTGCCATCGTAATTAGGTGAAGATGTAGCGGAATCATAATACAATCTTTTCTCAGATGTTATAAGTGGGTATATGATTGAATTGCTGTATAGTCCATCGGTAAAACCAGTCTTTACAGTAGATACATCGTATGTGTGGGAAGAAAGGTTAGTAGCTAAAAATCCTGTAAGAGAATTTAGTTTGTCATCTCTCATTAAATCTTTAAGGGTAATAAGTCCACCATAGAATATAATAGTATATCTCGAAGCCTTGTTATTTTTCATTTTGACTCCCTTGAGATAAACATAACCCTCTCTGAATGGCTGATGGTTAAGATATATCTTAGCTAACTTCTTAGTAGAACCATTATACCCATCTACGTCAGGATTGTAGAAGTGTTTAAATAGTTTATTATTTGTGCTGTTAGCAGGTATATCAAAAGTTCTTGAGTAATCGGCAAATATCTTAGAGACATCCTTAACATCTTGTATAGAAGATATCAACGTCATAGATTCTGTATCGAATAAATCTACTCTCGAATAATCCTTTTGACCATCCGTTTGCTCTATATATAATTGGATGTTTATCATCTAATATCTTGTATATAGTTGTTAGCTATGCTAAATTCAACTGTAAAGTTTATTAGTTTTTCGTTTACTTCTTTTTTCTCTTGGAATGATGTAGTTACTGGAACTACAGGTACTATTGTAGAATCTTGGTGAATCCAACATTTCTCAGTCACCATGAGCTGCTTTATAACTTCGTTATGGTCTTCGCTTATAAACCCAGTATTCATTCTTAAGGTTTCAGTTGCCCTTACATCGAGTATTTGTTTTGAATGGTCATATAAAGAATAAGATACAGAAGAAGAGCCTATATCGAGAATTGACCTCTTGTAATCTTCTTTCTCAGCTTCAAACGAATCGTCTCTACGTTTAAAGAACCATAGGTCTTGAATCACTCCAAACTTATTCATAAATGACACTTTAAATGGAGTGTGTTTGCATTCCTTTAAACATCTTATATATCTTGTTTCGGTAGTTCCATTAGGACTTGTTACAATTACCTTATCAGATTCAGGTGGTATTTCCTTTTGCTCTTGAAATAAAGTGGAATCTGCTGTCCTTATAGATACTTGACTAATTCTGTAATTATCTGTAGTGTTATCTATTTTAATATCTCTTGAGTCTATAGATATATCTGTAACTGACCCACCTATCTTATAAGCAATCAATGAGGTGTTACCTTTGAAGTATTCTACTTTATATGTACCATCTGTAGATACATAAACTGGTATATATGCTCTTTCTCCACAATCTATATAAAAATATGTGTTTGATGCCAAAAAAGATGTACTTAAGGTTGGATTTATACCATCCTCAAATTCACCATACCCAAGAAAAGCTATAGCTCTTTTTGTTAGGGTGTCTGTAGAATCATCATCATATGTTCTTGTAATATCAAAGTCTACCCATGCTGTCTGAGTTATAGTATCGTAGTCACCATTAAAGTAAACATCAATGTAGTCCTTTACTAATTCGGCAACCTCGAATACAATAATATCTTCAGATGCAAGTTTATCTTTAGTTAGTGTGTACTGAGGAGTTGTTGGTTTATTTCCTGCTATACCACTGTAGATATATATTTTTAATTCTGCTTGAGATATTGTTGCCATTTATTTATATTTTATCAAAAAGACCATGCATTGTAACTTTGAGTAAAGATGTTTTCTACAGTCTCACCTCCAATTACAGATGTTCCATGTTGTCCTTGTTTTACTTGTAGTATGTTATCTTCGTAATCAGAAGGATTAAAATATATAACCCTTTGCGTTTGGTCTCTAAATATTTGTTGATAGTATGATTCTGCTGTAATTCTTGGTACGGGCATACTCGGAACATTATCACGACTTCCATACCCATAGAAATTATAATCTGAGTAAGCTCTTGGGTTTGCCCATTCTAATTGTCCTGAATTTGGATTTTGGAATAAACCTGTTATCTCATAACCAATTTTATTCAGAGTTACTTGGCTATTAGTACCTCCAGTAATAAACTTAATTCCTATACTGTTATACTGGTCTGCTAATAATTCTTCATTTGATACAGTTATTACTGAACCTCCTCCTGTGTAGTTATATCCAGTTTGAGTGCTAAATACTATTAATTTTGTAGAACCTGCCGAAACATTTAAGACTGCTTGAGGAAGCGTTTCTATAAGCTCACCATTAACATATATCTCCATTGTAAAAGAACTACTTACAGTATCAATATATTGAAATGGTAATCTCATTAACAATGTGTAAGTTCCAGTATCTAATGTATTGTTTGCAGGAGTTCCAACTGAAGGTGTTTCTACTTGTGTTTCGTCTGGGCAACTCATTAACAACTGATAATCATCTGTCGCTAAAGGAGCTTCTACTGTTATTGTAAGTGTAGATGCCGAATCTGTACTTCTTGTAACTGGAATACCACCTTGAGCTTCTCCGCTACTAAGTCCAGTTAATTCCGATGCAGGTACACCTGCTTTCAACAATTCACCCTCATATTCATTATTTCCCTTGTATCCTACAACTGTGGGAGATGAATCCTCTGTAAGTTGATATGTTATTTTTATAGGAATATTGATAGTAAAATTTATAGTAAACGTGCCGCTTCTATTGCTTACATCTACCTCATAGATTCTTGTTCCTACATCCTCCCCTATATTTATTTGCCCTCCACATTCTAATGGTTGGGTTATTGTTGCAGGGGGGTTGTACTCAGGGGGAGTAGTAGCTGAATCTACTGTCAGATAATACGGACTCCTAACATTTATTTTTTCTACTTCGCCTGTTGATGTTGCCATAATTATTCAATAATATATTCGTCTCCTTTTTTTGTATACCCTGCTCTTTTGAATATCTCGTCTAAATTTAAGTGGATATCTTTCTCCACTGGTTCTGCTATAGAATTTATTCTTTGCATAGCTATTTCTATGGCATCACCAATAAAGTTAGTAGGTTTTATTCCGCTACCAGTATTTCCAGATATACTTCTCGCAATATTGTTTGCGATAGATTGAATCTTATAATCACTAACCTTAGTGAATCTACCTCTGGCATCTTTTAGTTTTACTGGCTTTCTTTTAATCCAATCAACTATATCTTTTACATTAGCTTTCACTACACCACCCTCATCTATCTTCTCCCCATAGCTATTTCCTTTTATAGCTAAAGAAAATTGACCACTATTTATTGCCTTATTCAATCTTACTTTGGTAAAAGCAACTTGTAGGCTTTGTCTTAGTTTGCCAGATGAATCTATAGGAGCTGAAACATTACCACTTTTGTATTTCCTTGTTCTATTTCTGCCGATTTCAATCTGCATGAGTTTTCTCAGTCTCTTAGCGAAACCAAACATATATGCTTCTGTATTCCGATATTTAATTTTACTTATAGACATGAACTACCATCAGCGTTAATGAGTGCCATATCATTATTAGGCACTTCTATATTGATAACCATTGACCAACCAGTGAGCAGATTCTCGAACCTATCCTCAAACAGAGTAGCAGTTGAAGTTTCGTTAAGCTCAAAATCATTGGTCTCCATACCACCTCTACGAAGAGAACTTTGTAATCCATTAATAACACTAAGCATCGAATTGAGAATATCATGCTTATTATCCAAACCGAGATGAGGTTTAGCTTTATCTTGTTTATCATCTTTATCTTCATCAACAATATCCATTACAATCACATTTAGCGAGAAAGTCATCTTGAATTCATCAAAGGTAACTTCATTTACATTTACATGGGCAAGTGGGAATATCGTTTGCTTTGATAAGTCCACTTCCAATAAATCGCCAAAGGTAACAGTATTGATACTATTGTTGCCAATAAGATAATTGTAGATGTTATCAATAAGACTGTAGTATATCTTCATTATTTCTTGTATGCGTTTTTAATCATTTGAGCTTCTAACTGATTTTTCTCCTTTTCGAACACTAAATAGTTTAAACACTTGAAAAGTCCTTGTGAGGTAACCTCATCGAATTTAAGGACATCTCCTTTAGCAAGTCCGTAAATTGACTGATACCAACCCCATTTTGAGCTAAAATTTCCTTGAGCTGAGAGGTCTGTGGACTCTTCTGCATCTCCTGTTCCATATAACTCAGGGTAGCCATCGACAACTCCCTGCCTAAATCGTAAAAAAAAACCATCGCCCCCATTACAACATCCATTGGCATCTGTTTCATCAGATGTTGGATATCCTCATTTGGAGAGTAGGGAGCAATGGTATACTTATCCTTAGATTTGAAATTGACTGGTCTAAAAAGCACTGACATCGCTTTGTGCATTTGTTGCCAATCAGAAATACTATTCTCTAAGTCTATGTATTCTCCAAGTGATATTTCATCTAACTTTGGGATAAATCCCATCTCAACATCTAATAGTTTGAACTGCCGAATTAAACTTGGCTTTTCTTCAAATGCTTTGCCTAAAATAGATGTTACCTTTTCTACCTCTACAAGTGGTATGCGTTCTACATCTTGCAGAGATACATTACAGAATATTTCAATTAACTTCTTATTTACAAAGTCCTCAGCATCTTCATTACTTTCTGATACCTTTATGTACTTTTGATACTGCTCAAGAGTAATATCGTTAAGTGTACTTGGAACTTCTAATTGTATCTGTTTGTTCATATAAATAATAACTGAATTAACATAAATTGTATCTTTTGATACTCCACGTGCCTATATGGCAGAATAATATATATAGGTATATATATATAATGTTACATTATATAGTAGTACTAATGGAATATACATTTGTATAGTAGTATATAAAGTAGTATTGTATATCATGTAATATACATTGTAAAAAAATAACTATATATATATTGATGCCAATGTGGCATATGGAGGTTATTTATTATTCTTGTCGTATATGTGGCAATATAGTTCCCAGATTTTGTAATCAGCTTCTTCTATAGAATCGTACTTTACGCTTCTTGCAGTTTTGCCATTTGAAAATACTTCTACATAGTACCCATCATCGGTATATCTTTTTGGCAGGTGGTATATCTTTATACCATTGTCCATGCACCATGAGGCACATCTCCATTGGTCTTTCCTAAATACAGGTACTTCTACTTTTTTCTTTTTTTTCGGCATCTGTATATAAAGTTACAAATCATAATTCAACAAAACAAGTGTGGCAGTTGGAAAGTGTTATCTGTGGAGAGAGTGGGTTAATATACTCAGCTAATTACAAAACACGCAGAGTACCCCAAAATAAGCCTTTCTAACGAACGATAATTTTCTCGATGGGGGTATATACCAATGAAGTGTTAAAAGTGCCTTAAATCGCTTCTTAGGTAGCTTAAAACGTGTGTGAGGGTATAGAAAGCTAACTTTAAACCCTCTTTTTAATTTATTTCTATTGATTAACAACAATTTAGCTAAATATAGGATATAAAAAAAGCACCCAAAATGAGTGCTTAATTTTAATTAATTAGGGTTAAGATTTAATTTATTATTTCAATTTCAGCAAAGGAACAACAATGATTTTT
>Ga0181568_10002973_pt1 | contig 15374 bp, 8 predicted proteins | sample 101ome_20_FD_133758 | JGI IMG/M metagenome (GOLD analysis project Ga0181568, IMG submission 133758) | Coastal salt marsh microbial communities from the Groves Creek Marsh, Skidaway Island, Georgia - 101404AT metaG (megahit assembly) | ecosystem: Environmental > Aquatic > Marine > Intertidal zone... | reverse complement strand
TGATCACAGAGGGACGCGAAGGCGGATTGAAAACGCGGAGGGGGCTCACACGGCCTCCTCGGGTTACGACATCTCCCCTCTCCTCAACGCCCCCGCGGCCGCCACCGCACCACCCGCCACTCCCCCCGCTCGAGCACTAGGTCAAGGCTGCGAGGGACGGCGCGTCGATAGGGAAAACAGAGGGTCGGTCGTCGCAGGAGGGATGACGGCGGGGTGAGGGGCAGATCTGTGACAGCGGCGCTGGCAGCGGCTATGGCACTGGCACAGTCAGTGCACCTGCCCCTTCCTCGAGGGGTCTCGAGGAGTCTCCTCCTCTTGCTTTCCCCCCCTCTCCCCCTCTCTCTCGCCTCAGCGGACTGTCGGCCGTGGGCTGTCCCAGAACCGATCCCGGCGCCCGACCGCAAGCTGACTCATACCGCAGCGTTGCGCTCGTCGCCCCAGCGGTCACGACGTCGGCGGGATCACCACTCGACTCGATCCGGGTGTAGCGGCATTGCCACCGCCGCTCCTTGGCCCGGCCGTCGATCCACTCGCGGCGGGCAAAGGCAAGAGAGGCGGCGCGGGGCGTGCCGTCGTCGTCGTCCTCGGGGCGGGGGCCAGCGACGACGGTCGACAGGTAGGCGTCCGGGTCCCCGTCGGGGCCCTTGAACGATGCGAAGAACTGCACGGTGGGTGGGAGAGAGGTGGCTGGGCGGTCGGTGACTGACGACGTCGTCGCGTCGGGGCAGCGGCACCAACGGTGTCAGCAGCATGAGGGCGCGAGGCTTCTTCGACGGGCCACGTTGTGCGCAGCGGATCCGAGGCGAAAAAAAAGAGAAGACATTTTTCCGCAGGGGATAGAATCCACCACCGCTTTCGAGCGCGCGACGTGCCATGCGGCGGCGACGATGACGCGCGACGAGGGACTGGGACCCGGCCGGCCTTTCTCGGTCCCACCAGGGCCGGCTCGCGCAGCGGCCCTCCCATTTCTACTTCAACGTCTCCTCCTCTCCTCCATCTGCTCGCCCTCTCAGCCACAGCGACGACAAGGTCAAGCTCTGCCGCAACGGCCCCCGCGCCCCCCCCCACGTCGACCATCGTCGCTGCCTCGGCGGCCAGCTTGCCCCGCGACGTCCGACGGAGCGGGATGTCCCGCTGGTCTCTCCGCTCGCGCGGGAATGGGTGAGGAGGGGTCGGAAGGCGGGGGGGGGCGAGGGAGGAGGTCAAGGTTCGGAAAACGGAGAGGGAGGGGCGGCCGTGAGTTCGAGTTTTCGTGCTCGCTACGAGTTCGCACAGTGCGAGGAGTCGAGCGGATACCCGATCTCTTCTTTCTCCCTGCATCGCGCCTGTCGAGCCCTCGCTCGTTCGAGCAGTGGCCGCGAGGCCACTCGTCGCCAGCCAAGCGAACCCAGAGCCCCCCGCGAGGAGCGCAGAGCCCTCCGCAGGGCCCCACTCTCAGATCGCCATGTCGGGAAAGAAGGTGGTCGTTCTTGGTGGCACGGGATTCGTAGGCAGCCGGGTCGTCTCCGCCCTCCTCGCCCGAGGAGCTGCCGTCGTCTCGATCTCCCGTCGTGGAGCCGCTGGCCCCGGCCCCTCGGCCGCCACCGGCAACCTCTTGCGCGTCGCGGGCGACGCAGGCCGTCCCGACGGCTGGTCGTCCCATCTCGTTGGCGCCTCGGGTCTCGTCTCGTGCGTCGGTGCCTTCGCCTCCACCCAGCAAGCCATGCGCGACGCCTGTGGGACGGCCAACGTCGAGGCCATACGCGCCGCCCGCGCCGCCGGCGTGCCGCGGCTAGCCTTCGTCTCCGCCCATGACTTCGGACCCCCCGTCAGCGCCGCCCTCTCCGGCTATTACGCGGGCAAGAGGGACGTCGAAGCGGAGATGGGGGTGGGACGAGACGGGTCTGGGGGAGAGGCGGGTTCGAATCCGTCGTCCGCCGCGCGGGGGCTCGTCCTGCGCCCGGGAATGATCTACGGGGCGAGCACGAGGGCGGGGGTGGGAAGGCAGGGTCGAGCGCCGGGGTCGAGCCTCGCGCGCTCCGGGCGCGGCGTTTGCTAACCGCACCCGACGGCCAGCCAGACCTCCCGACCACTGCCGCAGTCGCGGCCTGTCCCTGGCCTTCCCTTTTCCCTCCCTCTCAGCGCTGTGGGCGCGCCCATGCGGTCGGCTCTCCGCCTGATCGTCACCGGGGGCGGAGTGTCGTCGCCCCTTCGCCTACTGGCGCCGCCTGTGCCCGTCGATGCCGTCGCGCGGATGGTGGCTGAGTGGGCGATCGGCGACAACGAAGACGGCGGGCCCGCCGTCGTCGTCGCCGACCCTTGGGAGATCGAGCGACGCGCGCGGGAGTGGGGGATGTGAAGCGAGGTCGGAGTGTGAGGGGGGAGGGAAACTCGGCTGTCCGCCCCCCTTCCTAACCCCTCTTTTCGACCGGCACAGAGCGCACCGTCGCCGCGGAGACTGTCGTTCGCGCGACCATTACCCCTATGGTCGGGCTCGGGCAGCCCCGGCGACGCAGGCGGGACCCAATGGATGTCGAGGACACCGTCCTCGTCGCGGCGTCTGGGTCGCTGCCGCCTGCGTTGACGGACTTATCGTTCGAGGAACGCAAGACGGTCATCTGGAACCACCCGAGCTTCTCTGGGTCGTTGATGTGGATCGCACAGCGGGGCCGATGTCCCCATGGCCTGGCAGGCGAGCAGCGCGCTAATTCAGCGTAGACGTTGCACGTCCACTGTCCGTCGCCCTCGCCCCCTCACCTTCCCGCCCCCCGACTCCCCCTCACCTTCCCCTCCGACAGGTGAGGCCATCATGTGCATCGGCTTCCTCAAGGCACCGCCATCGCTGATCTACCTGGGGCTACCACCCCGGGACCTTGTGCCCCGCTTCGGTGACGCCCTGTCGCAGTTTGCCGTCATCAACGTCCTTTACACGGCGCTGCTCGCCACCGCTCTCCTCACCGGCAAGACGCGGTCCGTTGACCGCTTCGACGGCTTCGACCTCGTCCAAAGCATCCTCGCTGCCATCGTCTGCGGGAGTTTCTCCGCCGGTTCGCTGAGTGCCGCCTGCGAGTGCCAGCCATTCTTCAATCCGTCCATCAACTCCTCAATCCGTCCATCCGTCCGTCCATCCGTCTATCTGTCCTTTTATTCCGGTACTCAATCCATCCATCCACATTTTCCTTCCTCCATCCACTCGCCCCAGACATCTACATTGCATGGGTTGCGCTCCGAGACGACCAGGTGCACGCGGCAGTGCTGCGCTTCCCGCTGACCCTTTTCGTGCATGTCACCTTCAACATGGTCTCTGTGTTCTTCTTCATGCCGTACCTCGTCTTCCTGTCGGCGTCGCAGATTGAAGGGCTGGCGGGGTGGTACGTGGGCGGCACGGCCGCTTTTTTCATCATGCTCGGCCTCGTCTGTGGCGTGCAGCACGCCATCTTTGCCCACCCGGGCGCTGGCTGGTCGGTGTCGCGCATGCCCCTGGTGAGCGCCTTCACCAATATTTACGGTCGAAGGTACAAGGAGCGGATAAGGCGCATGGGAGAGCTCGTCGCCGATCTATGCGTGAGCCACATGGCGAGCTCTTCCGTCTTTCCTGGATGCCTCGCCTGGGCGCGCGCGATCGACGGGGACGAGGTGCAGAATGAGGCCATCGCGCGAGCCTTCCCGGGTGGCGCGACCGGGCTGCGGCCGGGCGGCGACAAGTGCGTGACTGGCCCGGCGGAGAACGGGAAAACCAGGCACAGCGCCGTGCTGACCAAGGTTCCCACGTTCGCCCGGTCCCGCGTGGAGCCCTCGGTCGGCACCTCTGACGCGGATGCGCCATCGACGAACGACGAGACACTGGGAGCGATCAATGAAAGAGACGGAGATCCGGGGCCTCACGCCGAGTCGGTCTGGCGGCACGCCCCTCAGCGCGTGGCGCCTGAGCCCGCAACCCGCAGCCCACCGACCCCCGTGCTGGAGCGTGTCGCCTCGGCAGTATCGACCCGCGAGCTAGAGCTTGAGCTGCGATGCATGCGGCTAGAGCAGGAGCTGATAGCACGCCGACGGCGGGATGGCTCTGGCTTCTTCTCGGAGGGGTGTGTGCAGCAACACATCAACACGGAAGACCAGCGAGCGTGATGTTGTCGATCGATCCCTACAACTGCCCAACTCCGTCGCGTCGTCACGACGGCGACGACCATCAGAGATCCTCATCGCCCAGGCTCTCGAGCTCTTCCTCGTTGGCAGCGGGGGTGGCGGGCGCGGCGCCCCCCATTCCCCCCGGCCCCATGCCCGCCGGCAAGAGCCGCGCGACGGCGCCTGGCTCGATCCAGTCGCCGTGAGCGAAGACCGTTTCGGCCCCGTCAGGCCCCCATGCGACCTCGACCCGGTCCAAATACCACCCCGCAGACGTGGCGTCCACGCGGACCACCACGAGGTCGGGCGCACCCATCGCGTCCTCGAGGAGCACCTCGACGATATCGACGTCGCCTGCGGCAAGGCCCGGCTTTCCCTCGTCTTTCAAGTCCGCCATATCGGGGGCAAATCCCTTTTTGGTTGAATCGTATACTTCGACGGCGACGGTCGCAGGGTCGCACGCGCGGCGCTCGACCTGGCGTGTTCCCGTCACGAGACGGACGATGTACGTGTAGCCGTCTTCCCTCTCTGCCGCGGTAACGGTGGTGGCGGCTGGGGGCGCCTCGCCCTCTTCGGCCTCAGAGGACGAGGGGGCGGCGGCCGCCAGGGCCTCGGCGTAGGCAGGAGGAGGAGGCGGGGGGAAGGCGACGGCGGCCGCTTCCTCTTCAGCCTCGGGAGAGGGCAGAGCAGGCACCTGTGACGGAGCGGGCGCCTGCAATAGAGCGGGGGGCGCCCGCGACGGGCTTGAAGGCCGCCGGCTCTTGACCACCAGGGCTGCCACCTTGCGCGGGTCGGCGGGCCGCAAGACCTCCACCGGCAGTGTTGCGGCGTTGTCCTCGGTCATCTCAACCTTGACGTCGCCGCCGTCAGGGTCCTCGAACGCGTAGCAGGCTCCCGTGTTGGATTCGGCGACAAGACTCAGGAGTTTCCATCCGTCCGTCTTGCCCTCAAGCCACAGGCGACACTCGGCGACCTTGAACGGTCCCGTACCCCGGCGCTCAACGATGAACGCGTCGACTTGGCCGCGCTCGAACATACCGTCATGCGCGCCAGGCAGCGCGGGGCGCCACTCAGCGCCCTGGTCGTCGACGAAGCAGACGCGGACGCTCGCGTCGGTTCCAGCGAAAGGAGCCCTCGATGTCTTGAAAGTAAGGCTCCACCGCTCGACGAAAGAAGAGCCGGCGTCATCCGGGTCGTCGTGGGCGGCTGCGGCCTCGAGCACAACGGACAAGGGCTCTCCCTTCTTGCCCAGCCACCGGTCGCACGGGAAGATGGCTGAGACGACGGCGGACTCGGCGTCGGGGGTGGAATCCTTCGTGTCGCTCCGCTTGACCACCTCGACCCGGTCCAGCTTCCAAGCGGCGCCGAGGCCCCGGGGCAAGAGCTCAACCTCGACGCTCTGCAGTGCCCCCAGGTCCTTGGCGCTGGACACCTCGACGGCATCGGCGCACCCGCGCTCGAGAGCCAGGGCGCCACCGTCGACGTCGACGTTGACGACGTGGAGGCCGACGAAGCCGTCGGCACCGCGCAGGGCGAGGCGCACCTCGCCGTTGGTCCCGGCGCCCGGCTCGTCGGCAGTATACAAAGTGACAACGTAGCGATGCGCCGCCTCTCGGGCGGCCTCGACGTCGGTCAGACCGCCCGCAGAATCAGATCCCGCGGCGTTCAGCACGACCTCCCATCCATCCTTCTTGTCGATCCAGTCGTTGCAGGGGAAATCCCACCGCTGTCCCGTGCCCTGATGGACCACCGTGATGCCCTGCAGGTGCCACCCCGCGCCCATGTCGAGAGCGCCCGGGCTGAGGGTCACGCGGCACCGCTTTAAGGCCCCGAGGGGCAGGCACATGACATCGAACTCATCCGACGCGTTGCGCTCGAAGGGGTTGGCCCCGCCGGCCGGGCGAAAGAGCCGCCGCGAGCCCGAGCTGCCCGCTTCGCCCTCGAGGACGATGGCCACGGGCGCGTCGGTGCCTGCCCCACGAACGTCCGAGGTTCTGACGACGATGGAGTACCGGTCCTTGCCGTCGCGCTTGGCGGTGAGGTCGCCGCTTGGCGCCAGCTCGACCTCACCGGGGCCACCGTCGGTGCCGAGCCAGCTCTCGGCCTCGCTCGGAGGCTCGAAATAGAAGCTCTTGGCGGCACGCAGCGGGGAGTTGGTTCCCTCGACTACGACGCCGGGGTGCTCGACCTCGATCCCGTCGACCTTCCAGGCGGAAAATAGGCCGGTGCCATCTGCGGCGATGGAGGGTTGGGGAGGTGTTGGGGGTCGGGCGTCGGGTGTTTGGTGGATGCAGGTGTAGGCGACGGCAGCACCCACGTTGCTTCTGCCGCCGTCTCTCGCCGTGCGCGAGCTTGGCGACTGTGATGGCGCCCATATCGGGCCCCTCGAGATGGAACACGCTCCGAGCGTTGCGCTCAAACCGGTCTCCGTCGGTGTTGGGTAGGGGTCTACCTGAAAAGATGACGCCCCGCTCGCCGCCCAAGAAGAGCGACACCGCCGAGTCGGTGCCGCTGCCCGAGTCCCCCGCCGTGTGTACCGTCACAGTGTAAGTCACCGTCGCCGACTCGGCGGAGGTGTCGGGCACACCGTCGCCATCGGCGTCCACGAGCTCAACCGGCGCATCGACGGGCAGGACCTGCGTCATCGACTCCGGGTCGTGGTTCGGGTCAAGCCATGCCCCGCAAGGGAAACTATAGCTATGGGCGTTGTCGTCCAGGTCGACGACCTCGACCGAGTCCAGCAGCCAGGCGCCCCCGAGGCCCCTGCCGTCGCTCGACACCTCGGCGCGTACGAGGCGACCAAGCGGTCCCACCCCATCCGTTGCGCCGAGCCTGAGCGTGAAGTTGTCGGCCGCGCCGCGCTCGAAGTTGTTCCCGCTGCCATCGAGACGCTTCCGCTCCGAGACAGTCGTCGTCCCGTCGGGGCGGACGCCATAGAGTGTGAGGAACACGTTGGCATCAGTGCCGGCGCCGTGGGCGTCGCCCGTATGCACAATGACTCGGTAGGATGTCACGGCGGCGGCGGCTGCACCGGCCGCTTCGGAACCAGTCCCCTGGAGGTTCGCGCTGCTTATGGGTCCGCTGTCGGCGGCGACGGTGCCAGCGCTGTCGATCGCCTTGGCGGCGGCGCTCGACTCGATCACCGTCCGCCGTGGCGTCGATGCGTCGATGCGCGCAAAGAAGGAGAAGAAGGAGGCCTCTCCCGTGGCGAGGTCGGACACTTCCACATAGTCCAAGTCCCAGGCAGCGCCGAGGGCACTGCCGCCGCCCTGAGACGCGAACCCGATCGTGACCGCGATGAGAGACGCGTATTTGGCAAAGACAGCGGGCTCGATGGGCGGAACAAGCTTGACAGGGTCGACGTCAATCAAGAACTGATCCATTGCATCGCGTTCAAAGTCATTGGCCGACGACTCCAACGGGATCTCCACTGTCTCAGCTCTGCCGCTGCTGCTGTCCGGGCCAGTAAGGTTGAAGGCGAGGACAAGAGTGATGTCCTTGTCAGTGCCAGCGCCGCGCTTGTCCGACGTCTTGACCCGCACTTGATACTTGCGCGGTCCAGAGGCGGCAGCAGCCTCAGCTAGGGCGCTGTTGTCGCCTGCAGGAAGCGGGTCCAGCGTGACTCTGGCGCCCCCTTTCGCCCCGAGAACTTTCCCACAGAAGAATGTGCGGCGATCATCTCCCGTCGTGAGGTTTTCCACCTCGACATGCGACAGGCCCCAGTCCGACCCGATGCCGCGGCCGTCGTGGCCGATGTCGATCTGGTGCAGCTTGCCAAGAGGCCCTGCCTCGATAACAAACGCGTCGGACCTGCCGCGCTCGAATGCGCCGGGGCCCCCGTCGAGCTCAATGGCCCGACTGCGCCCCTGGTTGCCGATGAGCGTGACCGAAACCCCAGCACTCGTCCCCGCGCCGCGCTTGTCCTCGGTGTGGACAGTGACGCGGAAGCGGTCCGGAGCTGACGCAGCGGCGCCATCGGACCCGGCGGGGAAGAGGACAACGTCGGCCGCGAAGAGGGGCGGCTCGCCCGGATCGAGCCACTGGTGGCACGGAAACGAGACGACATCCCCTGAGTCAGCGCACGTGACCGTCACTGTCTCGAGATGCCATCCGGCGAAGAGCCCGGCCCCGTCGTGGCCGATCCAGATCCGCTCGAGTTTGCCGAGGGGCGCGCAGACGATGGTGTAGCCCCCCTCGGAGCCCCGCTCAAAGTCGTTCTTGGAAGAGGACAACGCCTGGCGCCCGCTCGATGTGGCCTCGCCTAGCGTTCCCTGGGGCGATCCCTCGGGGGGAGCGGCGCGACCGAAAAGCTCACAGTGGACATTGGCGTTAGTCCCCGCGCCTTTGACGTCCGACGTGCGCACAGCGAGGCGGTAGACGCCGCGCGCCCCGTCGCCACCCTCGACGGGGCCCTCAGCGACGACGAGCTCGCGCTCGATTTTGCCGTCTCCCTCTGACTTGTCGAGCCACTTGCGACAGTCGAAATACAGGGAGCGCTCCGACCCGTCGGACTCGCACATGACCTCGACATGGTCGAGGTGCCACCCGGCCCCGATGCCCCTGCCATCATGGCCGATCGCGATGGACTTAAGGGTCCCAACCGACGGCACACGCTTGAGCAGGAAGGTGTCGCGCGCGGCGCGTTCGAAGTTGTTCTTAGAGTTGTCGAGCTTGAGCTTCTGGGAGACGCGCGAGTGCGCCTTGGCGGTTTTGCCGCCAGGCAGGGGGATGCGTCCGTCTCCCTTTAAGATAATGTAGACGTCGGCGTCGGTGCCCGCGCCGCGCAGGTCAGACGTGACGACCACGACGCGGTAGGTCGCGAGGCCTTCACCCAAGCTCTCGCCAACGACAAGGCGGCACCGGGGCTTGGCGCTATCCAGCCATCGGTCGGCAACGAATGAGTACCTTTTCTGCGCAGCCGTGTCCGTCAGAAGCACCTGCTCGATCGACCACGCCGACGCGAGGCCCGAGCCATCGTGGCCAATGTCGATCGCCGCAAGGCCCTCGGGGCCGAGGGCACCACGAGGCACCTTCAACAGGAAGACGTCCCTGGCTCCCCGCTCGAAATTGTTGCGGGAATTTTCGAGCGGCACCGGCCCGAACACGCGTTTGCCATCTCCGCCGCCGATGAGGGAGAGGGTGACGCGGGCGTCGGTTCCCGCCCCACGCACATCAGAAGTGTGCACCTCGCACTGCCACTCGTCGATGACGTGGACAGCGCCGTCTGTGGGCACAAGCGTAACATGGGTCTCGCCCCCACTCATCGCGGGGAGCCACCCGTCGTGGTGGAAAACAAGCTTGTCCCCGCCCAAAGGCTGCACCGTCAGGCTCCTGAGGTGCCACGCCGACCCCAACCCACGCCCGTCGTGACCGATCCGCAAGCTCTCGACACGACCGACGAGGCACTCGACCTGGAACCGGTCGACGCGGCCCCGCTCAAAATCGTTGGCGCTCGTCTCCAGGCGATGCGGACCAAATGTGCCCTCGGTGCCATGGAGGGTGATGTCCACATTGGCGTCGGTGCCAGCGCCACGCACGTCGCCGGTGGTGACTTCGATGAGATGGGGCCGGGGCACGGGGCCGTCAGCCCCCGCAGGCGTAAGAACACGCACGGTCTGCCCATCACCCTCGTTCGACGCCAGCCACTTGTTGCACCTAAAAGTGACGGAAGTGGGGTCCGCCTGGTTGACCACGCTGACAAAGTCGAGGTGCCACCCGGGCCCGAACCCGGACGAGTCATGGCCAATGCGTAGCCGATCCGGCACGCCGACGTCACGGCCCCGAACCCTGAAGACGTCCTCCCTTCCCCGTTCAAAGTTGTTCTTGCTGTTGTCCAGCCGAAGCTCCTCTGTTGACCCGCGGGGTCCGTAGATGACGCAGAAGACATTGGCATCGGTGCCCGCTCCACGCACGTCGGATGTGCGCACGGTGATGACATAGTTGGCGTCTCCCACAGCGACGGACCGGCGGTCGCCGCCCGGCCCGGAGCCCTCCACACCCGCCGCCAGGGCGCGATCCCGGCGGGCGGCCGCCGAGTCGACCAGCGGGTCGACGCCTCCGGGCGCGGGGATGCCGACCGTGTCGGCCACAAGGATGCGCGACGCGCGCTCGAACAAAAAGTTTGCTACCGGCATCGGCGACCGCGGTTCCTCGGGCGCCTCGGGCAAGACGCGCCACTGGAATGAGGCCCGGTCGCGGCCACCGACCGACACCACCCGAAGATTGTCGGGCGAGATCCGCACGGCCGCGACGTGACTCGCGTGTCCGCGGTACTCGCGGCAGGGGGCGTTCTCCACCACGCACGGGTAGTTGAAGAGCCGCACCATACCATCATCATTGGCAGTGACAACAATTTCCCCAGCGACGGCGAGGGGGTCGGCCCTTGCGGCAGCGGCGGCGGCATCAGCCTCGCCCGATGCAGACACAGCAGCGGCAGTGGCATCGTATTCGGCGCCGCCGCTCGCCGCAACCTTCTGCCGCCGTGGCAGTCGTCGATGGCTCCGGCAAACAGAATTGATGTCGGTTCCGTCGAATGCGTCGGACTCGCCCAGCCTCCACAAGCCCATCACCGGGAACCCCAGACAAGACGTCCACGTCGCCCAGCTCGTGTCGCGCTGCGAGTCCCGCGTCACGCGTCCTGTGTCCCGGTCAAATGGCAGCATCTCATAGGCCCCGCTAGACGTCATCAGGACTTGAGAGTCGGCCGACCAATCCAGCATCGTAACATAGCTTGAGTGGCCGCGGCACTTGGCCAGTCGCGCGTGGTTACGCTCGGCATCGTACAGGTAGACAAAGTTATCGTGGCAGGCCACTGCAAGGCGGGTGCCGTCAGGCGAGTACCGCAGGTCATGGACGGCCTCGGCAGCGTGCCGGACAGACACGAGGGTCTTGCGCAGGTCCGTCGCGTCGAGGACACGGAGAGTGCCATCGATGCAGCCCACCGCCATTGTGAGACCGTCGGGGCTGAAGTCAACACAGGTGGCGGGGAGGCCAAGCCCGACCTTGGCGACGAGCTGTCGTTTTGCGGCGCAGAATATTTGGACCATGCCGTCGGCCGAGGCCGTGGCAAAGCGCGTGGGCCGCTTGGGCAGCCAACAGACGCCAGATATGTCCCCGACGCTGCCGTCAACGAGGCTGACCGGCTCGTCGCCCCTTGACCGGACGACCTCGATGACGTCACACCCCGACGTGCCGACGGCAAGGTCGCCCGTGACGGGGTGGGCGTCAAGGGACCGGACGCCGGGGGGAGACGCGGCGCCCGGGTCGTCAAGCGCAATGCCGCGCACAGGGCCGGAGAACCCCTTGGTCCCCACCAAATCCCAAACCAGCAACCGCCCATCGCCCCCCCCTGTGACAAGCTCGGTGTTACCCCCCCGCACGACGCCCGCCCGCACGCCGCCATGGACAAGCTTGCCATTGAACGGGTCAACGACCTTGGCCCCGGGGCGGTGCGCCCCCTTCTCGACACGGATGATGCTTCCGACCCCGCCCTGACTCCCTCCCGCCACGTCGAACAGCATCACGTCCCCAGATGCTGCCCCTGCTGCGAGGGTTCCGTCCGGCAGGAACGTGGCTGACATGACGTTCGAGACCCCGTTGGGCCCAAATGTGCCCTGAGTGCAGCTGTAGACGACTCCCCTACCGTCTTTTGCGTCGGGCTCGTCTTTCGTAAGGGTCCACAGCCGGAGGTGCTTGACGCCGTACGTGACGAACTGGTACGGTCCGACAGACACGCGGGGCGCCTTCCCCGTCCAATCACCGCGGGGGTAGGGCTGCCAGGCACAGCCGAAGACCTGGCCGGGTTCCCCGTGGCGGCCGGGAGCGGAGAAGAGGAGACGGGGGCCATCGGGACGGGCCCAGTCGTACACATGGACAGTATGGTCCTTGTCTCCCGTCACGACGACGAGCCGCGTCCCGCATGGGCTGAAGGCCACAGCAGCGACCAGGTGGTTCGATGCCCCACCCCGCGCCCGCGGGAAGGGAATCCTCGCCACCTCCTCTGTAGTTACTGTGTCCCACACGATGGCCGTGGGGGGTGTCGTTGTGCTTGCCACCTGGCCACTGCACGCCAGCCGACGCGCCGGGTGGAGGCACAGGCACCGCACGTCGTCGTCGTGCCCCGTGAAAAAGGTCTGCCGGTTCTCCTGCTTGTCCAGCACGACGCACACGGCAGCGATCATATACACCAAGCGTCCTTCGGCGTTGTACCACAGGTTGGTCGCAGTGTTTTGTTGCCCACCGTAGCCGTGAACATGCTCGAGTGCAAGACCGCATCGGGGCAGTCGGGCAGACCGATTTGCTAACTCTGGATCCCACGACGTAGGAGTGTACACGCCCCGCCTGCAGAACCGGTAAAGTACCTTGCCGCGAAAGCCCGGGTCGGCCACGATGCCGTCGGCATTGGCCTTGTAGGGGCCGCGCTGAACTTCGCTCATTGCGAGCAAGCGTTGGGCGCTGCCGAAGCAAGTCTGCACGAACACGTCCACAGGAAGGTATCCTCCTTTGTCGCATCCGTACTTGTGAAACAGCCCTGCGGCCTCTTCCGCGTTGACGGTCACGCCCAGCTGGGCCCAGACGCGGCGGAACTCGTCTGGAGGCACGAGGCCCGGCTCAGGCGGACCGATGCCCTTTTCTCGGAGCTCGCGCTCGCGGCGGGCGAAGGCGCGGCTGGCCACCATGCGGCTGTCCTCGTTGAAGTTGCTCATCTGCTGCAGTGTTGAGCGCATCGTCTCTTCGAGGCGCACCAACCGGCTCAGGAGGTCGGGGTCTATGGGGGGGCGGTGGGCGGGCAGGAAGCGGCCGCCCGTTGTGGGCCGGGCGGGGGGGTTCCCTTTGGGAGCACCCCATCGTCCCACGGTCCAAAAGGGACTCGGGACGGGGTCGCGGGGGCGGGGACGTGCGTCGGCCTGGCTGTTTTGCTTGGCGTCCTGCGGTCGTTTGCGAGATGGGGGGTCGAGGGGGCGGCCTCGGTGGGGTTCAGACGACGGCCTCGCGACGGCCTCGTGTCAGCCTTCGACGTGCAAGCTCGTTCGCGCGGATACTATCGTTAACGGTAACGGGGCAGAGCCCCTTCCGAATTCGACAATATCATCTTGTCAGCGACATACAGTTTGGTCTGCCGAACCCTGCGGTCGCCGCTGTCCGCATTTCTCTGCCTGCGCCGGCGTCGGCACGTCTGCTCTGCGGTCGCTCGCCTTCAAGCTGAGCCTTCGCACTCTGCCCGACGCGTCGAGGGGCCGTGCGTCACGCCTTCCCTCCGCAGCCGCCCTGGCGACCCGCGTCTCCTCCATCCTGTGCCAGGAGAGCTGTCGTTGAGGGCGCTTTGTTCGACCAAGAGGCAATGAGCCCGCGACGCTTTTGCGACTTGACGCAGCCCCGCGTCGGCTCTGCCGACCAGGATTTATCGGATGTCCACTCTTTTGTTGGCGGCGCGCCGCGCGCCACCCTGAGGCGTCGTTCTCGGGCGTGCTCGAGAAGCAGCCTGGAATAGTTGTCCTCCTCCTTACACCGTCTAGATCGCTCGTGCAAGTCGACCACATAGGGCGATGCGGCGCGGCCATGCACCACTCCAAGCAGCGCCCGCTGCACCGTCGAGGTCTCCGCCACCGGCGACAGCTTCGCCCGCCGCGCCGCCGAGGCCGTCCTTGCCGTCATCGGGTGGAAGAATAGAAGACCTCGAGGACAGCTCCAGCGACAGCGCACCCCTGGCACCGCCTAACGCCGCCCGCCCGCCGCCCCGCCGTCGCGCCCGCTCGACGCCCGATGAAGAGGAGGATAGACCCGTCGCGCAGCGGCCGCGACTGGCGACGCTGACGCCGCCGTCGTCGTCCGACACAGGTCACGACGATGGCGGCGGCGGAGACGTCCCCCCGTCCCGCCACCGCTACCTCACGCGCCGCCGCGCTGTCTCCCGGAGGGATCCGTCGGCGGAAGCCTCGCATTTGCTGGCGTCGGCGGTGGCGTCGGCGTCGGAGGTGGAGGAGTCTCCCCCTGCTCCAACCCCACCGAACGACGCCCCCCCCCTCCGCCGCGCCGCTGCCCGCGCAGCACGGGCCGCGCACGGGACCGCCGCGCTCGTGGCTGAGATGAGAGCCCGGCAACGAGGCAACGTCACCGCCCCCATCGAAGTCGACGACACCGAGGACGGCGACGCTGACTACGATGCGTCCGGCTCCGACAGCTCCGATGGGTTCATCGTCGCTTCGGACGACGATGCCGAGGCTGATGGCCGGGCAGGCCGGGTCCCCACCGCCGCCGTCATCGAGGGCTTCTTCGCAGGGAGCCTTAGCGACGAGGCTCATTTCTCTGAGTGGTGTCGATTCCTGCTTTACTCTCTGGTTGACCCCTGTTTCTGCCGTCGTCTCCGCGCCTCGGTTCCTCAGTGGGAGGGGCGGCGGCTGGGGGGCGGCGGCGCTTTTGCCAGCTCCGGCGGCACCGGAGATGCGTCTGAGACGACTGCCGCCGCGGCGCTAATGGGGAGCGTCCGCCGGATCGAGTCCATCATCGTTGACACTTTGTCGATGTGCGCGGCATCTGGCGCGTGGACGGGTCCCTCGGTGTCCCCCGCACTCCTGGGCGCTCTCCTGCGTCTGCCTCTCTGCCGCGCCACGCCCCTGCGCGCCCACGACGAGGACGCGGCCCCCGATCGACTCGGATGCGGCGTCTGCGGTCGGGCAGGGCACGCGGCGACGTGGGAGGTGCGTCTCGAGGGGAGGCCATACGACCCGGATTGGACCCACCTGTCGGCGCCTGTTCACCTTCTTCGAAGAATGGAGGCCTCGGCCAAGCGCGACAGAGCGGCTAGGATCCTTCTCGAGGGGCTCCTACCCGTCAACGAGGATGAGGAGGCCGATAAAGACGACTTGGGGGACGGCTTGGGCTGCGGCGGCGTCATCGACGTCTCGGGCGACCACGGCGGGACTCTCGAGGTCGACCCGGATGGTCGCGTTGTGAAGGTCACCCTGCCCGCTGGCTCGGCCTGCCGCGTCAGGCTAGGAACCTACCACGCATTATGGCACTTCCACACGCATGTTGTGCGTCACCTCCGCGCCGAGCTCCACCGACGGGCCGACTTGGCAGCGGCGGCGGCGGCAGCGCCCGAGGCGCCCGAGGTGCCTGCCCTGACCGAGGCGCTTGCGGACGAAGTGATCGAGGACGGGGATACCGTGACCGTTCATTTTCGGGCGTTGCAGCTCCTGGTTCAGGCGAGCAGCAGAAAGAGGGAGCTAGGGATGGGGAGGTGGCGGTGCGCTATGCACCTTGCGTCTGTGGTG
>Ga0181568_10002972_pt1 | contig 15376 bp, 10 predicted proteins | sample 101ome_20_FD_133758 | JGI IMG/M metagenome (GOLD analysis project Ga0181568, IMG submission 133758) | Coastal salt marsh microbial communities from the Groves Creek Marsh, Skidaway Island, Georgia - 101404AT metaG (megahit assembly) | ecosystem: Environmental > Aquatic > Marine > Intertidal... | reverse complement strand
TATATTTCTTCATCAACAATAATATCTGTTCCACCTAATTGTGTAGAGTTACGTAAAGCAAGATATTTAGATTTATATTTTAGATATTTTTTTTTAAAATCTATTTTAGAGGTCATATATAAATATAATAGAAAATAAAATTTGAATCTAATTTATATTAAATTATAAATTATTAATATTAATGAATTCAACCGTAAAATTTAATGAAGATTTAATGAATCTTATTGAAAAGGTCAGATTAAATCTGGTCAGTGTAACATCTGATTCTTTGGGTGCTATACTAACTAAATTGACTAGTTATAATCCTAATAATATAGTCTATAATAATATAGATGAACTAGCTAAAGAACAAAATAATGATTTTAATATTTATTATAAAAATTTACCTCATTTAAATAATGTAAAGGATGAAACATTTAGAGTTAATAATCAGTTCATAGATTATAATAAAAATCATTTTAAAAATATTTTATATAAAAACGAAAATACATATACATATATTGTATCAAGTAAAAATTTAATAAAAGGTAGACCCAAATTATCAGATATACGTGTTATAAATGGTTTTGAAAGAAACAATTTAAAAGTTTATTATGATAATTATATGAATTTTAGTCTTTTTATATTTGATAAAGTAAGTAAAAAAACTGTTAATTATTATTTACAAAATAATTCAATAAAATTTCCAATTTTTTGTTTTTATTGTTCAAAAGCAAGAAACTTAAAATATAATTGTTTTGATTATAATAATTTTAAAAAAAATATGTTAGATGATATTAATAAATTTATGGAAAATTATAATGATGAATTAGTTAAAACACCAACTGATAGTATTAAGTTATTTGTTAATTATTTCAATAGTTATAATAAAATAAGTATACCTCAAACAAGATCTTTAGATGCATATAAAAATTATTTATCTTGTTACAAATATAATTTAGAAACATTAAAATGTTTAAGATCAATGTTTGAAGTAATTGATAAATGTAATAATCAATTAGTTAATGAAGAAGATCTTAAAAGTTTAAAAGATACTATTGAAACTCAAAATAAACTTATTAAATTAAATGAAGAAGAAATAGATAAATTAAAAGATGATAATTCGAATGCTTCTAATGAAAATAATTTTTTAACTGATAAGCTAACTAAACTTTCTGAAGAATACGATAAAATTAAATCTAATTTTGATTCTTTATATGAAAAATATACAGTATTAAAGAATGATAATTATAATGTAAAATATAAAAAAAATTGTTTAAGTTATATAAATATATTTTTGATAATGTTATTATTATTATCGATATTTATTATTGTGAATTTGGAACCTAATTTAGATTTATATTATAAAAGGTTCAAATTATATTATAATTATTGTTATGATTTTTTAAGATATCTATACAATAATACAAATATGTATGATGATAGTTTATATTACGATGATTACTTATAAATAAAAAAAATTGATTAATTAATAAATTGACCAATAATTTTTTATAGTACGGATAAATTGTATCTGATAGGATGATAATAAATAAAATATAAATTTATTATTGGTTTTAACCAACTGTCATAGATAAACTTTTTTTTAATTAATTTTAATTAAATAAAAAAGTTGATGTTGTTTTATATTGATAATCATGCAATATATTGGTACGAAAATACGGATGTAACCTACTTGAAATATTGGATGTAAAGTTAAGTAAAAGATAATAATAAAACATTACATTCAGCAGACATGTATTGAAAGGACTAGATATTTATAATTTAAAAGTTAAAAGTGCCTACGTTGCCTATGATAAATATACTGGATATATTATAGATATTACAAAAAAAATTTGTATAAATAATTTGTAAAATTAGATATTTTACTTATGATTTTAATAGTCAAGGTTGTATGTACCAAAAAACCCCTGTAACATATAGTTAAAATTTTTTTTAATTAATTTTAATTTAAAAAAATTGATTTTCTTTTATATTGGCCACTTAAACAATATATACGGTGATACCGCTTTGTAATTTATTATATTATTATATGTTATTTATAATAAATTAATATTTTACAAAGTAAATCCATAAAGGTATTATTAAAATCATGATGTGATATTATATGTGTTAGGAATTAAGTTACCAATATATTTTAATCAAACTTTTTTTTTATATTAATTTTAATATATTAAAAAATTGATTTAATTAGATTTTATTATAAATTACTTTAATTAATGGCATGTATAATTAATGAAAATGAATGTTTTGAAAATAGATTAGAAATTGTATTACAGGAACTAGAATCAAGTACTAGTAATAAAATAGTTTTAGATTTTCCTGAAATAATATTAGATAATTCTACAAAATATACTATTTTTAAAAATTTTAAACAATTTCTTAAAATCATAAAAAGTAGAAAAGTATTAAAAAAAGACAGTGAATATTTTGAAAATTTGATCTTAAAATTATTAGGTCAAGAATTATCAACTACTGTTAATTGGATGAAACAAAAATCTGATGGTATTACTATAAAAAATAAAAAAGGTAAAAATGAAATAAATAATGTTATAAAAAAAATTATTAGTACAACATTTAGATGTAAATCATGTTCAAGTTTAAATGTAAAATTTAAAAGAATAGATTCTTCAAGAGGATTAATAGATAAAATTATTTGTAGAGATTGTGGTAGTACTAACTAAGAACTTGAGTCAGAATCATTTGATTCTTCTTCTGATTCAAAATCAATTTCTTCAGAGTCTGAATCGTTACCACCAAATAGTTCTTCTTCAATTTTATCGATCTTATAACATAAATGATTAAATATATTTATTTTTTCATCAAAATCATTTGTATTTTGAAATAATGATTCTAATTCATCTATTTTATTTTTTTTATATTTATTGTTTTTTTTAGGTTTATTATCGTTTAATTTTTTTAATAATTTATCAGAAGCTTCTTGTTCTAAATCTATTTCTTTTTTTATTTCTTTCATTTTATTAATTTTTTCTTTTAAATCATTTATTTTTTTCAAAGAATCAATACTATCTTGGATTTTTTTTATTTTATCCATATAATTTAAAAAGATTATATTTTTTTAAATAATATTATAGATCAAAGTTTTCATTAGAATTATAGTTTTGATTTAAATTCAATGCTTTATTTATTTTTTCAATTATAACATCAATTCTAGCTCTTGTTTGTGTACATTTAGAATAAGTATCTTTTAAATTTTCTAAACCTATAATTGAATCTTTTAAATATTGTTCCAAATCATTATATTTATCTAATAAATTAATTGATTTAACAATTATATTATCTATTTTTTTTAAAGCCTCATCACGACTGTCACCTCTAAACCATCTTTTTACAAATTCTGGAACTTGAATAGTATTATCACTTTCTAAATTTAAATATGTTTCTTTTGTTATTAGTTTTCTATTTTTTTCTAATTGTGATAATATTTTTAAATTAATTATTAATTCGTCTTTTTCAGGAATAGACATTATAATAATATTTATAATTTTAAATCTAAATAAACTTTTAAATTAGTTTAATATAAATAAGTTATGTTAACAAATATAATGAAAGTATTAGTTTATGGTTCTAAAGGATGGATCGGCTCTCAATTTGTTAAGTTATTAACTTCTAAAAAAATTAACTTTGTTAATGGTAAAGAAAGAGTCAATAATATTGAAAAATTAAGTGAAGAAATTGATAATGTAAAACCTACTCATATTGTTTCTTTTATTGGTAGAACACATGGCAAACATGATGGAAAAGTATATACAACTATTGACTATTTAGAACAAAAAGGTTGTGTCAAATTTAATGTTAGAGACAATTTGTTTTCACCATTAGTTTTAGTAAAATTATGTAATGATAAAAATATTCATTATACTTATTTGGGAACAGGTTGTATCTTTAAATTTGATAATGATCATCCTTTTGGTGAAGAAGTTAATGGATTTACAGAAAATAGTAAACCTAATTTCTTTGGTTCATCGTATTCAATTGTGAAAGGTTACACAGATCAGTTGATGCATTTATATGAAGATAGTGTATTGAATCTGAGAATAAGGATGCCAATAGTAGGAGAGGATAATCCAAGAAATTTTATAACAAAGATCACTACATATGAAAAAATATGTTCAATTCCAAATTCAATGACAGTTTTACCTGAATTACTGCCATTGGTAATTAAAATGATGGAACAAAACAAAACTGGAACGATAAATTTAACAAATCCTGGTTTAGTATCTCATAATGAAATTTTAGAAATGTATAAAGAATATGTTGATAAGGATTTTACTTGGAAAAATTTTACAGTTGAAGAACAAAATAAAATATTGGCATCAGAAAGATCAAATAATTTTTTAGATACATCTAAATTACAGACTATGTTTCCTGAAGTTAAAAATATAAAAGAATCAATTAAAGACTTGTTACAAAATTATAAAAAAAAAAATAAAAATATAAAAAACGAAGAAGATTGTAATATAAATAATAATGAATTTGACATTAGTAATACAGAAAATACAGTTGTTTTCATATCAGGTGGTTGTGGATTCATTGGATCTAATTTTATAAATTTATTTTTTGAAAAATATGATAAAGTAAAAATAATAAATTTTGATGCAATGTATTATTGTGCAAATGAAAACAATATAAATGAAGATATCAGAAAAAGTGATAGATATCAATTGGTAAAAGGTAATTTATGTTCATATGATTTAGTGAAACATGTTTTTGACAGTAATAAAATCACACATGTTGTACATTTTGCTGCTCAATCACATGTTCAAAATTCATTTGAAGATTCATTAAATTATACAAATGATAATATTGTAGGTACTCATACTTTATTAGAAGTAAATAGAAAAAATAAACATTTGATTAAATTTATTCATGTATCCACTGATGAGGTATATGGTGAAAGTATGTTATCAGTTGATGAAAAACATAAAACTGAACATTCGGTATTATGTCCAACAAATCCATATGCTGCTACAAAAGCGGGTGCTGAATTAATAGCACAATCATATAATCATTCATTTGGAATGCCAATTGTTATTTCTAGAGGAAATAATGTTTATGGACCAAATCAATATCCAGAAAAATTAATACCAAGATTTATTAAATTATTGAAAGAAGATAAAAAAGTTACAATACAAGGAGATGGTAGTTGTGTTAGAGCATTTTTACATTCATATGATACAGCAACTGCTTTTATAAAAATATTAGAAAAAGGAAAAATAGGAGAAATTTATAATATTGGATGTGATGAAGGTATGGAATATAGTGTAATGGAAGTAGCAAAAATATTAATAAAAATGATTAAGAAAACAGAAAGTTATGATCAGTGGATTAAATATATAGAAGATAGACCTTTTAATGATCAAAGATATTATATAAGTAATAAAAAATTAAAAGATTTGGGATGGAACATCAAAATTAATTTTTTAGATGGTTTAAATGATTTGATAAATTTATAATTTTTTATTGTTTCTAGTTTATAAAAAAAATATTTAGTAATTTAATGAAAATAGGAATTTCAGGTTTGGGATTTGTAGGCGGTTCAATGTTAAAAAGTTTTAAAATGAAAGGAATGTTATTAAATGAAAATTTATTTGGATATGATAAATTTAAAGATGGAGGCATAGGGAAATTTGAAGATTTACTTAAATGTGATATTATATTTACAGCTTTACCTACAATATATAATGATGAATTAGGTATGTATGATAAAACTCCAATTAAAGAAACATTTAAATTATTAAAAGAAAATAGTTATCAAGGTATAATAGTAATTAAGAGCACAATTGAACCTGAAACAACTAATAAATTATCAGCTGAATTTAATCTTAAATTAATACATAATCCAGAATTTTTAACTGCTAGAACTGCTTTTGAAGATTTTCATAATCAAAAACATATTGTATTAGGGAAAGGACCTACTTGTACAGCTGAAGATATTGATGTTGTTAAATCATTTTATACAAAATATTATCCAGATGCCGAAATATCAATAAGTACAGCACTTGAAAGTGAATCAATGAAATGTTTTGTAAATTGTTTCTATAGTGTAAAAGTACAATTCTTTACTGAATTATATTGTTTATGTCAAAAAAATGGAAGTGATTATAATAAAGTAAAGGAAATGATGTTAAAAAATAAATGGATAAATCCTATGCATACAAATGTACCTGGACCAGATGGAAAAATTAGTTATGGTGGATTATGTTTTCCAAAAGATACTAATGCATTAAATAAATATATGAAAAGAGAAAATACACCAAATAAAGTGTTAGAAGCTTGTATTGAAGAAAGAAATAAAATGCGTAAAGATCATGATAATTGTAAATAATTAAATTTATTTAATATTATTAATAAATTTAATAAATATATTATAAAAAAATTTTTTTAAAATTAAAAAACTATACCTTAATATAATGTGTGGAATAATAGGAATAATTGGTTTTAGTCAATGTAATAAATTTATTATTGATGGATTACTACAATTGCAAAATAGAGGATATGATTCTGCTGGTATTTGTACTTTATCAAATAATAATGAATTTTTAATTTATAAATATGCATCTAAAACTAATATAAATGCTATGAATTTGTTAAAAGAAAAAGAATATAATAATGATACTATTGGAATAGGTCATACTAGATGGGCAACTCATGGTGCAAAAACTGATAATAATTCACATCCGCATATGGATATGAATAATCAATTTTCTTTAGTTCATAATGGTATTATTGAAAATTTCAATGAGTTAAAAAATGATTTAATTGGTAAAAATTATACTTTCAAATCTCAGACTGATACTGAAGTTATTGTAAATTTATTAGCTTATGAAAATACTTTAGTTGATCGCGTAGAAGATGCTATCAGAAATACTATTAATAAATTAGAAGGTACTTATGCATTATGTATTTTAAATAAAAAAGAACAAAATAAATTATATTGTGTTAGACATGGTAGTCCATTATTAATTAGTATAAATGATAATGAGGCTTTAATTGTATCAGAACAAAGTGGTTTTTGTAATAAAGCTAATAGTTATATTTGTTTAGATAATCAGGATATATGTATTTTAGAAAAAAAGAATAATAAAGTAAATATTTCAACAAGTAATTCTTACAATTTAAAAAAATCAACAAATATTGAAAGTAAATTAACTCCATATCCATATAATCATTGGATGATTAAGGAAATTTACGATCAAGTTGAATCCTCAAAAAGAGCAATAAGTAATGGAGGAAGATTATTTGATGACAATAAAGTAAAATTAGGAGGTTTAGAGTCTTCAAAAGATAAATTAATAAAAATTAAAAATTTAATATTATTAGGTTGTGGAACATCATATTTTGCTGGTTTAACGTCAATCAAATATTTTAAAGAACTATGTAATTTCAATACTATTCAAATATTTGATGGTGCTGAATTTAACGATAATGATATTCCAAAAATAGGTGAAACTGCATTGTTATTATTATCTCAATCGGGTGAAACTAAAGACTTACACAGGTGTATTAAAATTGGCAAAGATAATAATTTATATATTATAGGAGTTGTAAATGTGGTTGATTCTTTAATTGCCAGAGAAAGTAATTGCGGATGCTATTTAAATGCTGGAAGAGAAGTTGCAGTTGCAAGTACTAAATCATTTACATCTCAAGTAATAATTTTATCAATGATAGCAATATGGTTTGCTCAAAAGCATAATATTAATGATAATAAAAGGTTACAATATATTAGCGATATTAGAAAATTGTCTAATGATATTAGTCAAGTTTTAAATAATGGAGAAAAATATAAATTATTTGTTGATCAATTATTTAATAAAAACAGTATGTTTATTTTGGGAAAAGGTAATCTGGAAGCAATTGCTAAAGAATCTTCATTAAAAGTAAAAGAAGTTTCATATATTCATGCTGAAGGATATTCAGGGAGTAGTTTAAAACATGGTCCATTTGGTTTGTTAGAAAAAGATTTTCCTGTAATTTTAATAGATTCAGATGAAAACTATTTTAGTAAAATGACAAATGTGTATGAAGAAGTTAAGTCAAGACATGCTAATGTAATTACAATTTCAAATAATTACAATTTAGAAAGAGAAAATTTAATTTTAATTCCACAAAATAAAACTTTTAGTAATATATTAAGTATAATTCCAATGCAATTGATTTCATATGAAATTTCAATTAAAAAAGGAATCAATCCAGATTTTCCAAGAAATTTAGCTAAAGTTGTTACTGTAGAATAAAAAATTTCATTAAATATTTTTATATCTAAAATTATTTAATTAAACATTTTTTTTACAGTATCAATAATATAATCTTGTTCTTCTCTTGTTATTTCACCATAACATGGTAAATTAAAAACAGTATCACATATTCTTTCTGTTACAGGTAAGCTTCCTAATTTACAATTTAAGTATTCAAAACATTTTTGAGTATGTAAAGGTGCTGGATAAAATATAGCTGCATTAACATTATTATCTTTTAAATGTTTAACCATTTTATCTCTAGTTTCTTTGTCAGTAATAATTAAAGGATATTGTGCCCATGCACTCATTCTATTTTCAATAACTTTAGGAGTTTTTAATAAACCCTTATCTACTAAATCTTTCAAATTTTCGGTATAATAATTAGCACAGTCATTTCTTTTTTTTAATGTTTCATTAAAATAAGGTATTTTAACATTTAAAATAGCAGCTTGAATAGTATCTAATCTACCATTTAGACCAATATAATGATGATGAAATCTTTTGACTCCACCATGACTCTTAATTGCCCTAATCTTCATTGCTAGATCATCATCATTGGTAAAACAAGCACCACCATCTCCATAACAACCTAATGGTTTTGATGGAAAGAAACTTGTTGTTCCAATTGTTGTTAAATTACAACTTCTCTTTCCATTATACATTGCACCAAAACTTTGTGCACCATCTTCAATAACTGGTAAATTATATTTACTTGCTATTTTATTAATAGTATCAAAATCTGGTGTTTGTCCGTAAAGACTTACTACTATTAGAGCTTTAGTTTTATTTGTAATTTTTTCTTCTATTTTAGAGGGATCCATGTTAAAAGTAGTATCTTCAATATCAACAAAAACTGGTTTTGCATTAATAATTGATATAACCTCAGCACTGCTTATCCAAGTATGAGCTACAGTAATTACTTCATCATCTACTCCAACATTTAATGCAAGCAAAGCTATTTTTAATGCATCTGTACCGTTTGAAACAGAAATACAATGTTTTGATTCACTAAATTCTTCTAAATCTCTTTCTAGTTTCTTAACTTCAGGACCATTAATAAATAATCCATGATCTAAAACAGTTTGAATTGCATTATTAAAAGATTTTTTGTTTGTTTTATATTCTCTTTTTGGATCATACATTTGTATTTTATCCATATATATATAGATATATAAATATATTTTTTTAAACAAAAATAATATATATATAGTTTTTTTTATTTAATTAAAATATATTATATATTAATGATAAAAGTTGGTTTAATAGGAGGAGGTTATTGGGGCAAAAATTTAATTAGAGAATTTAATAATACTGGAATGTTACATACTATTTGTGATATTAACGAAGAAGCCTTGAAAAAATATAATGATTTATACCCTCATTTAAATACTACCACTAATTGGGATATTGTTTTAAGTAATAATGAAATTACAGCAGTATGTATAGCTTTACCTGCTCATATGCATTTTAGTTTTGCTAAAAAATCATTATTGGCTGGTAAAGATGTATACGTAGAAAAACCAATCACTCTTGATATACAGGAAGCAGAAGAATTAGTAAAAATTGCAAAAGAACAAAACAATATATTGATGGTTGGACATTTATTACATTATCATCCATGTATAGAAAAAATTAAAGAAATAATAAGAGATGGGAAAATTGGAAAAGTAAAAAATATAGTTGCAAATAGATTAAATTTAGGGATTTTTAGAGTTCAAGAAAATGTTTTATGGTCTTTTGCACCGCATGATATTTCTGTCATTTTAAGTTTGTGTGATGATAAATTACCAGATGAAGTAATTTGTTTTGGAAAAGATCATATAACAGAAAATATTCATGATGTTACTAATAGTATTTTGAAATATAAGGACAAATATGTTAATATTAATGTAAATTGGTTAAATCCTTATAAAGAACAAAAAATGTCAATTATTGGAGAAAAAGGAATGATATTATTTGATGACACATCAAAAACAAATAAATTAACTTATTTTCCGGAATATATTAATTTCAGTTCAGATTTAAATTCAAATCCTATACCAATTAAAAATAATGGTATAAATGTAGAAGTTGATTTGAGTACATCACCTTTATTAAAAGAATGTCAGCATTTTGTTGATTGTTGTTTAACTAGAAATAAACCAATAACAGATGGTGAGGAAGGGTTAAGAGTTTTAAAAGTTTTAAATGGATTACAAAAAAGCTTAGAAACAAATAAAGAAATAACTCTGAAAAATTTTGATAGATTAAATATTTTAGTGACGTGTGTTGGTTCAGCGCCAAGTAAGGCTGTTGTTGAGGCATTAAAAAAATCAAAGAAATATCATTTCAATATAATTGGTATAGATATGAATGATATATGCGCTGGAACATTTTTGTGTGATAAATTTTTAAAATTTCCTTCATTTAAAGATAATAATTTTAAAGATAAAATTTTTAAATTAATTGAAGATAATAATATTGATTTTATAATTCCAACATATTCAAAAGAATTGAATTTTTGGGCTGATTTTAAAACTATTATAGAAGAAAAATACAATAATTGCAAAGTTGTATCAAATAACTCAGAAGTAATTAATATTGCAAATAATAAAAATAATACAATAGAATTTTGTAAAAAAAATAATATATTATTTCCAGAAGTATTTACATTAAATGATATTGATAAAAATTTTGATGATTATCCAATAATTATCAAACCACATGAAGGATCAGGGGCTAGAGGTATATATAAATGTTATAATTATGATGATTTTATGAAACATAAAGAAATATTAAATGAACAATACCTAATTCAAAAATTTATTACAGGTAGTGAATATACATGTGATGTAATTAGTAATTTAAATGAACATGTTATTTCAGTAATTCCAAAAAGAAGAATTAAAATTGTAAATGGTGCGGCAGTTCAAAGTATTACTGAAAAAAATGAAAAAGTTATAGAATATGTAAAAAATGTAGCAATTAAAATTAAAAATAAATATACCATGAATGTTCAGGTCATAGAAGATATAACAAATGGAAAAATATATATGGTAGAGATAAATCCACGGTTTCCTACTAGTCTACCATTAACTATTGCTGCAGGTGTCAATATTCCTGAAATATTAGTAAATAATTATTTTAATATAAATAATATAAACATTAAGTTTAAAAATAATTTAACTATGTATCGTCACTATACAGAATATTTTATTTAAATATAAATATATATATGAAGAAAATATTGAACATTTTTGATTTAGATAAAACTTTGTTTTTTTTAAAAATAGATTATGATAAAATGAGAAATGAACTACAAAAAAAAACAAACTCTCAAAATATATTTAGACCAATTGTTACCACTATACTTTCTTTTGATAATAGTTCTGAATTATTCGATATAATGGATAAATATGAATTAAAAAGTGTATCTACTGCTACTATTAGAGAAGTTTTATTTCATTATAAAGAATCTATACAAAATAATAAAGACAATACTTATATCATTACTAGAAATGGTTTAAAATTAGTTAAAGCACTTTTTACTAAATTTAACATTTTATTACCTACTGAACAAAATATATTTACACGTGAAACAGATATAACTAAACAAAAAACTGATAAAGAATTAGTTGGTTTATTTAATTTTAAACAAACTGATAATATCAATTATTATGGAGATTCAATTCATGATGTTATATTTTGTACAAATATATACAATAAGTTTAAGTGTGATATTATTTTCTATCCGCCTTTCTGGGTTCATAAAAAAAATAAATATGGATGGAAATCTAAACATTTTAATTCATTAAAGAAAATAGAAATAAATACATCAGAAAATATAAGATTATTAAGAAATATGGAAAAAGAAATTGAATTTTCAAATATACCAAAAAATATTGGAACAAGTATGGAAAAAAGCAATTTATTTATAGAACAAAAAAATTTTATTAAATCTTTGTATCAAAATAATTTTATTTAAAATTTATCATTAATTGAAAGTGAATCCGTAAAACATTGTATAATAATATTTATTAATTATGTTAATTATAATATAATTAATAAATTTATTCATTTAATATAGAGGATAAAAATAAAGCACAATTATTATTTCTAAATTTATTTTTACATTGATATTTATTTTCAAATAAATATTTTTCTTTATCGGAATCATTCAACGCGTTATATGATAATATACCATTTACTACATCATTTGTATTATTATATACATTTTCTGGTTTCCATAATGTCTTGGCAACATCAACCCAATTTGTTATATAATAATTACAATTTTTTTCTATGGCTGTTATTATAGAATAATGAAAAGATTCAATATCACTAACAGATAAAATATGACTAATTTTATTATTTTTAACCCATTCATTAACATTAATATTATTTATATCTGAATGTTCTTCATGGAAATAATTGGTTTTTATTTTATCTTTAATCAAATTTTTATTTCGAATATTATGTCCTTTTGAAAATAATTTATATCTTTCATCAATATTTCTTAATTCTTTTAAAATATCTAATGCTAAATCTAATCTTTTTAAATCTCGATCTATTCCAATAATTCCAATATGGTAAGGATTTTTATCATCTAAAGTAATATTTTCATTATAATTAATATTTAAATAATTATTTAAAGTTATTACATTTTTTTTAAAATGTAATTTATTAATTACTTCTTTTTCAAAATATTCAGTAATTGTTATTATTAAATCTATATTGTTCCAATTAGTATTCCAAATGTTAAACATATCATTTTGTAAGTAAATATCAAAACGATGCATACGACAAATTAGTTTTTGATTAGGTGTTTTTAAATGGGATAAAATATTAAGTAAATAACTCCCCCATTCACAAAATATAATATTTGGTTTAAATGTATCTAATTTTTTTTTTAATAGTTCTGGTATTTTTTGCTTATTTGCATGTTTTTGTGAATTTTTATTACAAACAAGCGTATATTGATTATCTATTTCTAAATCAATACAATTAATATTTTTAATAAAAGATATATACTCTTTTAAAAAATGTAAACCTTTTTCATGAGTGACTATTAGAATTTTCAATTTTTTTACATTATAATTTCTTAATATTCTTTCTTCTAATTCATTACTATTCATTCTACTATCAAGAAGACCAGTATTTTTAGTAAAATTCTGATCTCTTACAACATACATATTATATTGTTTTTTATAATTATTTACAGAGAAATATCTGGGAACCCCAGAAGATTTACATGTTCTTGGTTTTGAAAAAACCTTATCAAAATTTTTATATTCACTTATAAAAAGATTACCACAATAAAAAAATGTTTCCTGCCAATAACATTTCATAACATTTTTATTATAATTTTCATTTTTTTTATTAGTCCAAGAAAATTCTCTATCATTAATTAATGTCAAAATTAATTTTTTTTTATCATCAATACTATTCCAATAATTAATTGTATCTTGTAAAAAGGTATTTTTAACTTCTAAATCGTCTGATGAGAAAATATATTTATTTGTGAAATATGCAATATTTCTTATATTTTTTGCAAAATTTTTAAAATATGATTTTTTGCCATAATTAAATTTATTGTTATTAATATATATTAATGAATTATTAAACTTAATTTTTTCTTCTGGGTCATCATTTACAACAATAATATGATATCTTTGCTTATATGTTTGATTTAACAAAAAATTAATATATTTATTTAATTCATAATGACGTTTATATGTGGTTATTGTAATTATTAACTCCTTATTTTTAACAGTTTGGATTATATTTATTATTTGATTTATTTCATTTGTTATATCTATATTTGTGAAATATGTTTCATTTTGTTGCTCAAAACATTTAGGATTTTGTAAATATTCTTGGGTCCAACATAATGGTGGTACAGTATTACAAGTATTACAATCATATAATCCTAAATAATTTTTACCTAATTCATTTTCACGTTCTTTACCTCTACTACATAAAATTGGTTTATTACATAACAAATATTCTTTTATTTTATTAGATCCACCAACATGATTACAATAATCTCTATATGTGGAGGCTAATATATCACAAAACCTAAAGTAATTCAATATTTCTTTTTTTTCTACTATAAATGATTTTACCCATTTATAACTAGTAATTTCTTCATACAATTTTTTTGTTAATCTATATGGACCATATTTAAATTCTGTCAATGCTAGTAAATGTATATTATATCCATTATTTCTTAAAATTTTAATTGCTTCTAATAATGATTTTGGATAATTATTTATTGCTATTCTACCGCATATACATATTACAAAAGCATCTTCTGGAAAATGTTTTAATTTTAATTGTTTAATTTCATCGTCAGTTGCCCAATTATACCAACTTTTATCTACTTTTTGTTCTTGGAGAAAAAATCTTTTACTATTTATTTCATGAAATAATTCTTTATCATAAACATATGGATATAATAAACTATTTTTATCTTGGATTGCTTCTATCATACTTTTAGTTATAAAATATAAACCATCAAAATCTTTTTTATAAGGTATTGAATTAGCAAATGAGTTATTTTTATTAATAATTTGTTGATAGTTTTTGTTTCTAGTTATTGTAATTTCTGGTTTTAAATTTTTATTCCCTGAAATAAATTTATTATTATAATATAATGTAATATTTTTGGATTGTATATTTTTTATAAAATTGGTTTCGTTTATATTATCACCATTTGAATTAGAAATTAAATCCTTATACTCTTTAATATTTTCAATATTTATACAATTAAATTTATCAATTGTTAAATATTTATTTTTATTTATAATATGGTAGTAATTTCTATTTTCTTTTTTTCCAAATTCATTGAAATGTTTCCAACAATCTACTTTATTGGATATGTTAGCTGATTTTAAATCTTCATAATTATCTAAATATTCAATCCAATCAAAATTTTTATATTTTTCATTATATCTTAAATCGTAATATTCTCTATTTTCTTTTTCACCAAATTCATTGAAATGTTTCCAACAATCTTCTTTATTGGATATATTAGATAATCTTAAATCTTCATAATTATTTAAATATTCAATCCAATCAAAATTTTTATATTTTTTATCATCTCTTAAATCGTAGTATTTTCTATTTTCTTT
>Ga0181568_10002970_pt1 | contig 15379 bp, 9 predicted proteins | sample 101ome_20_FD_133758 | JGI IMG/M metagenome (GOLD analysis project Ga0181568, IMG submission 133758) | Coastal salt marsh microbial communities from the Groves Creek Marsh, Skidaway Island, Georgia - 101404AT metaG (megahit assembly) | ecosystem: Environmental > Aquatic > Marine > Intertidal zone... | reverse complement strand
TTTGCTGAAGTTGATGAACAACTGGAGCGCCGACCCGTTTAACCGAGAAACCGAAGCCTTTCACCGAGGCTGACGTCAGAAGAAACCCGCTAGGGGGGGTTCAAATCCCTCTGCCCCCACCACCACTCAACAAAACCGAATCTTCATGCTAGTGACTTTGTTCGGTGATAACATGCAGACACGTAGGCTTTGGGCAGTCATCTGTTTGACCGTTCTGATGGGGCCACTTGTTGGCTCTCTTACGGTCCCTCCTTCGGACTATGTTCGTCTCAACAATTCGATTCAGATTCTTCCTGAAGGCCAAACGCTTACGATTCCTGAGCAAGATGGTTGGGGATGGATGGTCGATGAACGCCCGTGGTGGGAGCGTTCAGCCCTCGACCAAGATGGAAACAAGATCCATGACTCACTCCAAGAATCCTTTTTCGTGTCGGGAATCGGGCTTTCTTACGGAACTGATGTCAATGAAAATCATCTTGCAGATTTGAACGATATGGGCTTGGACGTCGTTGATGTCATTGAATCGGTGGATGCTGTGCTTCTCGGCCTCATCAACACGTCAATGGTTGAATCGTTGGCTCAACTTGACGACGTGGTCATGGTTGAGCGATACGGCCAAATTCATCTTTACGGGGATATACAAACACCTGCCGTAAAGGCTCGCAACTCGTCGCTCTATCCCGGTGCATGGGACTTGGGCGTGACAGGTGATGGTGTTGTTATCGCCATGGTCGATACAGGTGTCGACAATGAACATCCCGGTCTCAACGATAAGTTTGTTGCTGGGTATGATGCTGTATGTTATCTTCACACAGACCCTCGATGTGTTAGTTCGAGTTTTGGGTCCAGAGAAACGGATGGAAGTTTCGATCCTGACGATGGGCATCAACATGGAACGGCATGTATGGGCATGGCTGCAGCAACCGGTCTTGATGCCAATGGTGAGCAAACCGATTTCTACGGTTCTGCACCTGATGCCGCACTCGTCGATGTTCGAATTGGTACGGATGCGGGAGCAGGTCCTTTCGAAAATTACTTGCTATCACAAGAGTTCTATGAGTCTGCTATGAATGGGTTGCAGTGGATTATCGATCACAAGGACGATGCTTGGGCTGGTGCCGATGAGAGCGAGTACGGTATTGACATTATTTCTCTCTCTTGGGGAATTACCTCTCACGAAGGAGGTGGCTCTGACGGTTCTGACATGCACAGTCGCATTCTCGATGAAGCCATGCTTGCAGGTGTTATCGTCAGTGTTGCTGCTGGTAACGATGGACCAGACAACGATGGTCTCTCAGGCATGGGTTCATCCGATCTATCCGTCACCGTTGGTGCAACCGATGATCAAAACACCATCGATCGAGAAGACGATACGATTGCAGGCTATTCTTCTCGAGGTCCTCGGCGAGACAACGGTGATGGAAATCCACTCAATGAATTGAAGCCTGAGGTTACCGCACCAGGTTCGAACATTATCCAAGCCGAAGGCTGTGTCTCTTCTGGAGGATGCAACAATTTCATCGGCGGTGATGCGAGCGACAATGGCTACACTGGACGTGGTTCTGGAACCTCGTATGCAACGCCTTCTGTTTCGGGCATTATGGCTATGATGATTGAAGCAAATCCAGACTTGTCACCTGCCGAAATTAAGGAGATTCTCAAACTTACCGCCGAGCGTCGAGGCGAACCATCCGCTCCTGACGTGGATCCATTCTGGAACCGTGACTTTGGATTTGGAATGGTCGATGCCTATGCAGCAGTATCCATGGCATTCGACCTCAAGTACCAAGGGTTGACTGGAGAAGTCGACGTCACGACCCAAGTTCATATTACAGAAACCAACACTTCTGGAGGAATTGCAACATTGACAGGACTTGCTTGGGGGCAGGTTGGAGCCGTCTCATCAGTCGAGTACCGAATTGATGGTGGGCAATGGATGTCAGCAACGTTTGATGAAGATGCAGAAACGTTGGGAGCTTTTGCTCGCTTCAATTGGACGGTTGCTCTCGATACTTCGGAACTTATGGAAGGAAACAGAACGATTGAAGTCCGAGCGCTCAATTCAGAGCGTGTTCAATCGTTGATGGTTGCAACAACCGTTGCAGGTACGTGGAATGGGCAAGCTGAAAGTGAATCGTTTGGAATTCAAGAAGTAATCATGGCAGGCCTTGCAATTGCATTGCTTGTTCTCGCTCTTATCATTCTCCTTGGTGGCGATGGTGATGATTATGAAAGCAAGAATGCGACCTATGTTCCGCCTAGTTTGGAAGAACAGGAAGTTCTTGATGCAATCATCGAACCTGAAGAAGGTGGTGATGTGGATGGGTGAGTTTAGCCAACGGGCTTTGGCAATTCAACCGACTGGTGTTCGGAAAATGTTTGATTTAGCTGGAGATGATGTCATCAGTTTCGGTCTTGGTGAACCAGATTTTCAGCCACCTCCGATTGCTATCGAAGCGTTTCATCAAGCCATGCTCGATGGTCGTAACAAATACACAACGACAGCAGGACTGCCGCCTCTGCGTGCGAAAATTGCAGAATCATGGCATCATCTTGAATCTGGATTAACGGAAGATAACGTCTGCATTACCATGTCGGGAACCAATGCACTGCTCAACCTGTTTTTGACCTTAGTTGATCCAGGTAAGAACGTCCTTCTTCCAGAACCTTATTTCCCCCTTTATGGGCCAGATGTCACACTCTGTGGCGGTGAGAGCCGATATTATCCATGTTTGTTCGAAAATGCGTTTGTACCAACCATTGAACATCTCGAATCACTTGTTGATGAAGATACGGTTGCGATTTTGTACAATTTCCCGTCCAACCCAACGGGAGGAACTTTGACCGTTGAACAACGAGATGATCTTCTTGCCTTTGCTCAGAAACACAACCTCTGGATTCTATCCGATGAAGTCTACGATCGGATTGTCTTTGATTCTGAACACGTCTCGTTTATAGGAACGGACTACGATAAAGTCCTCCTCATCAATTCCTTTTCGAAGACGTTTGCCATGACAGGATGGCGAATTGGGTACATCATGTCGGCGAATCTTGAAGCAATGAAGCAAGTTATCAAAATGCAATACTACATCACTGCATGTTCAAACGATGCGATGCAATACGCCGTGCTTGAGGCCATGGAGAAAGCATCCGATTATCCTGATATTCTCGCCAAAGAATTCCATGCTCGATGCAATCTAATTGTCGATCGACTCAATGCTATGCCCGGAGTCGAATGTCACCGGCCCAAGGGCTCAATCTACGTGTTCCCAAAGATTCAGGTTCCTGGATACAACAGCCAAGAACTTGCAATGGAACTGCTCAAAGACGGTGTCCTTTGTTCACCAGGTACGGCCTTTGGGCCATCGGGTGAAGGCCATTTACGCTTCGCTTTCACCATTTCACAAGATGACATCTCACGTGGCATGGACAAGGTTGAAGCGACCCTGAAGCGACTCAACGAACAATAAGGTGCAACGCATGATTTCTGCAATTTTATTTTTCATTGCAGGATTTCTCCTTGGCCATCTGATGCCACGCGTACCCTTCATGGTACTCTGTCGAACATCTGGATTCAACAAAGGATTCCCGCCACACCCTGAACCAATTCCGCTCACACCTCGACTTACACAGCGTGTCCTCCACATGCGCTGGTTTCATCGGCTTGGCACCTACACAACACTTCTGCCCCTCCTCTTCGGTTATCTGAGCATTCTAGGGGGCCAATCCACCTTTGGTTATGGTCTGTTCTTGGCAGGTGGTTGGACACTTTTGTCGCGGGGGCAAGCACTCCTCGGCGGGCCACAGGTTGCATGCACGCTTGAAATGGCACAACGATTGCAGATGGTGATGAACATTTCAGATTCAGAAGATGCATGTTGCCCTCACCCTCAACCGCAATGGTGGGTGGAATCGGTGAGGTGTGAATCTTGCTCGAAAAAACTCGAAGACATGTTACGCCCTGACCTCGGTCGTCCGCGCAAAGATGGTTTCTTTCGCGGTTGGCTTCGTTTGTGGTTGAGTGATGGCCGTCCGATGGTTCTGCCAGATGATGCCAAAAACTAACTTCAAGAGTTCAAAATGAAGGGGAACCTTTGTCTAACCATTCCAATCCATCCGTTGTATGGGGCGGGCCAGTCAACGTGGACCATTGACTGCCCGTATTTGGTTGACCATTGTGGTTTTCTGCCAGATTTTCTTAACGCCGATGGCTGCTTTCTCAATTACGTATCTCTTTCAACTCGATATGGCGGGTGAGAACATCACCATTGGTGTTCAGTCAGAAATGCTTCCGTGGATTATGGCCGCTTCTCTCGGATACGGTATGCTTGCTCTCTTCCTCGCTTTGGTGATGGGGGGATATCAACCGATCCGAATTGTCGAACGCGGTGGATGGATGGCTACACTCGGGATGTCAAGAGGAGGTCGGTCAGCATCCAGTTTGCGTCGAGCTCGTGAGAATTTCTCGTCCTCACCCCACGGTTCTCTTTCGACACTTGTCAATCGTCGAATGATGCGTGGGCATTCGTTGATCTCAACACATGGGGGCCTGTTGCTCCTTGCTGTTCCCTTTCAGATTCTTTTGGTAACCATCCCGCTTACTCTTGTGATGATGGTGCCTGAATCGATTGTTCGTTTGAATCGGCGCCTTGAATTGGCTATCCTCTTGTATATCGTTGGTTTGCTTATCGCGATGCGATTGTATCCTCGTTTTTGCAGGAAATACATCGGCATAGCAACCTTCACTCGACGATGGCTGATTTCGATGACAAAGCTCTCATGGCTTGCTCCAGTCCTTGTTCTGTGGCTGATGGGGCGGTTTGCGAGTTTGGTTGTTCTTGGTTGGATGGGTCAAGATACGGAACTCTCAATCACATTCGAAGCGAATCTCTTCGAGGCTTTTCTCGGAAACGCAGTTATTCCTGAAACAAGCTTCCTTGATCTTCTCACTGCTCTGGCAGTTATGCCTCTTGCAGCATTCACGACCCTTGCTGTGTTGGAAGGAGGGTCAACCAATCCTCCTGATTGGATGGATTTACCTGAGGATGTTGTGTCTCGGTTCGATGGACGAGAATCTCCTGATTTTGGATTGTTAGGCAAGGTCACAACAGCAGCAGTGACAACAACGGCAACTCTTGCAGTTGCTGCTGCGGCAGGCGTTGCATCGAGAGGCCAAGATGTTGCAAGTGGGCTTTCGGCAATGGCTGCTGCAACACCCACTGGGGTTGAAGCTGTGAGCAGTACTGCGTCCAGCCTATCGACGCCGTCTTTACCTTCTCTTGCAGATGACATCTCGATTGACCTGCCCGAATTTGACAACAGTCTCTTGGATTTAGATTCAGAGGATGCGCCTCCATACGACCAACCCACAATAAAGGGTCTCATTTCGGACGAACACCGCAATGAGAATTAGAGAGCATACAACGACCACCTTCATATGATGAAAGTTGTTGGCACGAACGTTGATGACGATGCGACGTAGTATTCCTATGCTTTTGATTGCTCTCATGGTGTTTCAAACTGCCTCTTTGCTTGTGCTAGATTCGGCAGAAGCAGCCTCGGGTCGTGGTGGTCCAAACGACGATTTCCGTGTGACAAAAATCACGCTTGGAAATGCGTCCGATTCTGCTCACACGTGGGTTCAATCCGACCAATCTGTTGTTGATTACCTGATTATGGGGCAAGAGATTGAAATCACGGTTGAAGTTCAACGTCTCGGAAATCAATTCACAGGTCGTTCCGCAATGGGTCTGATCGAGATTGTCCACCCGATCGGCTACACTATCGAGACGTACAACTGGACCACAGCAGAACTTGTTGGACAACAAAAGGGTGAAGGAAGCTATGCTTGGACGCCAATGATTGCACATTCGATTCTCAACACAACCACCAATGATCTCGGCGGGGGCCTGATTGTTCGTGCCAGCATATTGTACTCTGGGGATGACTTGAACGACAACGATGTCCTCGAGCAATCAGTTCCTGTCGCCATCATGAAGGACAAATTTGATGGAACCACACTTGCGGTTGATACCCCCACCTTCATTTCTGGCCGATACCCATCAGGCGGCGGTGATGCAACTGGCGCAGGTAGTTGGCAAACAGACACCGGCGGCCCTGAAGGGACCGACCATTGGCGACATTCCAACCCAGGTGCTGATTATCCATCTGGCGCTCACGATCGTCTTGTCAATATGTTCTTCCCTGCGGGCGGACAATGCGGTGCGCTAGGACAACTGGATCCAGGAATGTCCCAAACCTACCAAACCTATGTTTGCCGAAAGACCTTCTTCGCTGGTGAATTCATCTCAACGCAGTTCTATGCTCAAACGTGGGGCTCTCTCGCAGCAGGTGACAACGTCGCTTTCGAATTGTGGAGAGGCTCTGGTAACTACAACAACAAGATGGAATCATTGGTCTGGAATTTCTCAAACGGTGCCCCAAGCCCTGCGTCTGGCCAATGGACCAACATCTCGTGGGATCCTCAAGTCGATTGGGCTCAAATCCCAGGCCTATCCAATCCAGACCTGTTCCTCGGTGGAAACTCTTACTCAATCGGTCTTCTGTTTAATTCCGATAACAGCGGAGCTTCTGAAGGGATGCACGTGGACGATTTCATCCAATTTGGAGTGTCAAAGGTTGCTGATTTCACTCTCGACATCGATTGCGATAATCCAGAAGCAGGATTCTCCTCTCCGCCTTCGAATACCGTCTCATTGCATTGTATGGTGACCAACAATGGGTACTCTGGTGCAACCGTCTCTGTGTATTCAAATGTCACGAACTTGACATGGATGGACCCAGCTTTCCCTTCGATTCGAATTGAAACCACAAACCCGAACGATTTCTTCTCACCTGTCATCATACCAAGCATCGGTGCTGGAAAGACCGTTGAAGTCTATGTTAACATCAGCATCCCTGCCGGTGCAGACGTGCAACAACAAACTTGGCAAGTTTGGTTCATGGACAGCGGTGGCACCAACTCTGGAGAAAAGGGCCGAGTTTCGATGAACCTTGCAGTTACGGAGCAATTTGGAGTCTCTCTAACATCACAAACGGCATTACTCGCAGACACGCTCTTGCCTGGCGAATCGGGTCTGATCCCGGTACGATTGCAGAACATTGGAAACCGCGATGCTTCGTACAACCTTGTTACAACCTTCTCTGAAGACGGTTGGAATGCGGTCGTCGAAAACGAAATGGGCGTTCAGATTCCGAACCCAATCATCCTTGGCAAAGCGGAAGTTGTCAACATGTTCCTCAACGTGACTGCAGACAATCTTGCTACACCAGGGGTTGTTTCGTTTAACCTTCGAGCAACCTGCCCATCGTGCGGAACATCCTTGTTCGGTGCAGACATCCTTGGGCGAAACATCGAGGTTCCAATTCTTCGGCAGGCTTCGATTACAGCGGATGAAAACACGTTCCAAAGCGCTGCAGACGGTGTTGTTGAGACCGTGTACATGTCGCTGCTCAACCTCGGTAACGATGACGAACAGTATGCGCTCTCCCTCGGCGGGCCGCACCAATACATACTCGGAGCACAGCTCGCTGGCGAAACGACCGCAATTCTCGATGCTTGGGATGGTGAAACAACACTCATTCTTTCACTTCCTATGCCCGTTGGTTTGTCTCCTGCACCGTACTACGTAGATGTCATCGCAACCAACGTTGATGATCCTTCAGTATCCGTTTCTTATCGTATCAACGTTGAGATTCTCGACACTGCAGCTGTCGGAGTGTCCGATGAATCATCTGATCAATCGTTCTTACCAGGCTCAATGGACACCACCGATCGTTCATTCGAAATTACCAATTATGGAAACAGCGAAGACCGATTCACCATTACACTCGATATCCCAGATGGTATGGTTGCTGAACTCATTGACCCTGTACCAATCGGCGGGGTTGCAACCACTCCAGTGATCGCCTCTGGTGAGTCATGGGAGGCAAAGGTTCGTTTCCGCTTCCTAGCAGGTGCTGACGGCTCCAGAACGCTGGGATTGACGGCTACATCGGTGAATGATATAACCATCTCGGAAACAGGAGAAGCAACCTATCTTGTTGGTCGTCAAGGAACGATCGACCTGACTCCACCTGCGCCAATTTCAATCGAAGAATTTGACCTCATCTACACCATGGACATCGAAGTCAAGAACAAACTCAACCCCTTGGTCTACCCATCCCAAACCATTTCGATGGACAAGGTCGATGGTGATTGGTCAAGTTACCTCAGTGTTCGAATCGATAACGATGACCGTCAATTCTCACTCGAATCTGATATGTCAAGAATCGTAACCGTCGAAGTTCAGGTTAGCGAAGCAACGCTCATCAACCTGCCTTCTGACACACTCACGGTGAACTTCACAATCTATGCAACCTCTTTGACAGTAGCCGATTCACCTACTGCAAAATTAACCGTCGTTCTCCAGAAGCAATCTGCGAGCAACGATGATGGTGATGGAGCGTCTTCGGAAGACGATGGAGACCTTGTCAAGAACATCGTTCTATGGTCTGGATTCCTCGTTGTGGTCGGCGTTCTCGGATTCATGACCTTCAAGATCCTCACGACCATTGAGAAAGAGGATGAACTTGATGACTGGGATGACATGTACCAAGATTCCTTGACGGCAAACTACGGTGCAGTTGCTGCAGCACCTACCGTTCCAATGTCTGCGCCTCCGACTCCTGAACCAATGGCGATGCCCGAACCGACTGCTCCCGCTTCTGCTGGGCCACCGCTTCCTCCAGGAGGGCTGCCGGATGGCTGGACGATGGACCAATGGGAGCATTACGGACAACAATATCTCGATGGACAGTTGTAAACTGGTCAGTCGTAGGGTTCAAGACCCACAGCATCTCGCCCTAAAACGAAGGTGAACAACATGTATGGAAACGGACAAGCACCAATCTTCATTCTCAAAGAAGGAACACAACGTACCCGGGGCCGCAGTGCTCAATCAAACAACATCGCTGCTGCAAAGGCAGTTGCAGACTCTGTACGCTCGACACTCGGCCCAAAAGGAATGGACAAGATGCTCGTCGATTCAATGGGTGATGTCGTTATTACCAACGATGGAGCAACCATTCTGAAGGAGATGGACATTGAACATCCAGCAGCAAAAATGATCATTGAAGTTGCTAAGACGCAAGAACAACATTGCTACGATGGAACCACATCTGCAGTTGTTCTTTCAGGTGAACTGCTCAAGCGATCTGAAGATCTTATCGAACAGAATGTTCATCCAACCGTCATTTGTGAAGGATTCCGATTGGCTGCAGAGAAAGCCATCTCATTGCTTGAGAGTCATGGTATCTCGACGGAAGGAAATGATGAGGTTCTCCTCGAAGTAGCAAAGACGTCTCTCACTGGAAAATCTGCAGGAGCAGTCAAGGCTTTCATGGCCGATATTTGTGTTCGTGCAGTCAACGCAGTCGGTGTTATCGATGAAGGTGAGCGCTTGGTTGACCTCAGTGACATTAAGGTCGAGAAGCGTCAAGGCGGCTCAATCAAAGATTCATCCCTTATCGACGGTATTCTCCTCGACAAGGAGCGTGTTCATGCAGGTATGCCGCGTAGCATTAACGATGCAAAGATTGCACTCGTGAATTCAGCAGTTGAAGTCAAGAAGACAGAGGTTGATGCAAAGATTCAGATTACTGATCCGAACCAACTCGCATCCTTCTTGGCCGAGGAAGAGAATTACATTCGTGGTTTGGTCGAAAAAATCACCGCGTCTGGAGCAAACGTCCTTGTTTGTCAGAAGGGAATTGACGAACTTGCCCAGCATTACTTGAGCAAAGCAGGCGTCTTTTCGATTCGTCGTGCAAAGAAGTCCGATATGGAAGCACTCTCCAAGGCTACCGGAGCCCGAATTGTGACCAACATGGACGATCTCTCAGAAGAAGATCTGGGTCAAGCTGCTCGTGTTGAAGAGCGCAAGATTGGCGAAAGCGATATGACTTTCATCACGGGGTGTCCCGAGGCAAAGTCCGTTTCTGTCCTTCTTCGCGGTGGAACCGAGCACGTCGTCGATGAAATTCGACGTGCTTTTGATGATGCTGTTGGTGTTGTTTCAGTCGCTTGGGAAGATGGCGCAGTCCTCACAGGTGGTGGCAGCGTACTTGCTGCACTAAGCCGTGATCTACGAACCTATGCAGAAACAATTGGCGGACGTGAACAAATGGCTATCGAAGCTTTTGCTTCCGCTCTTGAAATCATTCCTCGTACACTTGCAGAGAACGCAGGACTCGACCCTGTTACTACGATCATTGCACTTCGAAAAGCACACGCAGATGGGGCGTCTCACGCCGGTATCAATGTCTATGAAGGCGGCGTTGTCGATATGCACGCAGCCAACGTACTCGAACCACTACGAGTCGTTGAACAAGCAATACAATCCGCTACCGAAACTGCAATCATGATTCTACGTATCGACGATGTCATTTCATCAAAGGGCGTCAGTATGGCTGACGGATTCGGTGGAGAAGACGACTTCCATATGTGAGCAGTGCCTCAAAAAAGGACTCAAAATTAGCCATGGTTGCGTGGCAAGGTTGAAAGGCCGATGTTCGGTGGAAGAATTGTCCGCGAGCGGACGCTTTGGAGGTCATGAAATGACAGTCGTTGCAAAGGTTTGGATTGACGAAGATTGCATTACTTGTGATGCGTGTCAAGACATTGCCCCAGAAGTGTTCGAAGTTACGGATGAAACATCACAAATCCTAGCCGCCGTTCGTGTTGACGGTGGTTTCGACAGAAACGAAGGCAAGAGCCCTCTTTCCGGCGACCTCGGTACTCAATACGCCGACATCATCCTTGAGGCTGCTGAAGCCTGCCCTGTTGAAGTCATCAAATTCGAACTTGTTGCAGATGGTGCAGAAACCGAGGTAGATGCAGAAGCACCCGCTGCAGAAGCGGCTGTTGAAGCAGCACCTGCTGCGGTAGCGGTCGGTGGTGCTGCATCCGAAGAACTCACAGCCCTCATGGGTGGTGACCGATCACTGACCATCCTTTTCGGTTCACAAACAGGTAACGCTGCAGGTCTCGCTGAGAAGACGGCAAAGATGGCATCCAACTATGGTCTCGAAGCAAGCGTAGTCGATATGGATGGCTACGACAAATCGAACCTTGCGAACATCAAGCGTCTCCTCGTCATCACCTCGACATGGGGCGAGGGTGAGATGCCAGACAATGCTGAGGCTCTATGGCAATCCGTCCAATCCGATGCTCCGGCACTTGCATCCATGCACTATTCCATCTGTGCAATTGGTGATACTTCCTACGACGAATTCTGCAAAGCAGGTCTTGATTGGGATGGAAAACTCGCCAGCCTTGGTGCTACAAGCGTCCAAGAAATCAAACTCTGTGATGTTGACTTTGAGCCTCCTTGGGTCGAATGGGTCCAAGAAGCACTTCCTCGTATCGCATGTGTTGACGATTCGGGAACACTTCAACTCGAACTCGTTGAGGAAATGAAAGCCTACGGTACGTCCGATGATGACGATGTCGTCGAAGGCGACTTTGCCCCAGGAATTATCGATGCGACTGAGATTCAAGTCGAATTGGAATTGTTCCGCTACTGCCCTGCGAAGGGTGAACGTGGATGGGACGTTGTTGCGACTGCTGTGCCAGCATCGGCATCCCTCGAGGATTTGTTCACCACATTCCAACGCGACGTTGACGGAAGCTTCGCCTTCCGTCGTGGTGTTGTTGGCGGTACAGCAACCACAGGCGTTCGGGCAAATGGGCGAGTTGTTCTTTCCGATGTTGCTCGTGTTGGTGACCTTGTTTCCAACGGTCGCTTGAAGGTTGAACCACTTCCTGGCTATGCAGTTATTCGAGACTTGATTGTTGATACTCGGAAATTTGAAGAGAACCGAAGTAAAGCAAGTCCATGGATGCAAGCAGATCCTCGAGAGGGTGAGCGTCTGATCAGTGGACAAGCAGTCGGCGTACTTGCATCAGAAACTGCTCTTGCATTGCATCAAATGAATGCAGTATCAAGTCACATGCTTGCTCACGGAATGTCCGATACAGTGGACTTTGACTCCGAATATGAGGGCCCAGGTATTCACCTGCAGCGATGGGTTCGCATCAACGATCCACGTACCTCTGAAAAGCACCGTGCTCAACTGATGGCATCTTTGCAAGGAAAGGGCGGCGTATGGAGTGAAGCAGACTCTGCATCCATTGCTCGGCACGGTGTCACTGGCGCTATGCTCTCAAACACCCTCAATGATGCACGTAGCCGATTGCTCACTGAGTACAAGAATGCAGGCCGCCATGGACGACTCGTCAAGTGGTACGGTCGCTCAGTCAAGTGGTCTGGGAAACTCAACGAGACAACTCTCTACCGACAGGTACTCGGCCCGTTGGGTCTTGTATCCAACGTATTCTCAGGTGTTTCTGCTCGAATGATGCTCGGATTCACACGAACCGGTGGCCCTCCTATTCGCAGTTTGCAAGCACTCCTCCTCCCCCCTGCTGGTGTTGGAAAGATCCCAAACATGTTCAACGGTAAAGTCGAAGGTCATCACGAAGTAGTGAGTCTGTTTAACGAACTGGATCAGCGATTCTGAGGTGTTTTGATGAAGGTAGCATACTATCCGGGAAACGTCGCTCGAGGCGCAATGATGGAAGTTGAAGATTGCATCCAACCTCTTTGCAAGACACTAGGAATCGATTTGATAGAACTTCCAAAGGCTACTTCTGATGGAGGCAACATCATCCGGCAAGCATCTCCTCGACTCCAACACGCTCTTGCTGCCCGTAATCTTGCCCTTGCAGAAGAAAAAGGATTGGACATTATGACCTCATGTGCCACCTCGCATAGCATTCACTGTGACACGGCTGCTGCCATGGAGTCCAATCCAGTGATGGCATCTCAATTGAATAATCTGATTGCTCGTACTTCCAAGATTGAATACGATGGCGAGTCCAAGTCTCGACATCTTCTCCATCTCCTGGTCGAAGAAATAGGGCTTGACAAGATCAAAGCAGCTGTTTTGAATCCACTTAACATGAAGGTTGCAGCTTATTACGGTCCGTACATGCAACGAGAAGGATTCTGTGGTGAAGATGATCCATTCGACCCTCACTACCTTGAGGACCTCATAACCGCCCTTGGTGGAACGCCTGTTGCCTACGACGCCCGTTGTCAAAGCGTTGGTTCACCAAGTCTCCTCACAAATGAGAAAACCGCTCTACGGATGACTGCCTCCGTACTCTCCGAAGCAAAAGCAAACGGTGCACAACTTGTCGTCAGTGCATGTACCATCTCTCACGCAAATCTTGACTCCTATCAGGTCAAAGCAGGAAAACTGACAGGAAAAGACACCTCCGTCCCCGTAATTCACCTCGCTGAATTGGTCGCCTTTGCCTTAGGTCATTTCCCTGACCGACTCGCACAGTTGCGAACACGAGCCATGATTATTGGCGGTTAATGTCTCGACCGTCAAGAATCGGATCCCAAGGGTCAGTTGTATCTTCCTCAAAATCGAAGAGACTCTTTTGAGAACGTGAGCGAGTATGCAATGTTGGTGGGCTGCCTGCTTTGGGATTGGATTCCTGGCCCACCTTTGTTTCATCTTCATCACCATCCACCCTTTCTATAGATTTTAGTCGGATTTTTTCTTGCTCCAAAAACTCGATTGCAGGTTGAGTTGAATCACCCTCAACAATCACAAATTCAAGCAATTTTCCTTCTTTACGAACCTTGTATGAATCAAGTGGTGTCTCCAAACGCATCCGTGCGAGAACACTATGCATTCGTTTTTCTCGATTCCTTGACGCATGCAATACGTGCACATCTCGCGTATTGTTTGCAACAAGAACATGAACTGAACCACTTCGTTCACGAGCAGTGCGGCCACGTCGCTGGATTGATCGTATGGCACTTGGAACCGGTTCGTAAAACAACACCATTGAAGCCGAAGGAACATCCAATCCCTCCTCTCCGACGGAGGTCGCAACGAGAACGTTCATATCGCCATTTCTGAATCGTTCAAGTTGCTCAAGTTGCTGTTTTTGAGACATCCCTTCCCGCTTTCCTCGTTTACTTTGGCCGATGAATCGGTCGACAACAGCACTCGGTATTTGGTTCAAATCTTCAACGAGATGATCGACGGTATCTCTGTATTCGCTGAAAATGAGGATTCGTTCATCTGGGTACCTTTCGAGATGTTCTTCAACAAGTTGACGAACATGCGCTGGCTTTGGATGACATTCTGGCATCGCTTGAACCGCTTGTCGGAAGTTGTGAACCACCTGTTTTTTGAGGAACCGACTGGTTGAACGTTCACCGTCTCGAAGTTGTTCGTCAGCTCGTTCAAGATAAGAACGAGCGGAGCGCAGACCTTGTGTTTTCAATAAATCAAGAAGCATATGCATTCTTCGGACATCTGAGATACGCCTTGCAGCATCGTATCCTCTTGGATCTCTGCGAGAGATTGCAATGCTTGCACGCTGTGCGGCTTCTTCGATCAATCCAGCAGTGAGGTGTTCAGTTGGTGCTAGGAATCCTTGTCGTTTCAAAGCGTCTGTCTCTTCAAACTGATGAGCTTCGAGCGGCTCCAATAGGGCCAGAGTTGTAGCATCAAGCATGACTCGTATCGTTGCGATGTTCATGTCCACTGCATACGGCTGGAGCAGGTCATCTTCTCGTTTTGCAACAAAGATTCGGTTCACATTCAACCTATTCCACAATTGCCGAATTGCATTTTGAGTAGAACCTGGGCTTGCTGTAGCTGCAACCAACCATGGTTCAGTGACCTGTGATTGATACCGGTCCGCAACTTGCGCAGTTGCATGATTGCCTTTGGCATGATGTGCCTCATCAATAATCAACAATCCAACGTCCTTTAGATGGATGAGTCCTGAATCGACATCGTTCCGAATGACTTGAGGAGTGGCGATGATGATGGTTGCCTCTTGCCAGATATCGCCTCGCTTCGCCGGCCTATCGCTCCCAGTGTAGGTGCGGACTTGATCGGCCTCAATCTTGATGCGCTCAAGTATCATTCTTCGTTGCTGTTCAACCAAACCAACAGTTGGTGCAGTGATGACAATTTTCTCGATGCCTGAGTCAAGTGCATCGGCGATGCAGTTCCATTGTACCGCGGTTTTTCCAAACCCAGTGGGCATGACCAGCAAGGTCGAACATCGGATGCATGCCTGCGTTGCTGCAATTTGATAGCCCCTAGCTTCGATGCCATCCCGCAAAAATGGATGGCTCAGTACAGGCATGATTCTAGGAAAAAGTCGAGGGTTCAAAAGGATGATGTGCAAGCGTAGAAACGAGCCGACGTCGTTGGTTTTCAAGCACTTCAAACACCGAACCACTCATATATGGGTGGAAAGTCGGAAGGTTGCTCTAAG
>Ga0181568_10002969_pt1 | contig 15384 bp, 14 predicted proteins | sample 101ome_20_FD_133758 | JGI IMG/M metagenome (GOLD analysis project Ga0181568, IMG submission 133758) | Coastal salt marsh microbial communities from the Groves Creek Marsh, Skidaway Island, Georgia - 101404AT metaG (megahit assembly) | ecosystem: Environmental > Aquatic > Marine > Intertidal... | reverse complement strand
ATCATGCATACAAAACAACGAACAATGCGTTGTGGTATATGCACGCAAAGGGCAAGCCAATGAGATACAAAGTCGCCTGCACTCAGCGGGGATCACGACCAGTAGGATTGACTCAACCACTAAGCATCACAGCAGGGAATCTAACTACTTCAAGCAAGGTAGGTCACAGGTCATGCTCATGGGCATTCTATGTGCCCAAGGTTACTCGTTCAATCAATGCAGTAACCTGGTCATATCTAGTCTCGATTGGTCTTATGGTAAGTTTAATCAGGCATTGGGTCGTGTATTCAGGCTAAACTCAGCCAAGGATGCTAATATCTACTCCATCCTAATCAAGGACTCCATCGAGGAAATGATCTACGATCGTCTAATCACCAAGGAGGATACAGCAACGATCTGCTTGAGGGGTGAGCGTAGACCACGCAATGTCAAGGAGGTCAGCGAGGATGATCTAATTGCGGAGCATCTGTTTGAGTGGAAGTCATCTGGTGCCAAGGTGAGCGAGTATCAGCTTGAGCGATCTGTTTGGCCTGAGATGCGCGACAGATTCAAAGGTAAGGAGGCTTTCGCTCTGTGAGGAGGATGACCTTCTCAGAGTGGGATGAAGCCTTCGGTCCATACGAGGAGCATTCCAACTGCCCAATCAGTACACCACTGGACAAAATATGGAGCTTTGTGCAAGGCGAGTGGGAGGAAGAGTATGAAACGGATAAGTTTATTATCCCAGGTACACTCCCCTATGCCCTTGCATACTATACAACAAAACATGCGTACACCTACACTGATCGAGAGGTGGCGGTAACTAATAACTAAGGAGGAAATGATCATGTCAACACAACCAACAATAGAAATCGAAGAAGAAACCGGATGGGATATGGAGGACTCTGCACCAGTTGCAGAAACTAAACAAAGCGATGATGTACATATCATCAAGCTACCCGAGACACGGGACAAGGATGGTATCCTAACAGATACACTGTCCCAAGTGGTCGAGAAGCATCTGTTTAGCCACGACCAATCAACCAAAGCTGCATCTGCATCTCAAGCAGATCGACTCAAAACACACATGCTGGATACCTTGGGGCAGATGCCTAACATCAAGGCAGTCGTCTACCAACTAGGTGGCAGACAAGTGCGGGTCGGAATCAGGGACGCATACCGAGCAATCAACAAGCAAAAGTATGCTAAAATATGTGAGTATGCTCCAGAGTTTGCTCGTGAAGCATTCAATGCAAGCCCGGTCATCAAGGTGGATTCACCAAAGGTACCACGCACTGCAATCAAGGAACTGCAGGAGTGGCTTGAAATGGGTCGCGCGATCCTAATTGCACACGGAGTTACGGATCCAGCTAAGGTGATTACCTTCACCAATATGTATCAACCAAAAACAACAACCAATACCTTACGCACTAAGCAGAACATTATTGTTCGTGAGGGTCTGGCATCTGATATGCCCTACTCTACTGTGCTTACTGTGGGCAAGGTGTAACACGAAAGGATAAGTAACATGGCATACACAATGGACGATGTTGAGATCGAAATGGGTGGCTTAACCTACTACTGCAAAGGGCAGGTTGAGTTCGATTACGAGGGAGGTGATCCAGGAGATTTTCACACCCCACCCGTAGCATCATCAGCTGAAGATATAAATGTCATCCTCGATGAATCACACGACGAGGATGGTAATGAGGTGACCGACAAAAAGACCTTGGAAGATATACGCAAGGCATTGGAGGCTCACTACGAGAAGAACACAAAAGTACTTACCGATGACTGGGAGGAGACAGCAATGGAGATCGCAGCATCAAATAGGTACGACGAATACATAGAAAGGATGAACAGTGAGTACTGAAAATGACTGGCGAGAAGCCGGATGGACTAACCCACCAAAGCTTGATAAAAATAGTAACTGGATCGAAGGCCCCGATGGTGAAGGCTTACCGCCGAACGCATTTCATGTGTTCAATTACACCGACGGCATTCCTGCTTCCGATAAGTTCTTCAAGACTGAGGAAGAAGCTGAGGAGTTCATTAAAATCTTTCGCAAACGCTTTGAGGTGCAAGGTTACTACCTCACTTCAGGCATGGAGCGAATATCACCACAGGACATAGATTTAAGAATAAATCCATGCCACTTGTAACACGAAAGGATAAGTAACATGAAAATAAGATATATAGCAAACTGCATAGAGGCAGGTGAACACTTCTTCTTCACATTCATAAGCGAGGAGACCGATCCTATTAAGCTTAAGCGAAAAGGCATGGAGGGAGCCGCCGGTTGGGGTGGCGAGTGCATAAGTGTGGAGAAGGATGACAATCAAGAAAACCTGGAGGGCGAAGAGTAAATGAAGCGTATCGTAGAGATAAACCCAGATGGCAGAGGCGAGAACTACTATGAGGTATTTGATCAAAGCCAAGCCAATCCACAGAATATGTCAGGATGGATCGCCACCTTGTCCAAAAGCGAAATGGAGTCTTATATCAAGTGTTGCGGACCGCACTCCATAATTCCCTATGTTGAGGGCTGGAAGGAGACCTACAGGATGATGTCCAAGAAGGAAGGTAAGTCAGCAGACGATACCGAGCGTGAGATATGTAACATCCAGGATATGGGCAAGGAAGATGCGGTTACATACCTAGTCAATGAACTAGCAGGGAGGATACTATGAAGCCAAAGCCAGCATCCAAGGAGGAGATCAAGGATCTTTTCCTTTTCAAAGCCACTCATGTCGACGAGCCAAGAAGTGGCTACACTGACACATACACCATGGACTGCCCTGCGTGCAATGCGCCAGCCGAAGGCGAAGGTGTGTTCTGTAATGAAACGGGCGAACTGCTCAAGAACAACTTCGTGCAATGTACGAAGTGCGACTGGAACCAGGCATCATGAAATACCAATACTACCCAATATCTAAAGATGACGCCGCTGAGTTTACCGAGGAGCATCATAGACATAGTAAGCCACTAAAACGACACAAGTTCTCAATTGGTGGTTTCGTGGGTGGATCCCAGGATATGGAGCTTGTAGGTTTAGTCACAGTTAATAATTGCTCAAGTAGGTGGGCAAGGGATGCCACTAAAGACTGGACAGGTATAAGGCTTCTCAACCAAGGGTGGACTTCGGATGATTGGTACGGGCCAAACAAAACTCGGATTGAGGTAGTAAGGTGCGTAACGAAAGATGGGTACCCTAACCTATGTAGCTTCCTCTACTCCAAGGCGATCAAGTCATGTTTCGCCATGGGGTACGAGGAGGTGGTTACCTACACAAGAAAATACGAGAGCGGGACAAGTCTTAAGGCAGTAGGCTTTAAGCTACACCCGTGGATCGAGAATCCAAATGTAAACACATGGATAATAGAAAGGAATAAATTATGATCATAGATAAAAGATCAGAAAATAGCGTGTACATCACTATGGGTAAGTGGGTGTACTACTTCGATGACGGAATAGAGGGAGAGGAGACTCTTACTCGGTGGCAGGAGGACCAGCAAGATGGCTCATATTACAAGAGTCCCGAAAAATGGACGCTAGTTGAGCCACCCGTAAAGTTCCTTGACGAAAGGAATCAGAAGCTAATTGAGCATCTTGAAGACTTGTTTGAGCAAGCCGATGAAGACACCCCATTGGAGTGCAGATCACAGAGCTTCACGGATGCACTAAGGGATGCTGAGGAACTACTAATAAAACTAGGAAGGAGGGTAAAGGAATGAAGGAATACTTCGTTGGAACAGATGACTTCCAGCGAGCCCACAAAGTGAATGCCATGATCTCGGCAAACGCTTTGGTACGGATCAACAATGGAGCCTTGCAAATACGCAAGGCTCCGATCCGTGCGGGTCGTTGGATGATGGACTCGGGAGCATTCTCCCAAGTCACAAAGTACGGGGACTTTATTATGTCACCCGAGGAATATGTACGCATTGCCGTACGCTTCCAAGACTGCGGTGACCTAGCGTGCATCGTAACACAAGACTACATGTGTGAGCCTGATGTCATCAGGATGCTAAGAGATAAAGGCAAGAAGGCATCAGTAAGGATACATCAACGCAAAAGCGTGGAAAGGTATAAGCAGATTGTAATAGAAGCCGAGCGACAAGGACTTAAAGTTCCGGTCATGCCTGTACTTCAAGGATGGGAAGTCGAGGACTATATTGAGCATTGGCACAGGTTATGTGCGGTCAACCGACAATTAGGTAGGAAGGGTAAAACTGTTGAGGCATTTGGTTGGAATCATAACCAACCACGATGGGTAGGAATTGGATCCACCTGTAAGCGCAACAAGAACCCAGAGGTGGTAAGTCAAATACTTGACACCTTGCCATGGGATTTCATCAATAGCCACGATGTGCGAATACACCTGTTTGGATACAAGACTACCGGGCTCAAGTCCGATCGGATCAAGGATCGTATCTACTCAGCAGACTCATTCGCATACGACTTCACTAATAGACTCAATGGTGTGGTGCGTAAGCGTACAGACAGAATAAAATCAGCAAAGGAATTTGGTAACAAAATCGTACACAACAATGTACAGACATCTCTTGCGTTAGCTTGAGAGTTACACGATATTTATCGTAACATATATATTCATTTCACATAGGGTTCTTCGGACATGTGCTTTCTTACCTTTAGGAGAAGGGTATATGGCTTTCATACGGGGCATATACTTGGAGGTGTCTTCGGACTACACATGAAGGGATAATGCGAGTGCGGGCATCAAATCCGCATGATGACCAAAAACCTGCCCTATCGTGAAACATATTGACACAAAGTGTTACATAGTGTTATCAGTAACCCGTGAAGATTATAAAAAATAAGACCGGTACATACTCGGTAAAGTTCCTGGCATCCAATGGTAAGATGCGTACTCAGTCACTAAGGACTAGCAACCTCAAGGAGGCGAAGGAGCTATGTAGATTAGCCAAGTATGAAGAGCTAGAGATGGCAGCCAAGGCGGGAGTCTTGCAGAGAGAGGCAATCTCCATAATTACTGCTGGTAAATCTATAAAATTACATGAGCTACTTCAGGAGTGGAAGGCGTACAAGACAAACCTAGCTCAGTCAGAGAATACAATTTACACACAAGAAACGCTACTCAATGCGTTCTTCAATCATGCAAAGGTAAAGCACTTGCATGAGATAACCGACTCGCAAGTGTCAAGCTACCTCAATCAAACAGGAAGGGCAAAGGCAGGCTCCCGTGAGCAGAGGCACTCAGCGGTTAAATCACTTTATCAGTTTGCTGTAGCAAAAGGCTACACCCACAAGAACCCCGCTAGCTTAGTGGGGATTGACAGAAGCAAGCTATCACACACGCAAAAGGAAAAAAAGCCACGCGTCCCTTTTACAGTCCAAGAATACAATACAATAATTATAAATGCAGACTTCTTCTTCATGGAGGCAACTGCACTAGCTTGGTGGACTGGTATGCGTCTATCTGATATTGCTAGACTTGAGTGGGAGTCGTTTGATGCTAAAGCAAAAACATTAACGGTTCATACAAAAAAGCGAGATGTTCGCATCTGTTTGCCACTCATGGATCCTCTTGTGGGAGAGGGTGTGTTGTACAAGATGCTGTACGACTTAGAAAGGGATGACAAAAAATATATGTTTCCCCTGCAGAGAGAAATAGATTGCGATCCTCAGCGTCGTGCGACTCTGTCGGTTTACTACGGAAGAATGCTCGCTAGACTAGGAATAACTGGAAAATCATTCCACTGCTTCAGGCATTCATTTGTTTCCCGTTGTGCGAAGGCTGGTAAGGAGTTGACGGATATTGCCCTTTGGGTAGGTCATTCTTCTTCGGAGACGACAGAGATATATAATCACCAAGGCTCCAGGATCTAAGGTGCCTAGGTAAGTTGTCGGGGTCCATGCCCCGTTTTAAAAAAAACTCACGATGGGCACGATTTACATCGCGCTTAAATTTATCAGAGTAAATGGAGTAATCACTCCTCATCCTCACCCAAACTCGTATCAGGTCTAAATTCAATTATCTCCTCCTCTTCTCCCTCTTCGTAGCACTCATCTATTGCATCAGATACGCAGTTGAGAATTTCTTGGCTCTCTAGGTCTGACTCAAGCTCCCACCTTTTCAGAAACGAGATAAACTCATTGGTGCATTTTAACTTAGCCTCATCGTCTTGTTTGTCGAATTGGCTCATGTCTTGTGTCTATTTTTGCTCCGGTTTTTTCTTACTGAGGAGCAGGTTAGATTTGATCGTTTATTGTTCCGTGGATTGCCATCCTTGTGGTGTACATCTTTTCCCGCAGGGCACTTGATCTTGCGCCTAGCTTTATTCCGATTGGATCTATTCTTGATCTGCTCGGGCTTGCTATTGTACTTGCGTTGGTAAACGCTTCGTTTCTTAGCGTTAGGTTTTCTGTATCCCTTCTGTGGCATGGTTTAATTTCTCCAGGATCATGTCGTCAAGCACCGCCAATAAATCCACCTCTTCTTCCTTTGCGAATATTACGATGTGGAGATTTAGGTCGTGATTAATGATGATGTGCTTGTGCATATAGTAACTTACAATTTCGTGTAACAGGTTGGCAAACTATTTAGCTCTTATTGCTTCAATAACTGGGTCGCATATATCGACTTTATCCTTTGTGGACTTCCGTAGACTCATCTTAAGCCACACAGCACCAGTAGGTTTGGGAGGTCCGCCCCTTTCAATATGCCATCCACCATATCCATCTACATATTCCTCCTTGTACGATGGAACTTTCAAGTGCAGTTGCTCGTCATGGTATATTTTTCCCTTATTTGTTAGCCTTATGCGTGGTATAGGAAACTGCCATTCATTGTGGGTGTGACCTGTGGCTACAATATGAGCATCAGGAAGGTAAACTGCTTGCCTGCTTGTCTGAATAGTACCCTTGGTAACAGGAGCATCCCCGCCATATCCATGGTGGTACCAAAGGTTTACTGAGCGTGCCTCACCAAATAGTAGTAATTGGAACTTTACCCAGCCACTAAACCCACCCACATGTATCTTTGAGTTATGCCTGTCATTTAGCATAGTAACTAACCTCTCTGTTAAATTAGTTTCATGCCTCTTGGATATAGCAGTTTCATGGTTGCCTGGTGCCATGATCGCAAACAGGTCAGCATACGGGCCGTAGAAGTCAGCTGCTGTTTTAACCAGTGAGTCTAGGTAATCGCCATTTTGATGTTCTGGCTTTACATCTCGCTTATCAGATCGAGGATCATACTTGCCTTGCATTGCGCAGAATAAATCTCCTCCATCTATAATTACTGCGTTCCTTTCCCTAGCCTGGCGCAGATGCCTAAGTTCCATGACATTATCCGACTTAGGGTTATCATGGTGCCTATCGAAACTGAGCAGTACCCAGAAGGCATCCTTCTCCTTTGAAGACTTTAGCTGGTGTTTTATGAAATGTACATTACGACTCTTCTCAATGATCTCTGTCGTACCGGGGGTTAGTCTCTTGATTGGCATAATTATCTAATAGGTATTCCCAGTAGTGCCATGCGCCTTAATTGATTCATATTTGGCGCACGAGACTGCGGTACTCCTCCTATTTGGTTGAGGTAGTATTTGTGTAGCTCGACATATTTTTCCAGCATCATACGATCATCTGCGTCCTGCATATCAAGTATCCGCTGCCAGTCCGATTCACCGATTACACCCTGTGTTATTCCGTACTTAATATTTCGCTGTCTAAATCTTTCGTGAATATATTGCTCGGGAGTCTTGCTTATATCATTCTCGGCAATGTACTCTCTAGCTGCTTCTATTGCCTCCGAGTATTGCTTGGAGAACTCGCCCTTGTCATTGGCGTAAGCAGCACGCTCCATCTGTCTTAGGTTTACAGATACAGGTGATGGTTTCCCATATCCTTTCGCGGGTGGCTTGAGTTGTAGTCCCATTACCCACGCTGATTTCTTGATTAAATTCCTAGCAGTTAAGTAGTCCGCCACCCTTCTCTCTTCCGAATCAATCTCTAAGAGGTTTGTGACTACATCCATTTGTTGGATTACAGACCCTAAGCCAAGACCATATAGCATTGGTCTAATTACATTTCCGTAGTCTGCCTCGCCTTGGTGGTACCATGTTCCAAGTGCATCTCTTATGTTCCTGAATGTATTGAACATGAAGAGTCTACTATCCAGGGAGAACTCTCGTGCGGCTCCGTATGGATCACCGGAAGCAAACATACTATTGGCTAACTCAAGACCCATGCCGTAGATATTACCAGCCCGTGCCAGCCTTGATGTTAAGGCGTAAATAGTGGACTCTTCATTGCTAAGTGCAAACATAGGACCAAATACTGGAGTCATTGCCCAAGGTGTAAGTGGAGGAAGGTTATTAGGTTTACCTATTACTTCTTCATCATACCAATCTACCAGAAAAGCAGCTGATAATCCCAATGGCATATATACCGCAGAAACTAACCCAAGGTACTTAAGGAATGCCATGTAGGTACCAAGCTCATCTCCCGCCTCACGCTCGATGAAACGATTGGTCTGTGCCATTTTCCAGATTGGCCAACCAAGGAAGATCCCCGCATACCTCATGAGTCCATTGTTGTATAGTGCTGGAATCTTAGCATTAAATCCTTCACCAGATACATTAGCCATACCCACTTGGTTCATCATCAGAATGGTATCCTTGTCCAAGACTGGTGCATCTGAGTCGAGGGCACGCCTTTGTAGGTAGTCGTATGCCAACCTGGACATACTCGAGGTACCATTCTCCAACAGGAGGGAGTTCATGTTATTCCATCCGTCCCTTTCCCCGATGATCATTTCGGCAGTCTTGGAATCAGTCATACCAAGTTCCTCGGCAGTAAATTCCTTCGGATCAAATATATCCATCCCTTGGTCTTGGATATGTTTTGCGATCCTGAGGATCTCTGCTTCGTATGCAGTAGCAGTGCCCACACCAACCGAGTGATTGATAATGCCATTCGCCCATGGGAACAGACCCGTGAACATAGTCATAGCATCAAACGATTGCCTGGTGCCATCTGGGTTTAGTCGCCTACTATGTGCGATAAAGTTTTTAACTCTGCGAATGCCCTTCTTGAATGAGTTTGCCCGATCCCCGTTTACCATTTCACCATTCGGGCCAACCATTGTTAAATGCTCGGCTAGACCTTGATCCATTTCGGCAGTCCTAAAGTGAGTGTTATTCAATGCTCTAGCAATTCTGCTAGTCTTGGGCAGGTTGTAATTCATTGCCTCGACTATACCCCCGAATGACTGGTCAAATAAGTTAGCTAATGCCGCACCTGTTGCTTTGCCTGACATTCTATTAAGACCGCGAAACGCCATGGGGAACTCGCCAAGTGCTAGGGTTTGCCAGAAGGATGACTTCGGATTGTCGAGAACCATAAGGGACTGAGTACCTAGTAACTCAAGTAGTACATTGGCATCACCGTAAGCACCAGTCATATTACCTTTTCCGTAGTACTGCCCAAGTTGATCGAATACCTTGGTGAACTCTCGGTAGGTTACTGCATCACTGTAAAGTCTCTCGAAGGCAAGTTTGCCGTTCTTCTCGTTGTACTGGTTCTCCAGGATTGCGTATGCCTTTTTTCTCTCTGCGCCTGAGTATTTCATGAGCGGTGCATTATGCACCCTCTTGGTGGCCTCAGTCATAATCTTATTGAATGTAGCTGAGCGACCACCCATCTTGTCATAGAAGCTCTGCCCAACATCATTTACCTGTGCCCCATTCCTGCCGAATACAGATGTGGCAACCATCATTGCCAGTCGAATCTGCGTGCTTACTTCGTCATGAATATCGTAATAGAAGAATTGCTTTGGCAGTTTAGATTCAATCTGCCTAGAGTCTAATGATCTTGGTGTATTCTTCAGCGCTTCTGAAGACTTAAGAATGTCGTGCGACTGACTAGCAATCTGATTGTCAGCTGAAACAAGTCTCTTGTACCTGGCATGTAGTTGCTTTGCAAAACTGTTGTACCACTCAAACCTTTTAGCCTCCGCTTCATCGGGATCCAGTTCATCCACATCCGCAAAGCGATCAAATACATCATCGAGGAAAGCAATCATTTCACCACCGCCCTTCTTCCATGAACTTGCAAATTGCGAGTTGCCCACGGGCGTATCATCGGGACCCGTGAAGGCAGATCTTCTTACTCCCGACAGTATGAATGGCTCGACGAAATCTTTAACCACTTGGTCATCACCATACAAGGCATCCAGTTTCTCCATGACCTGAGTGATATCTTGCTCCTCGGAAGCTGCAGCTAGCTCAGCCAGCATGGCTTGCCTGTTAGCATCCGTGTTACCTTTCTCGCTCATCGTGGTGCGCATCATCATGACCACCGCAGATACCGCATCGTTGTTTAAAGTCCTACTCCATGTAGCAAATCCAAGATCAATCGGGCGACGATAGAACTCCATATTTCTGCCATCTATATCTGACTGAACAGTCACCTCATCATCCCTGATTCTGTTTCCGAGTATCTCCTCATTGACGTACCGCATGTACTGGCGTGCTTCCATCTCCTTCTGTATCCAGAACTTGATGGCATCTCTTGCCTTGTTCATATCCTGCACTCCCTCAAGGTGCATGGGTCTCTCCTCTCTTAACCACTTCCACATCTCTGTGAATGCTCTATCCTCCTGACCGAAGTACTCAGGATGATTGTCAAACCAGAAAGCAATATCTTGCCATACCTCGGAGTACATCTCCGGTCCTGTTTTACCTAGCTCCTTCTGCGCTCTTACAAAACCTCTATTGGCTGACTGAGCATAAGCTTTTACCTTGGACTGCAAGTCTCTGGTTCTGGCAATCACCTGAGTAATCATTCCTGCAATCTTCTTGCCCGAAGGACCCATTCGTCCCATTGCTTGACCAACGGACTCAAGTGAACCCAAGTGCCAATGCTTGCGCTGTGTGAAATACTTGTCCTTTAGTCCATTGGTTGGATCCATGAGCGCAGCCTGTGCGGTGCGTGCCATATTCTTAAACCATGGCTGGTTGCCATATTTGTGTATATTTATTGGGTCCCTCGCAAAATGTAAGGTCTCTGATATTGCTTTATTAAAGTCTGGGTTTTCTATTGCGCCATTCTTGTCGTATCTAATGGTAAGAGTTTGCTTCTCGTATCCTCCGATTGGCTTACCCTCTTCGTCTCTTACTAAACGCATAACCGTAATTGGCTTACCATCCCCAATATCGGTTGGCTCAAGCTCTCCCATAGCAGCCCGCAATCTCTTGTATCGTGGATTGATCTCAGCATAAAACTCCTTGAGCATGTCGCGCTCCTTGATCGAATCCTTGAGAACCTGCTCAGTTGTGATCTGCTGTAGCTTCCTCTTCTTAAGGGTATCTAGTCTCTTATTAAATCCAGATAAATATTCTACGGAACTTAACTCCGCCTCATCCTTTGCGGTGAGTACATTCTGTATATCTTTGATAAGATTATTCCTATCCTTAGCTGTACCCTCACCTAGCTTGTCCTTAGCAAGCCTATACAAGAACATACCTGTGTCCTTTTGTGTACGGATTGCTTTTATTAGTGCTACCCTGCGATACTTATCCTCAGGTGATTGTCCGCTGAACCCATCAATATCTAATTCCTCAATGGCATTATTGATGTCCTGCTCGTTTAATTTCTCTACATCTACATCATTATCCACGAGCTTACTGAGCACATTCTCAACTTGCTTGATCTTCACGCCATCCATGGTCATGGCAGTTTTTCGGATAGGTTTACCAACCTTGATCGCCAGCTTCTGGATTTCCTCCATGGTCATCTTCTTCATGTAGACCAGCATACCTCGAGCAACATCTTCTGGGCTCGCCAACCCCTTCTTAATTACATCTTTGAATTGTTCATTGAATTGCTCAATCAACTCCTCGGCATTTCTAATGCCAGCCTCTGCGTCATCCAGTCTATCTAGTACCCCTTTTGTTTTCTGTTTCCTTCCACGAAGCACCTGAGAGATTAAGTCGATTGCCTCGTTGCTCGCATGCACACGAGTCACCTGGTTTCTTCCTTGATCCCCAATCCTGATTGAGCCTGGGTTCTCTATGCCCTTGGATATTCTTGAGTAGTACTTCTTACTTCCTATCTTGCCGGGTGCGTATGCCTTGATGAACTCTTCTGGTGTTTGTGTCACCATGCCTTTGGCGAATAGATTGTTGTATGTTTTGGCCAACAGGGTAACTACCTCATTAACTGCTGCCACATCACCTTCTTGGAATACTCGCTCGGATGCATCGGGTTGCGGGATATCTTGCTGCGTCGACCAAGAGCTATAACCTTGGATTACCTTTGCAGAGTTTTGGTTAAAAATACCAGCTAAATGACGGAAGGTAGTATAATTCTTAAATTTATTTGAAGCTGTTTTGAGTGCAGCTGTATTTAGTGCATCTTCGATTAATTTGAATTTGCTAGGGTCAATTGACCAAGCTTGTTGAGCCGCCTTACCACCCATCCTTACGGCTGGGTGAATAGGGTTTAGTCCTTTACTTCGAGCATCTCCCCAATCCTTCAGCTCCTGCTCATATGCACCATCTATATATTCTACGACTGCTCCGTCTATAGCGCTATAGGTGTATGGCCTTTTAAACGATTGCTCTAGTATTTCTTCTGCAATTCTAGACGTAACCTCTCCACTTTTAGCTTTATATACTTCGAATAATTTTGTGTGATCCCAGTCACCGTTGGTTCCTAATATTGCAGATAACCTATTTATCTGATCAACCAATTCAGTAACTGCAATCCTTCGATCAAGCACAGGGTCACTCGCCGCAACTTCTTCAAGAATAGACTTGTAGTGGATTAGCATACCATACCAATGACCAATCACTGGTTGTAAGTTCTCATCAGCACCTATATCTTTTAGGAAAATTTTATACATACTAGATTTGCCGAGATTTTCCCAACTATTTAGCATAATCCTTGTATTAAATCCTCCTGGGTTGCCCTCTAGTGTATCAATTATGTGCTGTATTTCATGAACCAATGTTCTTGTTGTCTGTAGAGCAACCTTCTGCTTGCTTCCTTTGTTTACTCGTACTTGATCAAGTATATCCGAAGGAACATTGTAGGAGAAATCAGGTATGTCATTTTGTTTTGTGCCTAGAAGATTATTTAGAGACTCCCCGCCAAAGTATATCGTACTTTCCCCTTTGAGAACCTCCTCTCGAACCATGTAACCCCTAGAGTCTTTGTCGAGTGGATCGATTTTGATCTTTGCATTTCTTAATTCAGGATATGCGGCAAAAAGTTCGTCCCACTCTATTACATCTGTAAGCTGAAGTGTGACCATTCCGTCGGAATCAGGTGCCATTCTTGCCTTAGCTAGTTCTTCCTTTGTTCCGGATTGCATAAGGTCTAAGTCATAGACCTCCTGTATCCTGCCATTCCAAAATATATTTCTCTTGATATTTAGGTTCTTAGGATTAACGACCGACCTCTTCGTTCCATCAAACCAATCGATCACTGATACATCATACCCAGACGAACCTAAATTGGATATACCTGATTTTCCTGCCAAGATATTTAAATTTCCTACTCCTCGTACATTTGCATGATTGATCGCCATACGCTCAGGAGTGAGTCTCTGTGCTGTATCTAGGATTTTATCTAGTTGCTCATTGGCATACTTGAGCGTATCCGAATCTGTTTCTAATCCGAATATACGGGCGAAGACTGCTTTGATGTAGTCCCATGCTGTCTTGATCCATGACTTACTAATACCCAATCTCTTACGTGTTTGCGCGGATAAAGTAGTAGCAGAAAGTAAATTCCTGAATGCTGGATTAGATCCAAGCTCAGAAAGCATTTCATCAACAGATGATAACCCATGGACATAATCGGTGTTACTTATTTTTTCGCGTAACTCTGGAAGCAAAACATCATTCAAGCTAGTATAGATGCGTCCAAGGACTTCGGCATCCGCAGACTCTATTTTGCCTGGTACTGGCAGACCATTAGCCTGTGCGAATCCAATGTCTAAAGCTAGCTTTGTGGGGCTATGTATAACCTCATGCACAAGGATGCTCGCTAGTTGCTCCTCTGGGGTAATGCTTAGATTGTCATAGTAAAGATCAGATACAAGAATCTTATTCTGACCAGGTAGATAGACTGCAGAAGATATTTGATCCTCTTGTACAGAGGCATATTGCCTGAAGTCTGCCCAGTCTACAAATTGAACAACCATCCCCTTTATTAGATCAGGGTTTCTCTCTAAGGCTCTTGCCCAATACTTGGTTGCTTTATTTACTTTCTCCATCTCAAGCACTCGCTTGATTGCAGATCGAGCAGTAAAGTTTCTCGTCTTCCATGTGGGAGCTTTGAGGTGTGGTCCCATCTCTGGTGATAAGGGCTGGGCAACTCGTATGCGCTTCCTTGACTGCATGAATCGCTCCATGCCAAGACGAGCATTGCTAAGTTGCTCGGTCATCCCGAGAGTAATCATGGGATGCTCTTCAGGTACAGCAACTGATCTAGTGTAGCTCCTTCTTCGGGGGGGATCAGCTTCCAACTGCTCTTCATTGATAGGAGTAATCGGATGAGTCATTTCTCGTCCGGTCGTCATATCAACCATGCCCTTAGGGAACTGACTCATGTGGCTCAAAACTACTGGCTCATCACCACGATCCTTTGGCTCATTGTAGAATTGCTCCTTAAGATATGCAGCTAAGGATTCAACTGATCCACTATCTACCTTGTCTACATTTACGGATTCCTCACCATCGAAAGGCATGCCCCAAATGTCATGTACTTTCTGCCTAAACTGAGCCAGCCCGTCATTTAGATTTATCTTGGAATCTAGTACTAATTCCTGAAATGGAATAAAGGATGTAATATCCTTTAGCATCTGCTCCACTTGCTTTACAAAGTCTCCCTCATTCAAGGGCACATTCTCTGCCGGTAACTTAACTTCCCCAAAGTTTTTGTAATTAAGGGAAGGTATTTGAAAGGTATCAATTAATACCTGTAGTACAACTGCCTCAATTTGACTACCCTCTGCCGTGTTATCGGTAATATTTAATAACAGTTGTTGCTGGGCAGATATAGTTTCTACATTTTGCCCGCGTAACTGAGGTACCGCACGAAGCATCTCCTTGGTTCTTCTGAAAATAGTCGATTGAGTAGCATCATTAGGAAGTGATACGACCGCAGGGAATACAAATTCACCCGTCCGTTTTTTTTGAATAGTTTTTTCTTCCACTGCAGCATCATAGTCAGCCTTCAGTGTGTCCCGTTCCAATATCTCTGCCAGTCTTCGTGCCTCTCCTTTGTAGGGCACAATAACTTTATTGACTGCAAGCTCTTCGTACATATCAAGAGCAAGGGCCTCAAGCTCAGCTTGATCTATTTCTTGTCCCGCAAGCAACTGCTCAGACAGATTATCAATAGTCTTCT
>Ga0181568_10002958_pt1 | contig 15412 bp, 18 predicted proteins | sample 101ome_20_FD_133758 | JGI IMG/M metagenome (GOLD analysis project Ga0181568, IMG submission 133758) | Coastal salt marsh microbial communities from the Groves Creek Marsh, Skidaway Island, Georgia - 101404AT metaG (megahit assembly) | ecosystem: Environmental > Aquatic > Marine > Intertidal... | reverse complement strand
CTCCAACATTTCTTCTTCTTTGAATTCTTCTGGTTCAATTCCAAAATCCATCAACATTTTTTCAGGCCCATCGGGATGAAGTGGTGGTTCGATTCTAGTCAACGATACCACATTCAATGGTGCAATATGTTTTAATACGAAATCTAATGCTTTTGGCATAAGGTACATATCTGCGTGATAAATTCCTACAATCGGAGTATCTGCTATCTTAACCAACTCATCATATAGAATCGTATGCCCCAATCTCTTAGGCCCTTCGTTTCTGATTGCTTTGAAGTTTGGGTCTTTTACCATCATCTCTTCACACCATTCCCAAGTTCCATCGTTACTAAAATCATCAGCAACACATATCGTTGGTTCTGGCCCACCATTCTTTCTGATGGATTCGTAAGACCACTTTAGGTATTTTAAATTGTTTCTACTCGGTTGAATGAAACTTATATCTTTTTTACTTAACATAACACTTTCTTTTAAATATAATTATAAACTTGATAATTTTCACGCTTATATTTTTGTTGTAATTGTTGGTATCTATCAGTTTTGAGTTTAGGGAATGGTACTCTCATATAAACAAATTCATAATCATCACCCTCAAATCCAACTCTTGGATGTTCATCACCAATCAACCAACCATCTCTGTTAGCCACACCAAACATATTACATATAATATTTTGAATCACTCTTGGACCTGTAATATCAATAACGTGTCCTTTTTTGATTGGAATATTATCATTGATGTTTCGTTCTACTATATTGATTACCTCATCAAATAGTTTTTGATTTGGATTACCCCCAATAAACATATAACTGATGTTACCAAATCCTGCATCGAATAAATGTATATCACCACTTTCGGGAAGATTCAAACTGATTGGTTGTACATCTAAATCAAACCAATATCCCCCAAATTTATTTATATAGGATATTCTGAAAAAATCTGCGATAGCTACACCATTCTTCATTTTACTATACGTTTCGTATTGTGGAGTATCTTTGAAGAACTCTTCTACATCTGAATCTGAAAAATATAATACTTCATAATCAGGATTAAGTTCTTTCCACTCATTTAGTATTTCTTGCAAAAGAGGGTCGTTCTCATCACAAAGATAGCTTGTAAATAACTTTTTATTCATTTCTTTCTCTTTTTAACTTTACTGCGGATTTTAACATATCCATCGGATAATCTATTGCCCACTTTTGTAACATTTCATTTTGATGTGTTATCAGTTTATTGTAATAGTTTCCATCGGATTCTATTTTATCAATCAACTTAATAACATCGGATTGTGTAAAATCACCACTCATCAAACAATCCTTATGGCAAATTAAATTATGTAACTTAGATTTTGAGTTACCTATTACCAAACAACCCATTGATGCTGCATCAAACGCTGCTTGTCCAACTCTGTTTGCTATCGTAACATAATACTTAGCTCTGTTTAGTTTTTTATAATAATCAATTGAATCTGCAGAATTGGTTACGAACATATATGGTTTCAATGATGTTTCACTAATCGTTTCTAATGGTAATTTTAATTTTGTAAAATTCAATCTATTAAAATCGGTAATATCACTTCCAGTAAGTGCTACATTAGATTTACCTTTTGATATAAAGTGCCCATAACTTCTGTAATCAATGAATATTGATGGAGAATCATCTTTAAACATTGATTGTACAACTTCAGGAACTCTCGGAAACATATAATTAATTGCTTGTGGTATTCTAACTATATCATTTGTAGAACCCATTGTATGGTCTAACCACAAATCGTATTTGAAACCTTCACCATGCATTTGCCAACTTGTATGTTCTACCATTATATAAGCAAATACTGTATTTTTGAATTTCTTTTTAAGTTCATCCATCCAAGGACCTAAAATTGGGTCGTGAGTGATAACAACATCATAATCTCCAAAATTAACATCAGTTGGATTCAACACATTTTTTGTAGTTGATTCAATGAACTCTTTGTACTGAGGTAATTGTAATAATGTATTTAACCAAGGTGAACCGAATGGTGTTGGTACAATTAAAAAATCACTTTTGTAGTACAACAACGTTTCAAACAAACTTGTTTTACCACAAAAATGTTTTAACAAATCTTCAGCAGATACATCATCAGACCAACCATAACTACTTTTAGGTCCAAGATTATCATAAGCTTGTTTTACGAATAATACTTTTAAATTGTTCTCCACGGGTCTATTATTTTAATTGTATCAATATCTGATATTATCATAGTTGGTTTCTCATAGGTATCATCATTACAGTAAACTACCACTTCTGATTCAGATGCCAAATCATTGACTGAATCCATTTGGTGAAATCTGTTCGAATCAAATTCTTTGTAAAAATTAGTATAAGTTTCATCTAACTTATCATGTATGTATATTTTACCGGAATAGTTTTCTAATCGTTTCATTAACTTAACAACCATACTTTCCGTAACTACAGATGTTCCTGGCTTAAATCCTAATCCAATAAACCCAATTGCCGATGGTGATGATTCGATAATATTCTTATAAATTTCAGTTACAACATCATCGTTTATTTTTTCGTTAGCTAACATATGTGCTGATGATAATCCAACCTTTTCAGAAATCTTTTCAAATGCCCAAGTATCTCTTGGAAAACACGTTCCACCATAAGGCCCACCTGCTTTGAAATACTTAGTACCAATTCTCGCATCTAATCCGATTGTATTTGTTACGTTATCTACATTGATAGAAGAATCTACTTTTTCAGCTAATATACCTAAATAATTAGCGAATGATATTTTGGTGGTTATATATGCATTTAGAGCTACCTTTGATAGTTCTGCCTCAGCAAGATTCAGTTTACGAACTTGTGGTATGTTTTTGATTGTTCTTAAATATATTCTTTCGGCTTCATCAGCGTAATATGAATTAGATGAACCAATCAACAGAAAATCAGGATTCTCAAAATCTTTAATAATTTTACCTATAGCTACAAAATCAGGAACATAACTGAATCCAAATTCTTCATTTAGAGTCCACCCAGTAATACTTTCAATCAATGGGATAAATGTATCTTTGATTGAACGTGGCATCACAGTAGATGATAATATAAAGTGATGTGATTTCTTACCATTCTCAACAAAGTTTTTACATAATGAAATCAAAGATTGTTCTACATAGATATTTGAAAAAGAACCATCCTTTTTGTTAGTTGGTGTATTTACCAATATTATAGATACATCTGATTTATAAGCGTTATCATATTTTGTTGTATATGTTATGTTATCTTCTGCTAAATCAATATTTGATTGTAAATCGGTTTCTACCCAAGGAGCTTTTCCTTTCTGTAAAGTTTTTATTGTTGTAGTATTCAAATCAATTCCTTCAACTAAAAATCCTTTCTTAGCTAAATTGGTAGCTAATGGTAATCCTAACTTACCCAATCCTATAAATGATATTTTTGTTTTCATAAACTATACTTGTTAATTATTTCTGCTATCGTTTTCATATCTTCTGGTTGTCCGATTGTGATTCTCATTGTATTGTTAATATAATCACTTCTATCTCTAACCAAAATATTATTCTTTTTTAAATCTGAAATTATATCAGATACTAATGGATGCTCTATCAACACAAAGTTGGAATGACTATCATAAACTCTAACACCTTTGATTGTTCTAAGAAATCCTTGCTTAATAATTTTCATTCGTTCTATACCACTTTCTATGGTATCGATATTATCCAAAACAACCTTTCCAGCTATTTGTGCTAATTGATTAACTTCCTTAAAGTTTTTTATTTTACTTAATTTACTTACAATATACGAATTTGAAGTGAGATATCCAAGCCTTACGGAAGCTAATCCTAATGCTTTTGAAAATGTTCTAGTAACAATCACATTTGGGTATTTGTAAGCCGAATCGAACATTGAATATTGTTTACTAAATTCATAGTAAGCTTCATCTACTATAAAGAACACTTCTGGATATTTTAAAACTAATGGTTTTATATCATAAACATATCCCATCGGATTGTTTGGATTCGATATGTAAACTACCTTTAGATTCTCTGTTTTTTTGATAGTTTGTTCCAACCCACCAATATCACAATATTCTATCACACCACCCAATGATGTTATGGTTTGATTTATTTGACTGTAGTTAGGTGCTGGAATTATTACCTTATCACCATCGTTTAATAAGATTCTAAATGTATGGTCTAATGCGGAATCACTACCATTGTAAACTTGAATAAATTCTTTATCTGTATTCGTATATTTTGATAACCCATCTAATAATTCTTTTGAGGTTAAATCAGGATATTGATTCCACTTTAAGTTTGATATCTTCTTATGTATTTCAAGCTTTACAGAAGATTCCAAATCATATCCCTCATTCCAATCTAAGTAAATCATATCAGATGAATACTTTCTATCAGAAATTACATATGGTGATATTTTATCTAAATTACGATTCATTTATAATTGTTTTAAATTTACCCGAATCGGCTCTTTGAAATTTCTTAACTGACATAACTGCTAAATTACACTCATTACCCACCCTATCATTCATACCTTCACGAATCTGTCTAAAGGTATCGTTTGTAAATTTAGTAGATGGGATAAATCGTACTTCAATATTATTTACATCTTTCTGAATTATTTGGAACATTTCCACACCCTCAATTTTATACATCATCGTATAAAAATTAACTCCTGCTAAGTTTCTACCATCACTACAAGTAATCATATCAGTTTGTCTACCAATGAAATCATCAACTGTAATTGGTAGTGAACCATAACTCATAGTTGTATCTTCAGATGGAACTGCCAAATCACCACTATCGTATCTTAGAAATGGCATAACATCATTTAAGAATCCAGTTCCAATCACTTTGTTATCAATAATTTCTGTATATCCATACTCTAAACTTTCGGCGTATTTACCTTCTGAGTTAGTTGTGTTACAGAAAAACGATACTTTTTCCATCATTCCATAATGTGCGTATATATCAATCCCTAAATTATTTCTAACATTCAATCTCCACTCAGGTAAAACCATTTCACTAGCACAATGTATTGATGTAATGTGTTTAAATACCAACCCACGCTTACCCATAAGAGTTGCTATAAAGTTAGCTAATGATGGATATGTTACTAATGTTTTAGATTTGGTTTTATCAATTATCCTAACATATTCTTCTATGGTAGCTTCTGAGATATGAAATGGTGAGATGTATGTTCTATTTAATTCGTAATCAACATAACTTAAAGGTTCACCACTTTTTGGTGAGTATCTTCTAACCCACACCGTATGTTTATCATACATTGATGCGTTATGTAAATTAAACGCTCTAAGTACAAACGCAGCTTCTCTTTTGTATAAATCATCATTACCTAAGAACTGAAACTTTTCTCCAGTAGAACCACTTGTCTTAAACCTAATCGAACTTTGAATATATCTTTTATCAATTAAATCTTTCCAATTTTTTCTTACAATATCTTTTGTTAAGATGGGTAATTTGTTGATATCACCAAATGTATGTATGTTTGGATTAACACCATAATCAATCATTAATTTATGATAATATGGTACGTTATCATAACACTTTTTAACTACCCTTTTTAGTTCTGATAGTTGATACTCAACAAGCTTATCAGGACTCCAATCTAAGGTATCTGTAATGAATTTGTACGTTTTACTAAATTCCTCACCATATCTTTTATGAAAAGGAACTAAACCATAATACAACTTCTTTATGATTGTAGGTGAATTCTTTATGTAATTTTTACTACTTGCCATTAAATATTTTCATTTACAAAAAAAGTGTTACCATGACATATTTTATATCCATCAAAACTATCTTGGTTTGGATTTAAACACTTATATCCATTTTTTTCAAATAAATCGATATACTTGGATGCTTTCTCTATACACCATAATTTAACTTTATATGTACCCCAATCCCAATTGTTTAAAACATATGGTTCAGCACCCTCAATATCCATTGATATAAAATCAATATAAGTGGGAACTTTATATGTTTCTAAAAGTGAATTTATTTTCATAGATTTAACAATAGTATCACCTTTACCTATTTTAGAATGTCCACATCTATTACCCCCTATAATTTCCATATTAATCTCACCATCAGTATCACTAACAGCCCCACAATAAACTGATACATTTGTATCTTTAAATAAAGTTTCTCTTTGTTTATCAAAACGTGGATTTGCTTCTATTGATAATCCACTCCAACAATATGGTTCATTAAAAAGTTCAAATACATTATTGTGGCAAATCCCATCAGCTGCTCCAAAATCCATAGTATATCCAGAAGCTTTATCTTTAAAAAAATCTAAAACAAACTTAGATTCATCACAAACCGAACTACCAACTATATCAGGCCATGCCCAATCTATACGTTCTCTATCTAATAGATTATATTTCATGTTAAAAGAAATTTATATCATTAAACGCCTTATCATCAACGAATACATCTGCTCCAAATTTAACACCAGTTCGTAATGTATGAAATTTAACTCCCCAACCTTTTAATTGTTCAACTGTGAAATACCACCAATTCTTACCACTCACACAACCTCTGGCTGTATCAATAATGATTGTATTTCCCTCATCATATAATTTATTTACTTTATCTATTCTACTCTGAATAGGAGTAGCTTTTTCGTAATAATTACCCTCTGTATTACATAGAGTATTATCTAAATCAAAACAATATACCAAACTCATTTTTTACTTTGTTTTCTCTTTGTTTAACTTTACCATCTTCAACATAGAACCGCGCCATATCAGTTTGTCCATGTAATTTATCCTGTCCGAAGTAATAATTGTTTCTAAAAATCTGATATGCTTTTGAGTAATCTTCACCTGAATTAAACAGATTAATAAAATTACCATCTACTCTACGAATCGGGTCTGGATGATATGGTATCCACTCATTGGTTAAATCTACGACATTACCATTTCCATTTGTATAAGCGTGTCCCATCAACCAATGGTCAAATCTACCTCTAGCAATACTAAAATCTGGCATATCTTTTAAATCCCAAAAGTTAGGAGTGTAAAAGTAATAATCAATTCCACCTGCTACGTGTAGTTTTTCACTCCCATCAGGAAATGTATCCATTCGTTGTCCAACTAATAAAAAGTTTTCAAAATCAATTGAATCAATTATATATTGTGGTGATTTCGGAAAACGTATATCTGAATTTAGGTAACAATACACATCATACCCATCATATCGTTTTACTGATTCAAATAAACTCCTAACAATCGGTAATCCGAATTCGGTTCTTTCGTAATCTGTATCTAATGTGAATCCATACTTATCACAAATTTCTTTGTGTTGGTCAAAATCCTCACCAAATACAACTACATCAAACCCACCCCAAGATTCAAATGCATCTGTAGAGTTTTTGTGGGTTTCCTCATTGAGTTTACCAATAGTTGTAAATAGTAAAGTTTTCTTACCCATTTGCCTGTTCGTTAATCCACTCATAGGTTTTCTTCATACCATCTATCAAAGGCATTGATACTTCCCAACCCATTTTTTCTTTATATAATTTATTATCTGAGTTTCTACCTCTAACACCCAGCGGACAAGGGAATCCATATTTATCGATAAAATCTTGCCCATCGATGTTGTTAATCTTAACATCTTTTTCTGAAATATCAATAGCCATCTGAGCTAACTGATTGATAGTAACCATTTCTTCAGAACCGATATTTACAGGCCCTTCAAATTCATCTTGTCTCATAAATCTTAACATAGCTTCGATACAATCATCAATGTAAAGGAATGAACGAGTTTGAGCTCCATCTCCCCATACTTCAATCTCACCATCAGATAATGCTACCTTTCTACACATCGCAGCGGGTGCTTTCTCTTTTCCACCATCCCAAGTTCCCATAGGGCCAAAGATATTATGGAATCTTGCTACTTTAACATCTAATCCATAGTTTCTCATAAATGATAAAAACAATCTTTCACTAAATAACTTTTCCCATCCATATTCAGAATCAGGATTAGCAGGATACGCTGATGATTCTTCACAATTTGGATTGTTAGGGTCTAACTGATTTCTTTCAGGATACATACACGCTGATGATGAGTAGAAGATTCTACCCACTTTAGTATTACTCGCTTCAAAAACTGTATTTAGATTTACTAATGCTGAATTATGCATTATGTTTGCATCATTTTCCCCCGTAAAGATATAACCAGCACCACCCATATCGGCTGCTAACTGATATACCTCATCAAAAGAATCAATTTCTGTGAATGGTTGTTTTAGTAAACTGTATCCATAAATTATATCTTTATTGTTAGGGTCTCTTTCAACTCTAAAAGCCGATGATACAATTTGAGGGTCTCTCAAATCACCACATACATAATCATCACATATATCGTTGTGATTCCAAAATTCATGCTTACTTTTAATATCAACAACTCTTACCCAAAACCCATCTTCTTTTAATCTTTTTGCTAAGTGGCCACCGATGAATCCACCACCACCTAAAACTAATGCTGTCTTTTTCATAATAATTTCTCGTAATATTCGTTTTGTTTTTCTTGTCGTTCTATTTCTTTCGGATGATACAAAGCTAATTCTTCTTGCATTGGTAAGTGAGATAGTGTTCTAAAACCATCCAAAACCTCATGCACTTTATTTGCCCACTTTATATTATCTGAATTTCTATAGATTCGATACTGCATATCAGGCCAGTTTACCCAACCCTTTTCATTTACACCCCATCTCCATTTTTGGATATGTTCTTCAGTTAAACCTTCAACAGTATTTACTCTTGGAACTAAGATAACATCTATATTATCGTTACCTTTTAAGATTTCAGGTAAATTTTCAATCAATACTTCGTTTGGAATCTCATCTGCGTCAATCTGAAAAATGTAATCACCACCACAAAATGAATTTAGTTTATTTTTCCAATCTGCGAAATGACCATCAAACTCATCTTTGAACCATTGGAATTCTGCGTTTATAGATTTTGCTCTTAGGAAATCTTCAATCTTTTTATCACCATTCTTAGAATCGTATAGAACTACGATTTCATCTTCAGGTCTTTTGTTCTTCAAAAGAAAAGGTATGAGTTTTTGTATTTCTACAAACTCATTACATACTGTAACTGCGTAACTTATTTTCATAATGTTTAAATAATACTACTAATATACGAAAATATTCTTAAATATACAAACATTATCCGTAATTTTTTTGTTTTGTGTTCACTATCATAGTCAACGTGTTGATAATCAGTTAGTTATCTGATTCTTTACGTTGTTCTTCCATTTCTTTTCTCATTCTGGCTTCTTCTTCCATCTGCTTTCTTCTCACATCTCTATCAGGAACTAAATCAAACTTACCCCAATCGTAGTTTACCGATTGTATCGATTGTATATCCAATAGGTTAAATGTTCTATATGCACTTTTTAGTGATTGTGATGTTTTTATCTCTGATGTGTAGAATACTTTAGATGCTTCTGTGATTTGAATCTTTGCCAAATCCAATCTTTTAACTTTAGAACCTTTTGATATTACTTCGTTATACACTTCTGCGAATTCCAAAAACTTTTGTGGTGGTACACTATCTAACGATAACCCATGTAGTTTACCATCGGTTGTATTTGGCCACTTAGGTTGAAGTACCAACACCAAATAAAGTTTAGGTGTTTTGTTTTGTGGTTTATACTTCATTTTAACCACCATACCCCTCTCCAACTTAGCTTTACTAATCGGAGTGGGGTCTGCTGTTTTCCTCAAATGTGTATTGTAATATCCTGCCATTATTTAACCTTAGTCAACTTTGGTAGTTCCACTCCATCCTTTTTTTTGAGTTTAGGTAACTTTAACTCAACTTGTTGTGGTGATACCTCAGCTTCATCTGCTTCTTTTAAATATTTACTTAACAAATCTTTCATATGTTCAAATGTAAACCTATCTTTGGTGTACTGTCTATGTTTTCTTGATTTGGTTAAGTATTTCTTATAATTATCAAACATATCTCTCATAACACTACCTGCTGCGTTATAATCTATTTGAAACCAATCTGCTTCTTTAAGTAGAAACTTATCATCCGCTGCTGATGGATGTACTTTTTGTAAACCACCACCGATTAATGTTACCATTTCAGGATTTAAGAAATCTACTTGTCCACTCCAAGCTGATACTACCATTGGTTTACCACTAATAGTTGCTTCTAACAAAGGTCTACCGAACCCTTCACCTCTCGTAAATGAAAGATGTGCTTTTACCTTTGTGTGATTGTATAGTGCGTTAACTTCCCAATCAGTTAAATCTGAATTTAGAATGTAAATGTTTGGTAATTTACCACCAATTGCATCTTTCCATTGTTGAATCAGCTTTCTAGTGTGAACTCTATCCATCAACGAACTATTACCTCTATTTGTTTTAAGAATCAATGCAGGTGGATTCTTTTTATTTTTAAATGCTTCTAAGAATGTTTTAACCATTCCACCAATGTTTTTTCTATCTTGTGAAAAATCACCTTTTAACCAATGCCCAACAAATAAGAAACAGAATGATTCTTTAACATCTCTCATTATAGAATCAATTCGTTCTTCAGATGGTGCTTTGTTATCATATACTTCTAAATCAATACCCTCAAATAAAACCTCTATTGGTTTTTCCATTTTTAACTGACCTAACATTTGGTCTGTTTTAGAATCTTTTTTATCGAATACTGATTTAAGTGTAACCTCTTTACCAAAGTTAGATGATATCAAAACCTTATCCATTCTGTTCATACCTTCCAAACACTCAGGAGGCATTACAGTTGTTTCAACTCCTGCAGTTACACCAATGTTGTAATCACCAACTGGTGTAAACTCATTGGGTACTGTGATTTGAATCCAAACATTTGGTTTTCTGTTTTCTTTATTTACAATGATTCTATTTAACAAATCATCATCTTCACCAGGAACCAATGCATCCATTGGAGTAGCTCCCCATCTTTGAGATAATATCTTAATATCCCATTCAGGTCTAGCTTCGATTAACGCTCTTACGAAATCTCTACTTCTCGCTCCATACCCACTTCTAGTGGATATTGGACAACTAACTACACAAAACTTTTTTATACTTTCCATAACACTAACTCATTTTTTGGTTTCCAATTTTCAAATGTAGAATCTATACATTCGATAAATCTATTACCCATATTTTTAGAACTCATATTGCTTTCACTACCTTTCATCCACTCTGAACCTTCCAATCCACATTCGATTCTTCTATCTGGTAATGTATCATACCATTGTCTGATTGCTTTACCTGCATCTTCAAAAGTACACCTGTCATCGAAAATGTATGGAGTTGCTGGTGAACCTTGTAGTGAACGATTTGTTGGCCATATAGGATTTACCCAACTACCCCAACTTAGATTCTCAGGCAGTTTTTTACGATTGTGAAGTGAACCTATTTCAACATATTGTTCGGGTGTAATGTACTTACCATCGATGGTAAAATTACATTGGTCTTGCATACCACCAGTTACATTTACAATGATTGGAGTACCTGCGTTTACTGATTCACAAGTTGCTAAACCAAACCCTTCGTTAGATGCCATATTGATAGTTACATCAACACAATTGTATATGATGTTAAGTTCATCTGTACCAAATCTATCATTTGTAAAAAATACATCATAATCAGGACAAACATTTTTAACCACCTCTGGTAAATCTGTTCCATTAGGGTCTACTTTTGTAGTGTGCATCAATAATGCTACATCTTTAACCTCATCGGGTGTAAGTGTATCACAAAATTCTTTATAAGCGAGTACAATATCACCAGGATTCTTTCTACGAATGTTTCTGTTGTTCCAAAACACTACAAACTTTTTATCACCAATTCCAAGCTTATCTTTCATAAACTTAATTTCTTCAGAATCTTTAGGTAGTGGTCTAAACTTTTCGGATACACCATGTGGTACATATTGGATTTGCCAATCTTCCATAGCCATACCAAACTTATCCATTACTCTTTTGTTGATACCATATGTTTGTTTTGAGATTCCCATCAACAAATCACAACTTCCATAGAATGGTGCGTTCCATTGTGGGTCTGGTAAATCATCCCAAATGTTGTAGTACATAATAGGAACATGCTTTCTAATCTCATCTTCCATCGAATACAACCAATCCCAAAATCGTGGGTCTGTAAAGTGTAGGATTGCATCAATTGGTTCGGTAGTTAACAACTGTCTAATTAATTGTTGATTACCATAACCACTTTGTGGAATGATTCTAACATTTGCGTTATCAATTCCTGCTTCTTCATTTACAGAATCAGATACATCAAAAAACTTACCTTCATCAGGATGTTTTACTGCTGCACCTACTTGAATCCAATCGTATTTATGGGATGTGTGGAGTACAATCTCTTTAGACATTGTAGCGATTCCACTATGTAATCTTAAATCATCTGATAACAAAAGTATCAGAGGTTTTCTTTTCTTTTCTGCCATAACTATTTTCTCTTTCTAATAAGTATAGTAATTAATTTATATAATTCACTTTTTTACCAAATCGTATCAACAATTTTTCAAAGTGTTTTTGTTCTGATGGTTTTATCCCACCAAAATAAAAAAGTTTATCTGCGTGCTTTACAACACAATCATATTGATGTAAGGTTTGAGTTGGATGATATGGTTTCCCATAATAATCATCGTTCATCCCACTATAAAGATTTCTAACAGTATTCGCTGGATTGTATTCAGTATATCTAAATCCAAATTCTAATGCGTATTTTCTAATATACTTTTCCCCACCATCTTTGTTACCTCTCGTTATAATGTTAACATCAGTTCCTAATTTCTCTTTGATTGTGTACAGAAACTCTCTTAACTTTCTAACGTTTTCATACTTCGGTGAACTCAGTATTGCTACGTTCATTTTTCTCCTGTTTTTTAAGTTGTTTTTGTACTCGTTTCCAATATCTTTTTGTAAGACTTTTCTTAAACCAGTTCGGACCACCATTCCAAGCTCTTGCGATTTCTTCATAATTACTATTTTTGTTGTGATACCCATTCACAATGTGAAACATTTCAATTGATTTCTCTCTACTCCATCTATCATCCAACGTATATTCTAAATCAGATTTCTGAATCTTTAATATACGATTTACTTCTCTAACCATAATAGGTCTGATTTGTAAACATCCAACCGCTTCTTCTTTCTTTGAGTACGCAGAATCATTACCTCTACTTTCAACCCATATCATAGCATCAATCAATGGTTCAATATCTAAGGTATATGTTGGTACTACAAATTTTTCTTCTTCAACTATTTTATTAAATTCCTCTACCTCTTTTTTAAGAGTATATTCTACGTGATTCTGTGCTGAATCCGTTGCGTTACCCATCCCAATTAGGATAGGTATCATTATCATTAACTTTCTCATACTTTGTGTCTATTTTCTTTTGGGCATTTATCGTAATCATTCTTAAATGGACACCACTTACAATTCTTATTGTTCTTACCAGCCATCGCTGGGAACTCTGAATCTGTTCTGTAAGAACCATCCTCATTGAATGAGTTTCTGATAAAATCCTCAAAACTTTTAGTTATTTTATTTACAGTTGGTTTACCACTAGCAGGTTCGAAAGTTTGAACTCTCTTTTGAGCGAACATCATTCCTTCCATCAACCTACGTTTTACGATAAAATACTTTGTACTGATTTTATCAATAGGATAACCATATTGTTCCGATAAAAACTTTTTGTATAGAACTAACTGAGCAGTTTTGGTTTTATCTGCTTTCATCCATTTGTTCCAACCATTGGTGGATGTTTTGATATCCCAAATCTGTAGTTTATTTTCGTATGTATCTTCAAATACTAAATCTAAGAACCCCATCATATATACATTATGTGATTCCATAGCTTTAGAATAAATAGGTAACTCTATAGCTACCAACTTCATATGACGGGTATTAAAATAATCTAAACGATTTTTTGTAACAAAGTTTAGTATATTGATACCATCCTCTAAGAATTCTTCCATCTCAGATGGTGTACTGAATTCTACACCAGTCTGTTCTCTCATTTTCTTATACTCAGCAACCATACCCTCATACAACATTTTACCCAAATCTAACTCAGTAGCTTCTTTAGGTGATTTGTTATACAATACATCTAACCACTCTTGCAGAGTTTCGTGCATCGCAGTACCAAAAACTAAATGTATAGATGGGTCAAATGTACGATGCCCATCCATATAATTCAACTTCCATTGATGTGGACAGTTAGCGTACATTGTATATTGAGAATAAGATACCCTCTTATCATTGGGTTGAGGTTCTCTAACCCCTAACGTAAATACGTTATTTATTTTGGTATCTTTCATATTGTCTAATATACGAATTTTATTTGGATTTACCAAATATTAATGTTAAGAAATTGTTAAATTTTTACTTAGCCCACTTCTTTCTTTGGACAATCTGAGCGATTACTCCGTAAACACTCATATCTTCGTAGGTATCTTGAATATTCTCACCTACTTCATCTGGCTGTCCTAATACTACCAACTGCTTCAATCGTTGAATCTTATCGTTCATTCTAAACCATAATCCAACCAAAGATAGTTTGATATCATCATCTGATTTTAAATCAGTTCCAACTGAGATGTTTCCTGGCCCATAGTTCCTTTGTTTCTTACAAAAGGTTACATACATCTCATCTAATATCTTTTTAAACTCATCAGTTGTTTCAGGATACATCCTTTCACAATATTCTATTGCGTTTTCTTCTTTTTCTTCTTTTATTGTTCGTTCACCTTTGTGAACTACTTTTGTTTTTGCTTCTCTTAATACTTCTGCCATATTTTAGTTTTGGTATGTTAATATATCCTTATTTAAGGATTCTCTAAGGTTCTCAATATCAAATTTTAAATCATCAATACTTTCACCAATAACACTTATTGGAGTCTCAGTATGCCCTCTCATATTACCTTCTAAATCATAATATACTTCATATATACCATATGTAACTTCACCTGATGATTTTTCTCTTTTTATAATTCTATAGTTCCAATATCCGTTATCCATTTCATCGTAGGAATAATTTGGAAATGGTATTTTTAATTGTATGCTCATTTCAATAACTTTTTAGCCTCTTTATCTGTTAAACCATATTTCATCAAAATGTTTATCACATCATCTTTTGATAGGATTTCTAAATAATCCATAACCTCTCTCTGCGATACTCCATACCATTGGGATAGATATTCTAAACACTCTTTGTTGTATTTACCTGCTTTATTACCTTTGATGTACTTATCAAATGTTTTTTGTTTGGGTAAGAAATCTAAATACACTTTGTAAACATCTCTAGCAGATAACAACCCAATGGTGTATTTCTGTAGTACATTTATAATAGGT
>Ga0181568_10002957_pt1 | contig 15412 bp, 6 predicted proteins | sample 101ome_20_FD_133758 | JGI IMG/M metagenome (GOLD analysis project Ga0181568, IMG submission 133758) | Coastal salt marsh microbial communities from the Groves Creek Marsh, Skidaway Island, Georgia - 101404AT metaG (megahit assembly) | ecosystem: Environmental > Aquatic > Marine > Intertidal zone... | reverse complement strand
TCATCATTTAATGCTTCAAAACAAACTACGGTTAAAAACAAAATAAAAGAGAAAACAGCATGAATTATATACCTTCTCTTTGGTTTGTCTTGCTTAACCTTTAACACATCCAAACTAAAAGAAGTAGTAAGGCTAGTTAGCGCAGAGTCGGCACTAGAATAAGCAGCAGCAATAACACCTAAAGTAAATATAACAGCCGTCAAAACACCTAAATCTCTTGCTACTATAGGAAATAATTGATCTCCTTTTGGAATTTCAAGACCTATATTAGCAACATACAAATAAAGCAGCCCACCTAAAAAGAGAAATATTATATTGACGAAAAATAAAGACAGACTAAACCATAGCATATTCTTTTTAGCCTCTTTAATATCTTTACAAGTTAGATTTTTCTGCATCATATCCTGATCCATTCCAGTCATCACAACAGCAATTAAAGCACCACTTAAAAAATGTCTTGGAAAATAATTTTTTTCTAATATAGAATCAAAATTAAACCAACGTGCATTACCCATCTCTTCAATACCTTGGCAAGCTTGCCAAACATTAAGATCCAACTGCCCTAAAACCATAAAAATTACGACCACCACAGCCAAAAGCATAAAAGCAGTCTGAAGCGTATCTGTCCATATTACTGTTTTAATTCCACCTCTGAAAGTGTACACCCATATTAAACCTATTGACAAAAGCGTAGTTAACCAAAAAGGAACGCCTAGAGCATCAAAAACAAAAGTTTGCAAAACCATAACTACCAAATAAAGTCTAAAAGACGCCCCTATAACCCTAGAAACAATAAAAAATAAGGAGGCTGTCAAATGAGATTTTTGACCTATTCGAGCATTAAAATAAGCATAAATAGTAGTTAAATTGAGTCTATAATACAAGGGCATTAAAACACTAGCGATAAGCCAATACCCCAATAGATATCCCATTACCATTTGCATGTAAGTAAACTGACTATCAGCAACCCAACCAGGCACAGAAATAAATGTCACTCCCGAAAGCGATGCGCCAATCATACCAAAAGCTACCAAATACCAAGGTGCAGATTTATCCGCTTTGTAAAATGTAGCTCCAGTAGCTCCTTTTGCAGTCCATTTAGAGATCAAAAACAATAAACCAAAATAAAGGATTACAGTAACAAGTATATAAGTTGAAAACATCCAATGAAGTTACAAAATAAAACTGATGAGGCACTTGAATATAATGGTGTACTGTGTCTACTTATTTTTCGTATTTTTATCCTATGAACTTTTCTTCTAAATTGATTGAGGAGGCAGTAAATGCTTTTTCTGCCCTACCAGGAATTGGTAAAAAATCAGCTTTGAGGCATGTATTACACATCCTTCAAATGGAAGAGAATAATGTAACAGAAATCACATCCGCTATCAATAGACTCAAAAGCGAAATTCAATTTTGTAAGGTTTGTCATAATATTTCAGATCAAGACACTTGCACTATTTGTCTCAATCAAAGCAGAGACAAATCCATCATTTGTGTTGTAGAAAATATAAGAGATCTTATGGCCATTGAAAATACTCAACACTTTAATGGTGTTTACCATGTACTAGGCGGACTTATATCTCCCATGGAAGGTATTGGGCCTGAATCCCTCAAAATAGACACGCTCTTAAAAAGAATCGATGATCAAGAAGTCAATGAAATTATCATGGCCTTGAGTTCTACTATTGAAGGAGACACAACCTTATTTTATATTTCAAGACAAATTGATCAAGATAAAGTTAAAATAAGTTCTATTGCCAGAGGTATTGCTTTTGGAGGGGAACTTGAATATACAGATGACCTTACCCTGGCAAAATCAATAACTAACAGATTACCTTATAAGAATTCAAACCTATAATTTGGACATTTCAGTTGTAATAGTAAACTATAATGTAAAGCATTTTCTGGAGCAAGTTATTGGATCAGTTCAAAAAGCTAGCCAGAATTTAGCAGTTGAAATACTAGTAGTAGACAACAACTCTGTAGACGGATCCAATGAAATGATGGATGCTAAGTTTCCGGATATCCAACTTATCAAAAACAAAAAAAATGTTGGCTTTTCAAAAGCCAACAATCAAGCCATAAAAGTTGCAAAAGGTAAATATATTCTTTTGCTCAATCCAGATACAATTATTGAAGAAGATACTCTGGATAAAACTTTTGCATTTATGGAATCAAAGCCTGATGCAGGAGCATGCGGAGTAAAAATGATTGATGGTGCTGGAAATTATCATAGAGAATCAAAAAGAGCTTTACCAACACCACAGGTTTCTTTCTATAAAATGATTGGCCTAAGTAAACTTTTTCCAAAATCGTCAAAATTTGGAAAATATTACATGACCCACTTGTCAGATGATCAAATCAATGAAATTGAAGTATTAGCGGGTTGTTTTATGTTCATTGCAAAAAAAGCCTTAGATAAAGTTGGTCTTCTAGACGAAGACTTTTTCATGTATGGGGAAGATATAGATCTATCTTATAGAATAATAAAAGGAGGATTCAAAAATTATTACTACCCACACACCAGAATCATTCATTACAAAGGAGAATCTACGAAGAAAAAAAACTTCAACTATGTAAAAATTTTCTACACCGCTATGATTATCTTTTTTGATAAACATTTCACTTCAAAAAAAGATAAAATATTTGCCAACATCATCAAATTCGCCATATATGCAAGAGCAAGTGTAGCCCTTATTTCTACTTGGTTAAACACCCTAAAAACACCTTTTACGGATGCGGTATTAATTTACGCAGGAATGTATGCCATTACAGACTATTGGGAAAAAAACCATCGATATATTGAAGGAGGTACCTATCCGGAAGAATATTTAGGTGTTTTCGTACCGGCATATATTCTTATTTGGATTACATCAATGTATTTTGGAGGAGGCTATGATAAACCACTAAAATTCTCCAAAATAATTAAAGGAATAATATGGGGAACTATATTTATTTCCGTTACATACTCTTTTTTGGAAGAATCTTTCAGATTCTCAAGAGCTTTAATCGTTCTTGGCGCGGTTTGGGCTACTTTCATTGTTATTAGTACTAGAATACTAACCAACCTAATACGCTATAAATCCATCCATTTCCTACAAGATAAAACCAAACGAATAATCATTGTAGGTAGCCAATTTGAAGTATTAAGAATTAGAGATCTTGTTCAAAAACTAAACCTTCCTGTAAATCTAATAGGTTATGTATCAGATGATACATTGGAAGAAAAAGACTTATTATGCCTAGGTAAAACTAGACAATTAGATGAATGTGTGAGTCTATACCAAATAGATGAAATTATATTCTGCGCAAAAGATCTTAGCTCTCAGGAAATTATGAATTGGATTACAAAAATTGGTCCAAAAATTGAGTATAAAATTGTGCCAGAAGATAGTTGGAGCATAATTGGCTCGCACTCCTCCAATAGAGCTGGAGAACTTTATACAATTGATATTAAAATGGCTATTGACACACCAGAAAATAAAAGAAGTAAAAGATTCTTTGATATCGGTTCTTGCCTTTTAATTCTCCTATTAAGTCCTTTTATAATTTGGAAACAAAAAAAACCTTTAAATATGTGCAAAAACATACTTAAAGTTTTAACTGGACTAAAGACATGGGTTGCCTATCCTATGGACACTGAAAATAATTTACCTAAACTCAAAAAAGGGGTAATTCAACCTTACAAGTCCAATCAAAAACTACAAACTCAGCAAATTAACCGTTTGTATTTCTTGTATGCCAAAGACTACACTATTTGGGCAGATTTTGAACTACTTATCTCCAACCTAAAATACTTAGGGAATTAATCTCCAAAGAGCTTCGCCCTGCACTTGATATTTCTTATTTTTATAGATTGTAGTAAGCTATAAATATGTCTGGAAAAATTAGAAAATCAGATGCCTTATACTATCATGAAAAAGGCAAAAAAGGTAAATTAGAAGTAATCCCTACCAAAGAAACTAAAACACAAAGAGATCTCGCGCTTGCTTATTCGCCTGGAGTAGCAGAACCATGTAAAGAAATAGCCAAAAACGTAAATGATGTATACAAATATACCGCGAAAGGAAACTTAGTTGGTGTAATAAGTAATGGCACTGCAGTACTTGGACTTGGAGATATAGGTCCTGAAGCATCTAAGCCAGTAATGGAAGGAAAAGGTGTTTTGTTTAAAATATTTTCTGATATCGATGTATTTGATATTGAACTAAACTGCAAAAAAGTAGATGAATTTGTAGAGGTCGTTAAATCTCTTGAACCAACATTTGGTGGAATTAACCTTGAAGACATAAAAGCGCCCGAGTGTTTTGAAATTGAAAAAAGACTCAAAAAAGAACTCAATATACCTATAATGCATGATGATCAGCATGGTACAGCTATTATTTCTAGTGCCGGTATTATCAATGCTCTAGAATTGGTTGAAAAAAAAATAGAGGATGTAAAAATTGTAGTATGTGGTGCTGGTGCAGCTGCTATTTCTTGCACAAAATTATATCTACAACTTGGCGCACAATTGAACAACATTGTAATGGTAGATGTTGACGGCGTGCTCAATAGTAAAAGGTCGGATATAGACCAATATAGAGAAATGTTCGTTACAAAAAGAGAAGTTGACACTTTAGCCCAAGCAATGGTAGATGCCGACGTATTTCTTGGCTTATCGGCTGCGGATGTAGTTTCACAAGATATGATAAAGTCAATGGCTGCAAAACCGATTGTTTTTGCATTGGCTAATCCAAATCCAGAAATTGCCTACGACAAAGCTATGTCAGTTAGATCTGATCTCATTATGGCTACTGGAAGATCTGACTACCCTAACCAAGTCAATAATGTTCTCGGTTTCCCTTTCATATTCAGAGGGGCTTTAGATATTGGTGCTAGAGAAATTAATGAGCAAATGAAATTAGCCGCAGTGCATGCCATTGCAAAATTAGCTAAAGAGCCTGTTCCAGACATTGTTAACCTAGCTTATAATCAATCTAATCTCACTTTTGGGAAGGAATATATTTTACCTAAACCACTAGATCCAAGACTACTAACTACTGTATCTCCAGCGGTTGCTAAAGCAGCTATGGAAAGTGGTGTAGCAAAATTTGAGATTACAGATTGGGAAAAATATGAAAATGAATTAAACAAACGTCTTGGTAGAGATGAGCAAATTATTCGAATACTAACTTCAAAAGCGCTTCAAAACCCCAAAAGAGTATTATTCGCAGAGGCAGAAAATTTAAATGTTTTGAAAGCTGCTCAGGTAATCCGAGATGAAGGAATTGGAACTCCTATATTACTAGGCAACAGAGCTATTGTTAAAAGTATTATCCTTGAACATGGGCTAGACTTAGACGATATTGAAATAATAGATCCGAGAACCGATGAAATGGATCAAAAACGTAAAAAATTCGGAGATGCCTACTTTAACAAGAGAAAAAGAAAAGGAATTACCTATCCACAATCAAAAAAAATAATGAGAGATAGGACGCATTTTGGTTTAATGATGCTAGACCAAAATGAAATAGACGTTTTCATATCAAGTAATGCAAAAGAATATCAAGAAACACTCAAACCTGCACTTGAGATTATTGGTCTTAAAAAAGAAGTTAAAAAAGTAGCCGGGATGCATGTAATGCTAACCAAAAAAGGACCACTTTTTTGTGCAGATACAACAGTTAATGTTGACCCCTCAATGGAAGATTTAATTGATATCACACTTTTGGCAGCCAAAGAAGTAATGCAGTTTAATGTCAAACCAAAAATTGCCATGTTGTCTTATTCAAACTTTGGCTCTGGTAAACAAGAAAGTCCATCTAAAGTTAGAAAAGCAGTTGAATATTTACATAAATATCATCCGGAACTTATTGTAGACGGAGAAATGCAAGCCAATATTGCACTCAACACGGAATCTCTAAATGATATATATCCATTTTGCCAACTAGATCAAAAAGGTGCAAACACTTTAATTTTCCCAAATCTAAGTGCAGGTAATATAGCTTATAAATTATTACAAGAAGTTGGTGGCTGTGAAGCTATAGGACCAATACTAGTAGGTTTAAACAAACCCGTTCAAGTACTCCAAATGGGTAGTACAGTTAGAGATATTGTACACATGGTAACTATTGGAGTGGTAGAAGCTCAAATTAAAAACGAATTATGATAGCATATATCCAAGGATACATAGATTCTAAAAATCCCGCATATGTAATTATTGAAGCCAATAATATTGGTTATCATATTAATATTTCATTGAATACTTACGAATCTATTAAAGATCTCAATGAAGCTAGATTATACACTCATTTACATATCAAGGAGGATGCTCATACCCTGTATGGTTTTAGTGAGCAAAAGGAAAAAGAAATGTTTTTGTTACTTATTTCAATTAGTGGAGTAGGTGCAGCTACAGCTATTAATATTCTCTCCTCTATAAGTATAAAAGAGATTCACAAGGCCATTTTACACGAAGATATCGTTGCCTTAAGCAGTGTAAAAGGTATAGGAGCGAAAACAGCCAAACGAATCATCTTAGAGTTAAAAGATAAGATGGTTAAAATTGAAGTGGAAGAAAGTCCTGAATTAATTATTAGCCAAGACAATATAATTAGAGAAGAAGCGTTACAAGCCTTAGTCACTTTAGGTTTTACTAAAGGATCAGGGGAAAAGGTAATTACAAAAATTTTAAAACAAAATGCTGGTCAAGATATCAGCGTGGAAGAAATTATTAGACTAGCGCTTAAAGGACTGTAATTTTTTGAAGGGAATTAAGTCGATATTATTCATTCTATTATGTTTGCCTATAGTCATTTATGCTAATCCAAATAGCATAGACGAGGTCCTCTATTCCATAAATTATTTAGAAAATTTAAACCTCCAAAGAGATACACCAGAAGTAGATTTACCCTATCCTATAGAAGAACAGGAACTAGGATCTGATAAATTAGATAAGCACACAATGGATCTTGGAGATCCTGCCAATATTCAAAGACAAATCATTTATGATCCTGTAGAAAAAAGATATATAATGATTCAAAAAGTAGGTGGCGTAGACTACAGAACGCCAATGTCTATGAATTATGATGATTTTATTGAGGAAGAATTCAGAAACAATCAAAGACGTTACTTAAAAGAAAAGTCTGATGCACAATCCTATTTAGCTCGAAAAAGAAAACAAACATTTGAAAATAGATTTATAGGAGATCCTTTACTTCCTGAGAATCTAATTGAAATCAGTCCTAATGGAAATATTGAATTAAAATTTGGGCTGCAATATATTCATAATGCAAATCCGATAATCGCCGAAAGAAACAGAAGACAATACAACCCTATTTTTGATATGAATATTCAGGCCAATATTATCGGAAATATTGGAGATCTCATGAAGATTAATTTCAATTATGACACCAAATCTAATTTCTCTGTTGACCGACAGATGATGAATCTAGCCTATACCGGCAAGGAAGATCAAATCATAAAAAAAATAGAAGCAGGTAATATCTCCTTGCCAACAAAAAGTGCTCTAATTACTGGATCAAGTAGATTATTTGGAATCAAATCTGAATTACAATTCGGAAGATTAACTATTACTTCTGTAGCCTCTCAGCTGCAAGGTAATAAAAGCTCTATCAGACTAGAAGGAGGAGCACAAAAAAAGGAGTTTGAAATTGAAGCGCTAGATTACGATTACAACAAACACTTCTTTTTAGGGCATTACTTTAGAGAACATTATGAAGAAGCAGTTAAAAATTTACCTGCTTTAATGTCCAAAATTAATATTACCAGAATAGAAGTATGGGTAACCAACACCAATAGGCAACCTACTAATAACAGAGAAGTTATTACGCTTATGGATTTAGGAGAAAATCAAAGAGCAAGAAACAAATCACTTGTATTCGATCCAAGCATTGGACAAAATATTACAGACAACAATGCCTCCAATCTATATGAATATATAGCCAATAGAAGAGGAAGTCTAAATACACTAGAGGTCAATGATCTTGACCTTGATAATATAAGAGACTATCAAATTAATAATGCCAGATTACTTCAACCTAATGAATATTCATTAGAAGATACTTTAGGATATATAACTATCAATCGAAGACTCAATGCAGACGAAGTCCTAGGAGTTGCCTTTGAATATACACTTTATGAAAATGGTAAGGCATACAATTATAAAGTTGGAGAATTCGCCAACGAAAAACCCGGAGAACCTAATACAACTCCTCCAACATTAATAATAAAAATGTTAAAATCTTCAAGAGTCGACCCCAACTACCCTATGTGGGATCTTATGATGAAAAATATATACTCTTTAAATGCATACCAAATGAGTAAAGAGGATTTTGTTCTAGATATTTATTATCAGGATCCTGGTGGAGGTGCAAAACGTTATATTCCTGCCAATGAATTAGAAGGAATACCCCTACTTCAAGTTCTAAACTTAGACAATTTAAATGATTATAATCAAGCCTATCCAAATGGCTTTTTTGATTATATAGAGGGCTACACAGTCGTTTCACAAAAAGGAAGATTAATATTTCCTATGCTCGAGCCTTTTGCAGGTGAACGTGAACTTCCCATGGACCAAAATTCAATTACTGGATTAAGAACAATATTTGGTGAAGATTCTCTTATAGCTGAAAAATATGCTTATGATGAGCTTTATGATTCTACTCAAATAATTGCAGCACAATATCCTGAGTACAATAGATATTTAATTAAAGGTTCTTATACCTCTTCTGTAACCTCGGATATTTCACTGGGCAGAATGCAAATACCTCAAGGTTCTGTAATCGTAACAGCAGGTGGTGCGCCACTAACAGAAGGATCTGATTATACAGTAGATTATATGATGGGTAGAGTTAAAATTCTCCGGCAAGATATTTTAAATTCAGGTACACCCATAGATATCTCATTTGAAAGTGCTGATGTTTTTGGTATAAGTAATAAAAATCTATATGCTACTCGTCTAGATTATTGGATCAATGATAATTTCACTCTTGGAGCAACAGGTATGAGAATTGCAGAAAGACCGTGGCAGCAAAATGCACTTTTTGGATCAGAACCTATTAATAACTCAATCTATGGGTTTGATGCTAATTATTACTCAGAATTACCCGGATTAACCAAATTTTTAGACAAGCTCCCAATTGTCTCAACTAAAGAAACCTCCTCTATAAGCCTATCTGGAGAATACGCAAAACTTGTACCTGGCCACCCTAAAGTAGTTAGCGGTTCTACTGGAGAAGGAGCTTCTGCACTTGATAACTTTGAAGGTGCAAAAATAGAATATTCTATTATGGATCAATTTGCTTCTTGGCATTTGGCTTCTGCACCAACAGGAGAAACTGATATTTTAGCAGCTTCCAATTCAAATGACCTTGATTACGGTAAACAAAGAGCCCTGGTAAATTGGAGATCTGTCGATCAAAGTTTTTACAATGCATCCGGTTTAAATCTGAGCTATGGGCATTATGATAGACCCGTTAAAATTAGAGAGATTTGGCCAAACAGAGATTTAGGAATGAATGCTGTATGGGACATACAAAGAACATTTGATTTTTCATTTTATCCAAGGGAGCGGGGTCCCTACAATTACGCTACACAAAATTTAGATGAGAAAGGTAGATTCACCAATCCAAAACAAAACTGGGGAGGAATAATGCGATATCTTCCCGTTACAGATTTTGAAACTAATAATTTTGAAATGATTGAGATGTGGATTATGGATCCATTTTTGGATGATGATCAAATGGAGGGAGAACTAGTCATTAACTTAGGGGATATTTCTGAAGATATTCTAAAGGATGGAAACTTACAATATGAAAATGGTTTACCTTCGGTAACGGAAATTTCTCCTATTCTAAAAACTTCGGCTTGGGGTATTACACCGGCAATACCTCCTGTGGCAGTTGCTTTTGATACAGACCCAGCTTCAAGAGATATGCAAGATGTTGGTTTAGATGGTTTAAAAGATGACGAAGAAATTACATTTTTTGAAGAATTTGTTGCTGCAATTGAAAGCAGTAACATACTAAATGATTCTGCAAAAGCAGCTATCATAAATGACCCATCTGCTGATAATTTTGAATATTTCAGATCTGAAAGACTTGATGCTATTGAGGCGAATTTAATTGAACGCTACAAGTATTTTAATGGTGTAGATGGAAACTCTCCTTCCCCTACCACAGGAAGAGATAGTTCTTTTATTCAAAGACCTACTACAGAAGATCTTAATAGAAATAACTCATTAGACGATGCAGAAAATTATTACGAATACAGAATTAAGATTAACCGAAATGACTTTTCTTTAAACAATGTTGGAAAAAACTTTATTGTTTCTGCAGTTGATACAGTATTACCCGACCCTAATGATCCACAAAACACACAAAAAGTTGTTTGGTATCAACTACAAGTTCCTATCAAATCTTATACTAAAAGAGTAGGTAGTATAGATGGATTTAGATCCATTAGATATATGAGAATGTATATGAAAGGTTTTGAAAAACCTATACATATGCGTTTTGCTTCTTTGGCTTTAATTAAAAATCAATGGAGAAAATATACTAAGAGTTTGTTTGAGGGAGAAGATTTAAGTGGTTTGTATTCAGATAATGTAGACAACCAAAATTTTAATGTTTCATCTGTTAGTTTATTTGAACATGGCTCTAAAACTCCTGTTAATTATGTAAAACCTCCAGGTGTAATTCAAGAAAGACAACTCAGTCAATTTAATGGTCTTCAAAGACAAGATGAGAGAGCTATGAGTTTGGCAATTTGTGATTTGATTGATGGAGATGCAAGAGCTGTTTTTAAAAACATGACATGGGATATAAGAAATTATAAAAGAATTAAAACTTATGTGCATGCCGAAAACCCCGATGATAATGAACATGATTTAAAAGATCAAGATTTAGTATTTTTCATTCGTTTTGGTATGGATAACACCTTTAATTACTACGAATACCAACTACCGTTAAAATTAACGCCTCCCGGAATTTATACAGATCAACAAGCCAATATTGTTTGGGATAGTATTGATGTTGAACTCACTAAATTTGTAAATCTCAAAACACAGAGAAATCAAGATAACTTCAATCCTAATTTTATTTATACAAAAATGGATGAAACTATTAATGGTACAGATCGATGGATCTCTGTTAAAGGTAATCCTGATATGAGTAGAATTAAATCTTTCTTAATTGGTGTCAGAAATCCAGGTCAGGGATCACCAAATAATCCATTAGAGGATGATGATGGCGAAGTTAAATGCGGTGAGGTATGGGTAAATGAACTTAGACTCGTTGGTTTTGATGAAGAAGGCGGTGCAGCTGCGCTTGCTATGATGGAAATTCAATTGGCAGACATTGGAGATATTGTTTTAAGTGGGCAGATGCATCAGCAAGGTTTTGGTGCCATAGACGCTACTATAATGGACAGATATTTAGATGACTACTACACTTATTCTGCAAGTACACAGATTAATCTACACAAATTTTTACCCAAATGGTTAGATGTAAATGTTCCTTTTTACGCAGCTCAAACTAAAACTGTTAGTACACCAAGATACGATCCAATGACTGGAGACACTAGATTAAAAGATAAACTAAACGCGATGAGAGAGAGAGGAGAACCTCTTCAAAAAATTGTAGCCACTAGAGATTCTGCTTCCACAGTAGAAACCAACAAATCTTATAATTTCACCAACGTTAAAAAAAATAAAGGAAAAAACTCCAAACGACAGCATATTTATGATCTCTCCAATATAAGTATGACCTACCGACATGTAGAGAATAATAAAACCAATCCTTTCATTGCAGAAAATAGCAGAACTACCGATCAAGGACTTTTAACTTATAGTTTCGGAAATTCTCCTAAAAATTACAGACCTTTTGCCAAGTTAATAGGAAGGAATAAATTACTTAAACCTATTAAGCAATTCAATTATACGCTAGGGTTTTCAAATATAGCTGTTTCTACTAACATGAGTAGACAAATAGGTAAAGTTCAATTAAGATCATTTGGAGATGAAGTAGAACTGCCCACTTATCAAAATAAAAGATTCGACTGGGATCGAACGTATGCACTCAAACACAAACCCGCAAAATCGATTGATTTGGCTTTTAATGCCAACACAAATTCATTTTTAGATGAAGATAGAGAAGCACTAACTTCCAAAGAGGTAAGACAAAGTATCTCAGATGAAATTATGGATGCGTGGGATGTAGACAAAACCAATACAAAATATAGAACAATTGGTGTTATTACGAATTATAATCACAATACCAGCGCAAATTATAAACTTCCTTTTAAGCATTTTCCTTACATGAGTTGGGTCAATATGACTGCTAAACATGCCACAAGATACCGATGGGATGGATCTAACCTCATACTGCCGGAACTAGGTAACACTATTTCAAATGGCAGAGATATAACCCTAAATGCCAATATTAAATCTAGAACGCTATACAGAGAGCTAAAAACACTTCACAAAGACATCAAAAAATTCTTTGAAAAAGACAAAAAGTCAAAAGATAAAACAAAGGAAAAAGGAAAAGGAAAAGGAAAAGGAAATTCGAAAGCAAAACCCAAAGCAAAAAGTCAGTCAAAAGCTAGTAAATTATTTAAAAACGCAGTAACAGGTATCAAAACAACCTCCCTATCCTACTCCGATAAGAGAACAACCATTATTCCTGGTTTCCTTCCAGATCCATTTCTTTTAGGTCAAAGTTATACCGGTGAGCAACCCACTCCATTTGTTGGATATCCTGGTTTAGACTTTTCGTTTGGTTCTCAGCCCTTTCCCAATCAGGACGTTACTCGCTCTAACTGGTTAAATAATTTAGCCAATCCCGCCAACAATGTTTTCAATGATTATGATGAAGTTCCTCGTAGAATTATATGGACAGAACAACAGAGTATAAATGGGAAATTTGGTGTAGAATGGATTAAATCATTAAGAGTAGATTTGAATTGGAAACGTGATTTCTTTGCATCTACCACCACCATTTTTACAAATGCAGATACTATCATTAATGCACAACGCTGGCATTATAATTTATTAAATCAAAATACGCAAGGTAATTTCAAATTCACTTACATTTCCGCACCCTCTCTATTTACTGGAGATATTTTAAAAAACGACAGTACTACCTACTTCGATTTTAAAGAGGCAAAACGAATTCAAGCTTCTCAATTATTTGGTAGTGAAAATGGATTACATATCGTTGATTCAATAGCTGAAGATGGATACACCTATGGAAATGGACCTAATGCACAACAAGTTCTTATACCTGCCTTTATAGCAGCATATACAGGAAGAGATGTACTACCTTCTGATATTAATTTTATTGATCCTTCCAATTTTAAAAAAGTAATTCCACTGCCTAATTGGAGAGTGACTTACAACGGTTTTGCCAAGCTAAAACCACTCAAAAAATATTTTGCCAATATCAAAATTTCTCATAGTTATTCTTCTACTTATAATTTTAATTCCTACCTAACTAATCTAACCCGACCACAAGATATTGAGCTAAGTATTAGTGAAGGCAGAAATGGTTTGGATACCCTTGGAAACTATTATCAAGGAGATATAATTAATCAAGTGACCATCAATGAAAAGTTCCAGCCGCTTATTAATTTTGATGTGAAAATGAAAAATAATTTTAGTTGGAAACTAGAATTATCAAGATCTAGAACAGCTAACCTGAGTTTTTCTACATTAAATATAAATGAGCAAAAGTCAAGAGGTATAAAAGCCGGTGCTGGATATTCAATTCCCGCTGGAATTCTAATTCCTTTCTTTGATCATAGAACAGTTAAACCCATACAAATAAAATTAGATTATGAAATTAGAGATAATATTACAACATTATATGGTATAACTGCCGACAATAGAGTGCATACAGGAGGAACGCGGGAAAACACACTTAACATTAGTTCTGATTATCAGCCTGGCCCTAGAATTAAAATTCGATATATACTAACCTACAGAAAAACAAAGCCTTATACATCTAATAATTTCCCAGTTACCAACTTAGAAACCTTCATCCAATTAACCTATTTCCTATTTTAAAGCAGAAGAGGCTACATGCTTAAAAAAATCTTTTATTATCTTAGCTAAAAATTTGCATTATGAATATTGTTGAGGACGTTTTATACACAAAAGACCATGAATGGGCAAAAGTTGAAGGTAATATTGTAACTGTTGGAATTACTGATTTTGCGCAAAGAGAATTGGGAGATATTGTTTATGTTGAAATCGAAACAGAAGGAGAAGATTTAGACCAAGAAGAAGTATTTGGAACAGTAGAAGCCGTTAAAACTGTTGCAGATTTATTTATGCCAATAGCAGGGAAAGTAATTGAAGTTAATACTGCTTTAGAAGATGCTCCTGAAACATTAAATACAGATCCAACTAACCAAGGATGGTTAGTAAAAATTGAAATGAATGATGCTAGCCAGTTAGACCAATTAATGGATGCTGCAGCCTATAAAGATATGATCAACGCATAATTGCATTGACTCAAAAAAACAAAGCCCAAATGTTCGTCCAATCAACTTTATATGCGATCATTTGGGCTTTTTTAATTTTGATATTATCACTAGTATCTGGAAGTCAGTTGCCAAAAGCTGATATACTTAGCTTTGATAAAATACTCCATCTTTTATTCTACATGATATTAAGCCTATTACTTGTTTATGGCTTGAAAAGACAATATAGATTCAACAAAATACGTTATAATTCTTATTGGTACACATTGATACTATGCACAATCTATGGATTCCTTATAGAATATATGCAACCAATAATTTCTGATCGAATTGCGTCGTTTTCAGATTTTTTGGCTAATTTTATAGGGAGTGCAATCGGATTGATTGCATTTAGATTAATCTACAAAATATAAACTTTAGATATGTCTAAACTATTAGCAAAGTTATTGGTTCTGCTCAAGTTGTCAGATGAAAAAAGCCCAATTATTCAAACACTTCTAGATGAAGAAAAAGGGGCTATTATTAACGCTTCTTTTTACAGTGCATTAACGATATTATCTATCATTTTACACAATGTTAGAGTTTATCCATCCATTATCACTTACATACTTGCTATTATTTTAGTACCTGCTTTTATCACAGCAGTAATTAGAATATTATTTATCAAAGAAATCATTAAAAAGGATGATTCCGATGACAATAAAGTAAGCTTTTTAGTTAAGAAGTATAGTTACGTTGATATCAACGCCAAGTATAAAGCAACTTTCTTGTCTCTTGGATTTATTTTTGTTTTCGGTTTTCTCTATTTAATTATCAATTGGAGAGAAATAGAGATTAAGACTATTAATACCCTTTCAGAGTTCGTTGATATAGAAGATAGTGAAGCTGAGGCGCCAATTACTCAACACCAACCGCCGCCACC